>Ga0056124_1000346_pt1 | contig 14394 bp, 10 predicted proteins | sample WorMetHEROISLAND_2_FD_70069 | JGI IMG/M metagenome (GOLD analysis project Ga0056124, IMG submission 70069) | Marine gutless worms symbiont microbial communities from Max Planck institute for Marine Microbiology, Germany - Olavius sp. 4 HERON ISLAND | ecosystem: Host-associated > Annelida >... | reverse complement strand
CTCACGGTGGCGCATGCGCGCGAGCCCGCGAGGTCTGTGGAGCAGACGACAAGTTTGGCTGCCGCGCATGCGTCAACGTGATGCATGCTGGGCAGGAGAGGTCAGTTTGAAGGGGTCACCATTTACAACGTTGAGAGATGGCAGCCCTGTATCTAGGTATTTATATATAGATCTGTGGTTTGCACAACAGTCAAATAAAAATGACTGTTTGAGGGATTATTTTGCTGTGATCAACTGTACTGTATTAGATCGAGGTATATTTGTGTGTTATATACAGTAATATAAAGTTTAAAGTGATCCATGGATACACTAAGCATCCATCACAAGAGCTAATTTCCCCTGGAGCGATTGTCACAATAAAATGGGCAAATAAAGGTATCATCACATGTTTGCACAAAAACAATGATTTCTGTGGCTATGTTGCCATGTTTGACCTTCACACTGTACCATATTATATACACATTTATTTTAAGCTGACAAGGTGTGAAGCGACCTATGGCTACTTTAAGTTATTGCGCTACCTTGATTGAGATATGTGAGCGTCTCCTCACTCATGCGTGTTGCTGGCGACGTCGCAGCATTTAATATGTACTGAAATCTACAGCAATTCAACAATTCACCGAGACACTGTTCTATGCCATTTGCATGTGCACACAATACCATTCCAACAGAAGCTATTCCCTCCCCAATCACCTCCACAAATTCACATCATGCATTTTATAGAAGTGAAGCTGACACATTTCAGCAATCAACACTCGCATACAGCAGACATCAACCATTGGACAATTAGTGGTTTGTCCGCTTACCTACATGAAGTCCAAATTTAAGTGCTACTCTAGCAATCAAAGTTCAAAACGAAATTACCATCCGGAGTCCTCAGTCCTCACTGAACTAATGCTAACATGAAAACCACTTCCATCTAATGCTGCACCATCCTTCTCAGTCTTCAGGCAGCATCTCAACCACCTTCCTCTTTGGTTGTTTATACCTTATCTGATACTTCACTGACATGATTCTAGAAATAATGCAAATTACTTAGACACGTTAAACCGCTATATGATGACGATAATGCTGGTTAACTTTGTGAATTCTCAACGGATTTTCAAAATTCTTTCACTGGCACACTCTCTGAAAAATTTGCAACAAAACTATCAATAAAGATCCCACCACACCTAAAACGCGTCGCTACCGTTTCACCTTGTGAAACATAAATTTTCAAAAATTGCACCAACTGAAGCACAGCAACGGCAAACTAAGCGTGCATGCTGAACTACAGAAAATGTGATCATGTAGATGAGCTGGTACTAAGCCAGTAAGTCCATCTACACATTCATCATTCAGTACACCAAGTAGCACAAGCTGGTGTCATACGGATCATTTTTTCATGGCAATCTTAGTTTGAACTTGAAGCGTTTTAAGACACACCTGCTAAAGAACTAAGTAAAGCAAACTGTCATCCGAGATGTAGCTGCTCTAAGCTGTTGCTGATTGATGTTGTTTTTATTTGGTTTAGTGACAGAAAACTGTTCATATTAACTACACTGAAAAATATGGACAATAGCATCTGGTGCAGCAAAGAACAGAACGTTTGAGCAAGAGCACTTTTTTCGTGCAAGAATGACATTCAGCCAGTCGCTTATGGTGACAGATGGCGGATTAAAATTGGACTACTAGTGTGATATTCGTCAATCCTGCAGTTCAAATCGACAAAACTTAACTTACTTCTCTTACCACAGTGGCTGTGTGCCATACGCAAGGCTCTGGTAGTTCATATCTCAGCAAGACTGGCTCAGCACACACTAAACACGCTAGTTCACAGCAGTCGTGTTTCACAAGATACTGCAGCAACGTGTGCTAGGATTTTTTATAATAGTTTTATCGCAAATTTTCTGCAGAGTGTCACAGTAAAAAAATTATAATCCATTGAAAAGTTATCAATATGAGTTGGTGTAGTACTTTTTTGGAACGCAGTGTACATTCATCATATGAACTGGGTGAACTCTTGCAGCACTATGACGACAGCACCATAAACATTATCATGGCTATTACTACTAAGACTATTACTATTTCTTGTTAACTAACCGGCTTTCAGTTGCGTCATCGACATCACCGACTTCGCCGAGATTCATAGAAGTCATAAGACTGACCCACTCCACGGGATCATTGATGAAGCTAGATGCATCGGCCGCGGCACAGTGCTGCTGCAGGTTCGGCAGCGACAGTGAGTGAGTGTTTGATATCGAGATGCCGCCACTGGTCGACTGATTGGACGCTGACGAGCCAGTCGGGGAGCTGCGGCCCGGCAGCGTCAGAGATCGACCACTGATCAAGTACCCGGTGAACGCTGACGTCGACCCAGGTGTACTGATCTCACTAGTCATGTCATCAGTACGCGCTTTGCTGCAACACACGGCAGCACTGTCCATTCCACCTTGCTTTGCCAATGTAACAACAACTACACCTAGATAAACATGTCGGACCAGTGCCGATATTTTATGCAGCCATCTGTCTAGACCTTTACAGCCATAACACCGACCTTGGAGTTTACCTTCTGATTTGAAAACTGACATGCCCGTTACTTCTGCCCTGGGGAACGTATACACAGATTCGGTTTTTTTCTATGCCTTCTTGTTTTTGAGTTAAGAGCCTGCATGGGACAACCAGACTAACAGACGAGCAAGACTTGTAATGCTGCCTATTAGGTTGGTCAAATAAAAAAAACTGGCAAAGCTACGCCTGAAGTGAGTGAGTGCGTAATTACAGTTTTACGTCCCACTTGGCACATTACAGGTCATTTTCATGGACAAGTCTTTCCAGGCAATCACTTGCACTGGTACTGACAATAACAGACAATATGAAAAAAAGTCAAACTAACAAAGCAGAAAATTAAATAATAATAATAATAATAATAAACTATCTAGACACACACATCAACATAATATTAACCAACAAAAGAGCACACATATACAATTTAACTAACAATATACAAAACCAGAAAGCTGGTTTAAGCGCCTTTTAGCATTTTGCACAATCTGGACAGGAAATAGATCAGACTTATTCTACAGCTCCTGGCACCCACATGGGGATGGGAAAATATAATAATTAAAATATTAATATTAATGTACACAATTACACAGTTACAAAATGTTCCACTATACGCCATTTTCTTTGATCTTCAGAAAGCTTTCGACACAGATAAAAGGCCAGCTCTCTGGATCATGTTGGCAAAGCTTGGCTGTCCTGACAGTTTCATCTACGTAGTTCGGCAGCTTCATGACGATATGATGGGCTGCGTCACCACATCTGGAACTTTGTCAGATCAATTCGACATTAACACCGGGCTGTGTATTGGCACCACTGCTCTTCTTCATCTTCTACTCATCTTTTATACAGGAAACTATTTCATCTTGCTCCTGTGGTGTCTACATCCATTTTTGTACTGAAGGCAAGCTGTTCAACCTCAGTCGACATTGGGGAAAATCAAAAGTACATCTGCATTTGATTCAGGAACTGCTCTATGCAGATGATTCTGTCTTCTTTGCATCATCTGTATTTGACATATAGCAGATGTCACTTCACACATCTGTCATATCTGTGGATGGACGTGTCTGCCGTGCTAAAACTGGACTCATCAGGCGTCTATCTACTCACTGATACTATGGCCTTCAGTCATCTTCATTCGTGATGGACAGCAACAACAACAACAACAACAACAACAACACACTTACTGTAAGATAAATTTCACAACGTATAAAGTAGTGAGACTCTACTTACGAAGTTTCCTGCTTGTACACTGGAGGCAACGCCAACAGCGCTTCACTTTAACCACACAAGCAGACATAATCATCATTTATTCGACATTCAAGCATGGTAAATTCTATGGCAACTCTGTCTGTTCTGTCCATCAGTCATACTCATATCTATGTAACTAGAAAAATGTTAGCACAATGCTGATATATTATGCAGCCGTCCGCCTAGCTATATATGTCCTGCTCAACTCTAAGCTTAACCTTTGACCTTTGACCTACTGAACTGAAAATTGGCATACCGGTTGCTCCTGTCCTGGGAAACACTGGCACCAATTCTGGTTTTTTCTGCACTTTCACTTTCGAGTTAGGAGCCATTACAGGCCAGAGAGATGAACAGACGACAAGCCAACAAGCAAGACCCATAATATGGTCTACTAGAACAGTTACATAATGAAACTAAACAGATCAAGCAGGTTTTAGAAATCGAAGATATTCTCAATCTACAAACATTTAAGACTAACGTACATGCATAGAATTATAACTACAGTTCAAAAAGACAATGTTCAGGCTCAAATACAATAACTAGTGAGTGAATTATTTAACCAGCAGCAATGAAGCAGCATGTACTTAATAAGTTATGTCACTCTGCATCAAAGAAATGCATGTAACACAGAAACAGTAATATGAGGTTGATTGAAAGTGGAAATTTCACTTCGAGACAAAACCAAAACTTGGCTGAAAGTGGCTTAAAACATTCAGTCGAAACCGAATATGCCACTAAATGTAAGTAAGTAAGAAAGAAATTTATATAGCACGTTAACTGTAATAACCTAGAACGTGCTCAATGTGCTAGTAGAATGAGATGTAAAATGCAGGAATGTAGCATGTGACTTTTGGCCAAAACAAAAAAACAAAAGTGAATACTGTCTTGGCCTAAGCAGCACAATCTGAACAATTATATCTACTGCAGTTCAGCTGAGCAGACACCTCATGATCTGAACGCCCAAGAATCCATAAATGTCCAAAGGCATTCACCACCAGATGTATAATGATTAAAATATCATTCTATTAGACATCAAAGTACAGAAATACTGTCAAACAAATACCTCATATTATACGGGTTGGAACCAAGTTCGGATCCCAGACCAGAAAATGAGCCATCAAAGTCGGCTGCAAGACCACCGTCAATGTCATCAGCTTTGATGTGATTGAGCCAGCTCGACAGACTGTGAGACATTTTGATGCTATTCCGCTGCAAATAATTATAGTAACAATTATTGCCGACAGTCAGTAATTTACACACAGTCTACAGACTGAGTAAAAAGTTAACACTCCGGCTGGCAATCATCCTATATTATCAGTCACTCAGTTATCCCCTTCTAAATGTCTGAGTCATCCACCGGCTTAGCCAAAGATGGTAGACGGTGGCTTACTGGACACTTCGGACCTAAGACATTTTGGACAAAAGATACTTTGGACCTGGGTCGGAAGTGTGAAGACACTTCGGACCCGTCAAAAAAATTGTGGGACACTTGCGACCCAGGACCAAAGTGTCCAATGGATACTTTGGACCCAGAACACCACTACTATATATCATGAGGCCCGCACCTGAGTGTTTAATGTTGCAGTGACTTTGTTTATAATGTTGCATTTGTGCACCGTGTGATAGCTCGTTTTCGGCAAAGAAAATGTACACCGTGTTCCACAAAAAGTAAGCCATTTTTACTTTTGTGATAACTTAGGCAAATAGCCTAGGTAAAACGATTTTAATAGGCTAATTCATTTACTGTTACATTCTCCAATAAAATGCAGAAAAGGTGGAACAGAACTTACCACCAGGGATGTGCATGAGACCTTTTAAGCCGAGACTGAGACAAGACCGAGTGCGAGACGTTGGGTATTTTGTCCAAGATGAGACCGAGACATTGCAGTTCCCGAGACCATGGCCAAGACGTTCGGTAAAAACCATTAAACACCACAAATATGGATCAATGTCACAAGTAATTAGGCGACCATGTTGGCGTGTTCTTGTCATTTTCCTGTCACATTTTGGAAACTGAAATAATAATGGCTTGCACCATTGGCTTGCAGTGGCTTGCATTCGTTAACCTATGTCAGCAAAACCATATAGGCCTATTGTTCAAGATTGCCCATGCGCTAGTGGCAGTGCTGTATTCACATCTTATACCAGCAGACTCTCGTACTAGAGCAAATCATCCAAGAACATCGCAGCATCCTCAACAGCCTATAAGAACTCCTTCTTTCCTCCTACAATACCAGTGAAACAGTCTCGACAAAGACATTGCTGAAGCACCATCTCTGGGCTGCTTCAAGAACCGTTTGCCATAGATCACTTGTGTGCTGTCCATGTTGGCGTGATATCCCACTGAGGGAGTTTGCCGAATATGTTCCAGAACGGGTACCAGAACCTATCATTTGCCGATTTTATTAGTTCTAATCAAATTTTAAATAGTAAAACAGCAACTGCTCCACTAACAATAAAAATCATAAGTTACAGACCACGTACGGCACTGAAAAAGATTCAATAACATCTACCCATCACAACTTGTTTACTTTTTGTTGTTGTTGTTGTGAACTTATTGAACTTGGTTATATACGTTAAATAAGTAACGTAGTTCCGTACGTAAACTTTCGTAGGAGAGAGACAGTTTATTCCCCATAATCACAAATACATAATAACGAAAGAATTACCTGATAACATAAGAGGGTGGCCAGAAGGGCACGTTTCCATCAATGCTGGCCGCCCATTGTTGCCCACAAAATAACAACACAATTACATAATCAAAGAAAAAAAAAGAAAGTTCAGTGCATTTACTGCATTGATACCATATAGTAAAGTACATTGCGTTCACAATAACACAGAACAATAAACTATGAATTATATGGCCCTACCTAGAGTATAACAGATGCTGTAAGTTTTCCTTGAATTCACTTGTGGAGTACATTGATTTCAATTTATCTGGTAGATTGTTCCATAGGATGTTGCCTTTATATTAGGGACCTGCGAAGCTTCAAGATTCGATTTGAATAGGCCGTTCCGTTTCGATTCAAATCTGAATTCTGATCACGGTCACGGTGGTGTCTGCTACCAGTGACAATGAATGATTTAAGTCACTGCATTGACGCTGCAAATCGTTCCTATTTAAGGGTCTAAGACGTCGTAAATTACAATGATGTCTTATCCGCAAAAAACTCTGATGAATTCATAAATAATCTATCTTTCACTGATATATACTCAGGGGCGCGGGAACGAGTCAGGGGGGTCAAATGACCTATTTCACCCCCAGAAATTTACCTGGGGGTCAAACATGGTACTATTTTACCCCCTAGATTTTTTTGGAAAAAATATTTTCTGGTACACACCCAGAGTTGTTATTGAGTGTGTATCATAATTATATTATATTCTGAAATTAGGTGAAGGAGTGTGTTTTTTTTGTTATCATTTGTAACAGATTTGTGGACTCCTCGAAATGTGGCGCTCACGATTTTGACCCCCAGTCAAAAAATAGTTCCCGCGCGCCTGTACAGACTGTGAAAAAAATGTTCTGTCACATTAATTCTCATTACTTATAGGACGCCCCTCGTATAATAAAGTTCAAATCAAGTGTAAAAATTTACTTTTAAGTGTAACTTCTGACCCCATTCATGCAATAATGACCAAGATATGCAAATCTCAGAAATGCACTTCGTCCAGCGTTTCTCCAAAGCTTGGATTCCGTTGTAGCAGCTGCAGAATTGTTGATCTTGGGTCTTCTAGCCAGCAGTTTGCCATGCGGATAACGAGTGACATTCAAATAGTTTGTAGCCCGATAGAGAACATTATAATTTGTCACCGACATTGCGTCATTGGTTAGTACCATTAACCACCTGCCACTTTTTTTGACAACATATCATTAGGCTATCCTATACAATCGAAATTCATGAAAGGACGCAAATTTGCTGTTGCTGACGACAACGAAGAAACCTGCACATAAATTGCTGGTTGACATTTCTTCTTCAACAAAATCCAAGCTTTGGTGAAACGCTGGACCAAGTAAACTTTACGAACGACCCTTGTACAACCATTTTTAGACTAATTCAGATACATTTACTTTCAGCTATAAGAGATTTTACTGATAGAACATTTTAATCACGTCAATGATCACTGCCAAACTGCCAGACAAATAACAATAGAAATGCAATACAGAAAGTCATTCGCTGATTTATTTTACCAGTTTACATTTTATACAATGCACAGATGTGATTTCATTATCACAAGAACATTAGCAGCATGAGCAGAGATCAATAAAAACGTTCGTCAACGTAAAATGAGATATTATTCCTAAAGTGTACCACAATAGTGACAGTTCGACAATAAGTTAAAAACCACAATTATCACAAGTTCTTCTAAGCAACCAAGTGACCCAAGTTACTCATTATTACACAGATGAAAGTCATGATTCCCCAAGTCAATAAAGCTGCATAAACCCGGAAAACGTTACAGCACAGATGCTAACTAAGGAACTTTTCTTCACTGCCTCGAAGCAGCAATTCTTCCGACGGCAACGTTGGACCCTTCTTTGGCTGAACACATACATGTGCATAGACATCAAACAATTATAATTGTCAAGTAATGTTGAATTTTTAATCAACCACGACTGTCACTTAGATAACTAAATATGAATATTCTTTGGTTTCTAATAATTCAACCAGGGATGACCGTTATTAAAAATTAGACTTCATACCATTTCTTGCATCACAAGCTAGTCTTTTCAACTCAACCTGTACTATAAGTTGTACCTTACAAAACTTATTTAAATTAGCCAAAGTTTTCTTTCAAAAGATGTTAGAAATCAGTAACAAACAGTACGGTAACACATATACGGCATAGCCATTCACAAGTAAAAGTATGACACATTTGGACATACATGTCATACGAATATACCTATATTTTGGCGAAATACATTACGGTGTCAGTATTTATTCTGGCTATGATGCAGTAGAGTTACAGTCAAGTAATGACTACATACCGGAAGCATAGATGTACGTTCATAGTTCGAAGAACCACAGTGACTACAAAAACAAAAATGTCTTAAAATCACACTTTTTTCTACTATTAATTATACAAATAGAAATAAAATGCACAGTACATGGGAGATAAAAAATGTCATAACAACAATACATAGTACCACAAACACATCACTTGGGTGGTATACGTTCTTTCAAAAGAAAGAAAAAGGTGCTTCTTATGAAACATGGTGTAGATGTCGTTCCAAAGAAGGCAGCAGCAGTTGTTGAAACGTCAACAACGAGTGAGTAAATAAAGGTTCTAATTTGATGAATTCATACAGACAGCTCATTGGTTACTGTTTGAACCTAGAAGCTTATTCACATTCACAGACGTAGTCCGTTACAGACCGACATGCTGACGTGGGGAGCTTGTTGAGCGAAGTTGTTCTCTGGCTGCAGTCTCGGCATCTAAAGAACCTCTTCACAGCCGAGTGGACCTTGACATCATGACCCTCAGCTATGCACCGTTCACCACGCCCTTCAGCCGTGTATTGGCACTGCATTTGACACACACAGCCAACAACTCTCAACGGTTTCAACAAGTAGTTTGGCAGGAATCTACGAAGACAATACAACTGTTAACTCAACATTATTTCATCGTCAATTACTTTTCTTCTTGTCAATGCATAATTTTCTGTTTGGTTGCGTATGTCAACCTCTAATAAACGAATATGTTATGTTATGTTATGTTAACATGAACAAACATATAACATGGAAGTTAACTGGTTGTCGTGAATGTTTTCTGTTTAACAACCAGCATGACTGGGACCCATGATACCGCCACATCTGTATGTGGCCCATAAGCTACTACTCATTTCCCACCCTGCTGAGGGTAGGAGGCTGAGATGACCTCATCACTCAGTCCTAGGTTAGCAACTTGTCCAAGGTTGCTTGCAAATGACATGTGGTAAGATTCGAACAGCAACCAGCAAAGTTACGAGTGCGATATTCTACCACTGGACCATTTCCACCTTATAACCTGGAAGTAGCTCTGCAACCCTGATTAATTGAGACTTGTCAAGCTGTACTGCAAGCAACTGTGAATGCTGTCATCTGATCTTCTGGTCTTAACATTTGTACACGAATTCACCAGCATGACGTCACATGACACGACATCGGACAAGTTTACCAGCAACATAAACGGGAGTTCTAAAACCTAAATTAATACACACAATTATACATACAAACAAACACAAAGTCAATAACAGCTAAAAGTCATTTTAATTATGCAATAAAAAACAAACAATAAAACCAACCTGCGCACATGAGTAAGCTTTACATTTCTTCTCTTTTATGCTGTCCATTTTCAATTCCATTTTCTCAGTCTTTTCAAGCGTGTCAAAATACGCCGACTGTCTCTCCAGCTCTGCCTGTGTCAATACAAGAACTGCACGCATCAGCATAGTGCTGACACACGATGTGGTGAAGAACACAATACAGCCATCAATAACAGACCAGTTTCAGTTATTTCAAGACAACCCAGTGAACTTGTGATACACCGGCTCATCAAGCTTTGTGACTGATTGGTCGTCCTCGTGATCAGACTGGATACATCGCTAACCAACAAATGATTCAAACACACATACTCTAACCCCTAGCAATTGATACAAAAATGAAAACCTGGTTTAGGGGCCTTTTAATGTAGCAACTGCATCTGTCAGACAGTATTAATTGGACTACAAAACCAATGCCTTCTAAACTAACATAATCTATAATGCAAAATATGCTACTGCAAAACTTGATGTAAAGCACGGAATATATAACAATAAATCAATTATTTTTAAGGTACACCATTGCACTTTAAGACAATAATATTTCGATGAATGAATGAATCAATCCATCAATCAATCCATCAATTGCCATGTGTTGCAAATGAATCAAAGGTGCATGATATTTTACCATATTTTAGTAAAATCAAAATAATGCAGACTATAAGACCTCATCAACTAGAGACGTATGAGCTGATTTAGCATGAATAAGCTTCTGAACATGAGGAGAGTTTATGTCAACGCCTCCAAGCAGCCGAGATTTCTTGCGTGGCGGCTGCGGCTGCGACTGAACAGCCGTGGAAGACTTTGCTCTTGAACTATCAACTTCACAGTTACTCACAGCAGAGATGTCTTCTTCTTCAGCTATGACATAAGTTCCACAACACGATGACTGATTGCATTCTACTAAACATAGCATGGCTCTGGAAATTAACGACTAATTTTGTGATTAATCATTACAAATTTTAACAATAAAACTTCAGGCTAATCATTAAATTTTCAATTAAATTCACGTCACTGAGACAGCATCATAAAATAGACACGATAAAAAGCATGTGGAAAACGATAGTCACTTTATCCAGGCAATGTGAACAAGGCTGGATAAAAAACACAAATAATAATATATTGTGTCTTGGTGCACCTGTGAGAACTGTTAGTCAAACACCTTATAGAGCTGCTAAACTACAACGTGCTTTTTCTTGGACAATGTTACTACTGTTAGTTTTTAATCAAAATTAACGATTAAGTAATTGGTAATAAGAGTCGTACTGTTCACTATTACAGCATCAGTAGTGAATGGACAGTTGCACAGATGACAGAAATAAACAACATGCTGCAGACTTCTACATTCCATTCAACATTACTCACAGACCAAAGCATACCAAATCAAGTAGATTGGGAAAAATTAAATAAAAATAAACAGTGTGCACGACATAGCACATACAGTTAAACTACACAGAAAAGAAGTAACACATCATAATTACACATTTGTTTGCTAATTCTCTTCTGTGCATCGGTCGAACATTTCTTCTTGGTACAATTAGGATCTTGCTTGGCAATGCCGCCGAGTGACTTGACTGTTTCAATGGCTTTCAGCTATACAACACACCAGCCAAGTGACAGGCAGTGACAACTACACTGACACTGCTATGACAACTACACTGACACTGCTGTGACAACTACACTGACACTGCTGTGACAACTACACTGATACCACTGTGACAACTACACTGACACTGCTGTGACAACTAGACTGACACTGCTGTGACAACTACACTGAAACTGCTGTGACAACTACACTGATACTGCTGTGATAACTACACTGACACTGCTGTGACAACTACACTGACACTGCTGTGATAACTACACTGATACTGCTGTGACAACTACACTGACACTGCTATGATAACTACACTGATACTGCTGTGACAACTACACTGATACTGCTGTGACAACTACACTGACACTGCTGCGACAACTACACTGATACTGCTGTGACAACTACACTGACACTGCTGTGACAACTACACTGACACTGCTGCGACAACTACACTGATACTGCTGTGACTGACAACTACACTGACACTGCTATGATAACTACACTGATACTGCTGTGACAACTACACTGATACTGCTGTGACAACTACACTGATACTGCTGTGACACTACACTGACACTGCTATGATAACCAGCTTATCGACACGACAGAATTGAACTTTACAGCCACCAGCGGCGTCGTGGTTTAAGAAAGTAGGGTGGGCAGGAAGTTGCAATTTTCCAACAGAGGAGATTACGGGTGCTCAAAATTCCAATTTTGCCCCTAAAAATAGGAATATTTTCAGCCCCAAATTTTGTATTTTTTGAAAGAAAATTTTCTGACAAAAGAAAAACTATGTGACAGGCTAAAATTTAGGTGGGCAATTGCTCCCGACCACCTGCCACAATGCCACTGACACCCACAGAACCACCTCACCTTCAGCTAATTTGACTTTTCCTCGCTGATGCTTCTGATGCTGAATTAGCTAAAAGTGACACTGTTCACCTTAAGACGTGACTCACTGTTGCATGACACTATGGAAGAGAGGATGTCAGTGAAAGCAACAAGAGAATGAAAGCACTTACAAATTCTAACAGTAACATTCAGTAACAGCAATTAACGACGATTTCTGACACACGATAACATGGAGTAAATTATTACACGGGCACTAAACGACATACTACATGGAAGGATTATGAGCACATGAAGAGAGGAGGCGAAGACAGAAGCAACTGGCCAAACAATATAACCATAAACCACTAAACCTGCCATTTGGCAGAAGACCGAAAGATGCAAGTCACCTGACCTTTGCACTGTCACAAGAAACAGTTGATGACGTTGACGAACATGGAATAGCATCCAGATCAACGAAACCACTGAGGCCGACACTCAGACCGCGGCCAAGTTCTGGCGCTCTGTCCCGTGCCTTGTCAGCTTGCTTCAATGTCTCCTGTTCAGCGTGCTTGCCGGATCTACCAGTATGCCGTGCTAGCTCGGGCTTTGTTGCAGCCGCATCTCTGACACTATGAGACTCCAGTAGTGCTGCACTGGTTGATGCAGTATCAGCATCACTGTCAGCCACGCTGTCATCATGCACTGTACGAGCTTCGGAAGCTGCCGTATCTTGTTGTGAACGTTTCACATCACTCGCTGCTTTCTTCATGGTCGTCTCATGCTGCTTCAATAACGCCGATGCCGACAGCGACGACTGCTGAGGCACAGCGTCGTCTGAGGACTCTGCCAGTTTCTCTGTCACGCACAACGCTCATGTGTTCCAATCAATCAATCAATCAATCAATCAATCAATCAATCACTTACTCACTCACTCAATCAAGCAATCAATCTATCAGAGGTGCTTTAGTAGGAATGCTAATACAAGGTTAACAGTACAATGTTCACGTTAGGTGATGATGTACGGGTATGATTTTCTGAAAATACAGGTTTGTTAGATGTGTCCAGAAAGTCAAAAGTGACCAGGATGTCAATATGTCCTCCAGCAGAGTGTTCCAGACACCAGATCCAGCAATCATCAAAGCCCACGTAACAAGCAATACACCACAAAAACCATTGAACTGTAGCAAATAACACCACAACTTTTACTACGTAAGAAATATGCTGTATTCGAAGCAATATAGTTTCAAAGCAAGCAACACATTTTCAAAACCATTCATCTAAAGCTTAGCAAATAAAAACACAACATAACTTCTGTTATGCAAGAGTAATGCTGTATTTCGATGAAAATTAATATTGTCGACAAGTGTATCCACTAATGATGCGATGACGCACCAGTCTGTGTGTCTGAGGCCTTCTCAAGCTGTTCAAGATGTTTCATGAAGCAGCGTGACCCAGCAGTTGGTGCAGACAGCAACTCACGACTGACACAGTCACAACAAAACATCTCCCAACTTTTGAAGAACTGTGTGACACTGCAGATGACCAGCTGTTTAACAAAACCGTATCCAACGTCAGTCATGTTCTGCACACTGCTCTACCACCACCGTCCACAGCGTCACAGCACTACGATCTCAGCCGTCGTTCACACACTCTTTCACTTCCCGAACACGTTACATATTTGTCGGACTGTAACTTAAACAAACACTGTTATTAAGTTTTTATCTCCAGTTCTCACGTTTTTGCTAACTTTTAACAATTGTTGTTTTACTCAATGGGAACATTGACATTTTTCATGAGACAGTATCTAGCCTATCACAGGTTTTAAACTTTTTTTTTAATTTTCATAGTTTACGTATTTCCATTATCTATGTAAGCA
>Ga0056124_1000345_pt1 | contig 14395 bp, 8 predicted proteins | sample WorMetHEROISLAND_2_FD_70069 | JGI IMG/M metagenome (GOLD analysis project Ga0056124, IMG submission 70069) | Marine gutless worms symbiont microbial communities from Max Planck institute for Marine Microbiology, Germany - Olavius sp. 4 HERON ISLAND | ecosystem: Host-associated > Annelida >... | reverse complement strand
GGTTGGTGGTGATAAAAATGGTGGTGTCAGGATGGTGCCTCGTAACCGCATGCCACGGCATTATCCGACGGAGGAGCGGCCTCGTAAGCTGCGGCGGCATCAGAAACCATTCAGCCAGCATAAACATCGTCTGAGGTCGTCAATCACTCCGGGCACGATACTAATTCTTGTTGCCGGCAAACACAAGGGAAAGGTACAGTCAAATGTGCTGTATACAGTCATTTTTATAGTCGTTGATGTGTGGTAACCTAGTTTTTCTTGGATTTTTCATGTTTTGTTTATCGAGATGCATTTCAATGATGATCATATTCATAGACCTGTTCGGAAATAAGAGGACGAAACATATGTCTGATGAAATGCATCGCTATCTGATTTTGATATTTTGCATTGTGGGATAGATCTCTTGTTGTAGTTCCGTTATACCAAAAGAAGAGTTATTGGTGCTCGATACTGTACAACACTATATTTTAGCTGTATCTTAATTTTGCGAATTTGGAGTCTAGAAATTTCACTGCATTTTAATTTGGCGTTTTGCCATGGTCTACTTTGAAAGGTAAAGTTTTAAGCCACATGAACAGAATTGTCTACTAGTATTTACTGTTTGCACTGAATGTTTGCAGATTTGCTGATTTAGTGGTAGTAGTAAAGAGGCCTACTAGTTTTGTTAGCATACTGTAGTTTCTTAAAAGTGTTCTTGTTCAATATGTTCTTGTGCTGGCTCTGTTTCTAGAGAAATTTCGCGGGTATTTAATATCGAGATTTTAGGCTATTCGCAAATTTCGCGAAAATTAGATGCGCGCGAATAATTAGTGTTTTACAGTATATTATCGATTTGAAACATAATCAGCATTGCAAACTAATAAACAGTTGTAAACTGTGGTGAATTGCTGACGTGTTTAGCATTGTTGCTAATTCACAGGTGACAACAGTAGAACTGTTTTGAGGAGCAGGTATACAGTGCTTGTAATTCATATTTTTTGTCTTGACTGTTTAACAGCATGTCGTCTTTCTGAAGCAGCTGCAGTCTGGTTTGCTTCTTGTAACAGGTACAGAGCTCAGTTTTGTATGGCTAATTTTACAGGCTCAGTATCCTATTCTTGCTGTGTAAATAGACCAGGGTTCAGACACCCGGTTACCGGGTTTTTTTTGGGTACACCCACCTAAAAAACCCACATTTCTGCTTTAACCTAATTTTAGTTTATACTTTGTATGCCACTAATAATGCAATATTTTATTGTTTTTAAGGCTTTAAGTTACTGAGTTTTTGTATTATTTTTCCTATTGTTTCCTGCATATCCAAAAAACCCAAAAAACCCACTGGGTTGGGCTTTAAAAAACCCGGGTTTTTTGAACCCTGAAATAGACTGACTTTTTTTGTGAAGTGTGTGTTATATTTGGTGATTGTTATTGAGCCATAATGGCTATGAGTGTCATCCTACCTTTCAGTTAGGTTTTTTGGTTAAATGTTGAGTGCACACTGCACATATTGAGATTTGAGATGCAGCTGTTTTTCTGCATCAGTGGTCACTGGTCAGTATATGTATGCTGTGATATGTTTGACCCTTGCTCTTCTCTGCTGCAGTTATGTACAAGGCATTTTAAAGCTGGTTGCAGCACACTGTTAACTGACGCATGTATAACGGCATAAATGGAAGATTGTTGGTTTATTTAGTTCATTCTAAGGCCACTTTAAAATCATACCACACAGGCCACAAAGAAAAAGAAGCTGCAAATTCTGGATTGTGTATATTTAGTCATTACTGATCTGCATTTTACTGCACAGTAGCTCAGCTTGTACATAGAGCAGTGTGGTGACTGGTGGTGTGCAAAGAGCATCGCCAGTTCATGTTAATTCAACTTAATTGTTAGATTGTACAGTATCTATTCTTATTGGAGACTAGAGTCGTTTCATTGTTGCTCAGTGACTTTAGAAATGCTAATGTTGTTCTCCTATATTAAATGAATGTGAGACCGTATGCTCTGCGGAATGCATAATATTCTGTAGACACCTGGTCTTATACATAGTTAACTTTGAGTAAAATAATTGCAGTGTTTGAAGGTGATACTTATTCTTAAATTTCTAATAATATGGAAGAAACTGGAGTAGCTGCCATTATTGTTTGTTGGCAGTAATCAATCATCTTGTACTTGAAATGCTGTAATTAAAAGCGACACCGTTCTGTTGTCTCGAAGCCTCCTTTGCAGTGTTGTATCAAATATAAACTGGAGCTTGTAGTGATTACATAAGTAAAATATTGTGATTGTTTAGGTCCGTACCAGTTGAATGGATGTCCGCTGCGGCGCATCAACCAGATCTACGTTATTGCGACAAAGACAAAATTGGACGTCAGTGACGTCAAGCTGCCGGACAGGCTGAATGATGCGTACTTCAAGCGCAAAGAGCTGAAGAAACCACGCCACACCGAAGGCGAAATTTTTGACACAAAGAAAGAAGTAATGTATTATTCTGTATTCATCCAGTAACAGCTGGAAGTTGATAGTGTACATTGAGACAAGTCAGTGGTGTAGTCTTAACTCCACCTCTTTTCTCCTTGTTAGTTAGTTGAAATCTGCAGAAGAGTTTTAGAAGAACAAAGATATCAAGTAGTTGGATAACTGTGCTCTGTTGTCTGCTTATTTTAAGATTCATCCGAAGAATTAACAGTTTAGCAACATATAAACATTCCCTTTTAGATGGTGGGTTTTATTTGCAGGTGATTCCTTTACTCTCATGCATAGTGTTTGCTGATGAGAAGTACACTGTAGAGCACCCACTCGCATTTTCATCTATATTGTCTGATATCTGTGGAAAATGTTTACATTTACACAAAATTGTCATAGATTGTTAAAGAAGATTAAGTATTCCATTGGTGTAAAAGTGAAATGTTCATTGCTACTGGTAACGTCATCCTGACATTATATTTACATGTTTGTTAGAAAGTTGTGACTGGAGACTAGAGTCGTTTCATTGTCACTCGGTGACTTTTGGAATGCTAATGTTGTTCTCCTATATTAAGTGAATGTGAGACTTTATGCTCAGCAGAGTGCATCAATATTCTGTAGACACATGGTCTTATACAGTGTTGTAATGTACATTTTCACTTCTAGAGTTGCTTGTCAGAACCACTGCAGCTTATTGAGTATGCAGCAGTCATAACCAGTAAGCTAGTAGTTTTTCTGAATTTCTTGATCTCTGCCGTGCACCCTTAAGTTTTGTATATGACGCTGAAGCAAATATTATTTTAAATGCCATCTGGAAATACGTAGTGGTGCCACTGTGTTTTCAATGCTTTGGTTTTGAGGCTGCTGTAGGCCAGGCCTGGTTAGTACTCCGTATAATATAACCAATCACCCGAGTCAATTCAGCCTTCCATCCCTCCAGGATGGGTAAATCATGTACTGGTTTGCCTGCCTTGCTGGTGTTAAGGCTTTCTGCTGTTCACTGGTGGTTGATGCTGCATGGCTATGAGGACTGTTTACACTTAAAACCGATATTTAATAAAAAAAACAGTCAGCAGTGTGAGCTGGTGTTTTTTTCACAGGTGTATGCAGTGAGTGAGGAGCGCAAGCAGGACCAGGTCGATGTTGACAAGCAGCTGCTCAACGTCGTCCGCCAACATCCCGAGAGGAAATTCATGTACAGCTACCTGACTTCACTGTTCTCGCTAAAAAGCAAGGAATATCCGCACAAGATGGTGTTCTAAATGGCATGCTGCCACTGACATTATTGTGTGTTATTTCGTGCTTGGCATGCGTCGAGCCAATTGGTTTATTAAATGCCTGTTGATTCTGCTGTTTGAGTGGTGATGTAGTAATTCATTACGGTTGAACCACTATCTCTACAACCTAGCACTATATAACTATGTCTTTGACACTGCAGTGTCTCATTTTCGGGTTCATAGAGTAATATACCTGGCTTTGAAGGATGAAAAGTCGTTATGTGAGCAGTTAAGAACACATTATAATGTTGGATGTTTTTGACAATACTATTAACTTATATGTAGTGCAGTTATTGACCATACATGCTCATTGATTTTCTCACAGTTGATCCTTAGTGTCTGTTGTTTACGGCTCGTTGAAACCAAATGCCTCCCATGACTGGTTCTCGTAATATTGTAATATTTTGAGCTGTCTGCTAATTACTATGTGCAGTATCTCCTGAGTTACTCGCCGGAAGCTGTTTTTAATTAATTGCTGCTGCCGTTGAATGTTCAGCATGGTAGGACTTCGCAACTACATGAAACCCACCCTGTTGATAATTATATGTACCATTTCACTAACTGCTAGAATTCTATAAAAAAAAATCTCCATGCAATACAGTGATAGTCAAATGTAAGTCAGATATTGTGATGACACTAATGTATCAAATGAGGAACGTGATAGAAGCTAGGAGATTTTAATACACATAGTAATTTGTAGTTACCTACGACTTCCTGAACAGTTGAATTAAGTTTGTGCACATGTACAGTAGTGTTTCAGATTTCATGCCTTACGCAGAGTTATTACACAATGACACATCAAGTTTATTCAAATACCAACATTCCTGCACCATCTGCTAAATATTAGCGAATTCAATTATGGCACCGCCGGTGCCACCCCGGACCGAATCAGCACGACATTTCTTGAAGATGATGCAGTTGCAGACATTTTGCGTTAAATACACAGCTTGTGTAAGTGGAAAAAAGTATGGAATATGAACTGTCAGAGCGTGGTTGAATATCTAATAAAATATCTAAATAAAAATATCTAATAAAAATTTTTATGTGTACTTATCACTATTAGACATAGTGTTTTGAAAACAGTATGTCTAATAGTGATAAATACACATTGCAAATTTCATGAGATAGTATCTGACTATCTCATGAAAGAGGTGGCGGTATCATGGTATGCTTTCCAGGCAGCCAAGGAAGTGTCCCTATATGCTCATACCGTCGTAACCGTCCCACTTCGAGCAAAAAGGATGCCAACGACATTGCAGAATTCTATCTAGATATAGTGTTAGATTCCACGTAAACTGAACTAAATATCCTTCGCGCTCTGAGGTGGAACTTCTATCGTCTACCTATGTCACTGTTGAGTGACTTACAGTAATGAACGTTTGAGGTTAACTGTCAATACCGGATTAACACTATACGCGTTGTTACAGAGAGATATGGGATTTGATTTAAAATTTGCTTTCAAAGGTTTAAAATTTGGAGAAAAATGATTCGAGATTCGCCTAGTAATCTTAGGTAATTTTTTTCTACAAGATTCGATATTTGGGCTTGTGATTAGATTTGAGATTTGCCCATCACCACGGCGTGACTTGACCTAGAAAGTCGACGGTTGACCTCTGACACCATTTGGGTCGTTTCGTTGAAAGCGGGAGTTTTATTTCGCTGTATTTTTTATATGTGGCTATAAATAATGTGCGAAAGCGTTGTGCAGAAGTGTTTTGTGGCTACTGATCAAGGACGTAGAGAGTATATGGAAGATTTTGTATGTATGAATTTGAGTAGACAACAGTCGCTAAACAAAATGGAGCGCAACGGAAATGTCACAGTGAGATGCAAAGCCAACAACCTAATGGAATATTTTGCTGTTTTCGACGGCCATGGAGGATGTGACGCAGCTACTTTCGCACAGAATCATCTGTTTGATGAAATAAAAAAGCAGACAGGATTTTGGAGTCAGGATAGAAGAAGTGTTTCAAGAGCCATTGTGGATGGCTTTGTTTCCACTAGTAAAGCTATGTGGAACGTCATTGGTGGGTGTTTAATTGATGATTATATGAAGTTTTTCGCCAAATTTGACAGAACACAGTGAACAAGAAGACACTACAGTCAATTTTAAAAGCTGATGATGTTGGTGTAGAATGACCGGAATTTCTATATGCATGTGTGCACAGGACAGCCCTGACATGCTCAGTGAAGTCAAACGTGTGTCAAAAATTACGTGTTATATGCCATTGCAAGATGGCACATTTAATATATAATATTTCTTACACCGTATGTCAAGGTGACCATAGTATTTTGTTGTGTCTGTGAACACTACATCAGTCTTAGTTGACCTCGTGCATAATTAGGTGTGTAGTAGGGACCTGTGAATCAGCCTTGCATTCGAATCGAACCTTGAATCGAATCGGGCATTACGATTCAAATCGAATCGGCCGTATATACCGCTCAACACTCGGGATCTGCGAATCGGCCATTTGCGTGTGAATCAGATATGAATCGAATCAAAAGATGTGCGGAACTACAGATTCCTCATTCCAATCCTCAAACACATTAAACAATATACCGGCGTGTGATCACTTGTAGAGCTAGTGAGTCTGTATACTGTACCACTAAGCGCCGTTAATGGTTTGAGTCGTTTGACTACGACGAGCAATGAACAGACTCAACCGATTCAAAAATTTTCGAATCGGCCCATCACTTCCGAATCGGAATGGCAGATTCGAGTTGAATTGAATCTCGAAGCTTCACTTCATTGATTCATTTTCATGTTTTGTTTATCCTTTATCGAGATGCGTTTCAATGATGATCATATTCATAGACCTGTTCGGAAATAAGATGACGAAACATATGTCTGATGAAATGCATCACTATCTGATTTTGATATTTTGCATTGTGGGATAGATCTCTTGTTGTAGTTCCGTTATACCAAAAGAAGAGTGTAGTTCGCTTTAAATTACACAACATTGGCCCATTTTCTTTTTTTATGCATCACGCTATTTTCTGCTTTCATCATCATCATCAGTTGTCGTCTTCTGTTTCAGAAGGATGACATGCCTTGTAGGTACATAGTCTCCATCGACTTCTGTCTTCCGGCAGTTCTCTTAATATCTGTTTATGTTTCAAGCTGTGTCCATTCCTTCAGATCATCTAGCCTCATACGTCTGGGTCTTCCTTTCTGCTTTGGGTTATTTAAATCACAGCTGTGAGGTCTACTCAGGATTATTGTCTGTTTGAAGTTGACAGCTAACTGTTAAACTTCCCAATTGCCTTTTACATGTTTGCTGTCTACACATGATAGTTGCCAACCACTCGTCATACTCATGCTACCCCATGCACACATGAAAAAAGCCAGTGTTGGTAGCTTTTGACAGATACAATCGGTTTATCGCTGGTGATGGGCCAGTTAGACCCAAAAATTACAATGTCATTCCTCAAGGTATACAAAAAAAGAGAAGTTGAATGAAATGACACATTGCTGATGACAGAGGAGGACATTTTCAGCACTCCATTTTGTGAAGAAACATTCAGTTTCTTTGTGCGAACATTCAGCTTAATTGGGAGGATATCCTAACTGGGCGAGATTTTAAAAATGGGACATTTTGACTAAGGATGTAATGTCAAAATTTTTGACATCCCAAACATGTTGCATTGGGACTCAGGACACTGTGACCGTCTTTCGGTCAAACTGGGACATATGTCACCTTGCCATGTGGCAGCATACACAAAAACAGTGGACAAAATGAAACAAAGAAACAAGAACGTACATTATTCTTGCATGTGCTTAATTTGTGTAGAAAATCCAATTTATGAGCATCTCTCTTTAACCCTACTAATGCTGCTTCGATCTTAATATTCGTATACTGTACATCTTGTCAAACTACCCTGCAGGTGATGCCTTTCTGCATTTACTTTCGTACTGGTAGTTTTTTTCGTGGCTTTTCTTTTGAGGCATGTTTTTTTTTGTTTCAGCAGTTTTATTTTTACAATCCAAGGCATTAGTGGTGCTGTAGCAAATAAGCTGAAAATTTATTCGCTGAAAACAGTACGTGCAAAACTATCAATCGTATTAATAGATAAAGATCAGTCTGTTTTCATAAACTTATTATCATGGTATAGATGTTTAATTATGAAAATACTTTTTGTTACTTTTGTAAACAAGACAAGATTGTGGTTATAGAGGCAGTTGCAGCAAATCTCTAAATCTAGAGACTGAAGAGATTTTTTTTGTAGCAGTAAATACTTACACAGTTTTACTACTTATACAGTATATGCCCTTCTTTGATGTGCATTAACCATATCTAGTTTTTGTGAGCAGAAACGTGGCCGAGAGCTAGAGGTGGAAGGCTGAGCACTGCTGGTACCACGGCAAGCATTGTGCTGATTCGTGATCAGATGCTCTATGTTGCAAATGTTGGAGATTCATCGGTTGTGTTAGGAGAACGTGCGGCCAATGGCTGTTGCATTGCCAAAATGTTGACGGTGGTACGTGTTTTCATACTGTGTACCCAGATGCTACAAATTTACTGCATATACGAATAGTCAGGTTTTGCAGCACTTTTTACATCATGTGAAATTAAAGTAAAAATTGTGACATTAAAAATTATATCACTTTGAAACGGGTGAAATGTATCAGAACAAAGTCACAACTTTGCAGGTGGTTGGCACTTGTGAAAGTTCTGTTTTTGTTATTGCTAAATAAATATTAAGCAGAGTCTCAGGACTACTAGTTCTGCTGTGCTCTGATCACTGATCATTTTTTTGCATCTGTAAATAGCATTTTTTTTAAAACTTTTTTTATTACTGTAAGCAAAGCGATCAGTCACAAAAGATCATTATGGTTCATTGGTTTCCTTGCACCATAATGTCCACTCTAGTTAATTCAGAGTACCAGTAGTTTGCTTTACTGTGCGTATTTTTAGCAATGCTTTTTGACAGATTCCATTGTTTGCAAACCAGTAGTGAACTATAAAGCTCTGATGTTGCAGGATCACAAGCCTGACCTGGATGATGAGAGGAAGCGCATTGAGAATGAAGGTGGTGATGTGATGGAAAAGGGAGGCATCCAACGTGTAGTGTGGAAACGACCAGTCTTTGGACCCAGAGGAACTGTTTGTTCTAGCTCTGCTACAGAGAAAATACCTTTCCTCGCAATCTCTCGAGCTTTAGGTGTGCTGTGTTTTGTTCCAGATGATACATTTTATTGTAGTTCTCTATTGTGCATATTGCAAGCAAGAAGTGTTATATTTAGACTGAGGACATGCAGTCAAATCTAGGATTTATTCCAGTAGTTAACTTATTACAGTACTTTGTGAGTAAAATAAAACTGCACCATTTCTTTGTTGGAAACTTATGCATGAAATCAGCAATGCTATTTACTAGCTTATTGCTTTGTTGTATAAGCGTCAGATGATGAATTACACTTTTCGTTTAAATTGTAAAACATTATCTACCCGGTTTGCACTGCACTGTAGTTGTTAGATTGTTTTGCTAGTAATTATACCATGTACACACGGTGCTTATTGTAGATATACTCAGTACCTAATGCAATTATTGCCAGAAGTTTACTTTTGGGGCTAACGTTTCTTGAAGCAACTGAGAAAAGTAGGTCAGTTACGTAGAAAAACATGCAGCAGCAGCGAGTAATGGTAACATTAGCAGTGTATTGCTGGTTTGAGAACATTCCAGTTTTTCTATTTATATTTGAGCTGGCAACGATAAAGTTTTTTTTTAATAGTTAGTTAACTTTAGAAGAACTAATGATTAACTAATCGTTAATTTCGATTAAAGCTAACAGTGGTGATTGCCAAAGAAAATGCATTTTGTTGTTTAAAATTTTCCTGTTTTAGTGTTTAGCTATTTTTTAAGTTATTGAACTATAAGCTCTCACAGATACAGTGAGACACAGTTATCGAGTGTTTTTTTTAACCCAGTGATGTAGACAGACTAAAATGTTGACTTTTTCTGCAGTGTCTGGAAAAACATGATTGAGATGATTTCAGATGCTTGTATTGATTTCATTACTTTATGATTTTTTTTGTTGATGTGGCTTTAGTTGAAGTTTTAATAATTCAATTGTTGTTAAAATTTCTAATGCTATATCATGTGATTAGTAGTTAATTTATGCAACTTTACTTTATAGTTTATTGTTACTTTTGGAGACGACAGAACGTGAGGAGGTATTTCCAATTTTTTATTCAAATTGTCTGATTTTTGTGACGTGTTACAGGTGATCTTTGGAGTTATAATGTTGAGACGGATGCATATGTGGTTTCTCCAAAGCCAGATGTGACAGCAGTTAATATAGACAAGAATCATTGTTTTCTCATTTTGGCGACGGATGGCTTGTGGCATGTTGTTGAACCATCACAGGCGGTCAACATTGTGGCACGTCTCACATCAAATATGGTAAAGAATTTTAAACGACTGCTAAAGTAAATAGCAAACCACCAAATTGATATTTTTCTAGATAATTTTATTTCCATTTGTTTGCCATTTGATTGGCTTTGTTCTGTCGATGAATATAATTGGATTTTATACATTTTGCTCATGTTTCGGTTAATGATTAATGCAATTTTTCTGTGTCACCTGATTAAAAAGTATAAAACAGTCGTCTAAGTTAGTAATTTTTCAAGCTGTATCCCAATTTATAAGACCTTACTATAGTTGGTTGGTGGCGGGGCATAGTGGTAGTGCATTGTGTCTGATCAACGAAGTAACTCTGTGCTGGGTCCGGTTAGTACTTGGATGGGAGACTGTCTGTCTGCATTCTGCATTGTGTAGGCAAACCATCTCGGCACCACAGTGGGATGGTAAAATGAGTATCAGCTTTCTGGGTGAGTGGTAGTATACGGCATGGTGAATGTAGTACTATAGCTGCCAGTTTAGGTGGATCTGTGGCTGAAGCTGATTGGCTTTGTCCACTCCAAAGGTCAGTGGCCACCCGGCGCTCGTACTGTATTTATCAGATGAACCGGGTGAACTCTCACAGTGGCTGTGCCGCAATGACGGCACCATAAACATTGCTATTACTGTTACTATCGATGTCAAGAATATCTTAGCACAACTAAATGCAGTATAGTTTTAACACATTGGGGCCGGTTGTTCACTATAGTAAAATCCGTCCAAAACTTAACTGGTATTGCTGTTTGACTGGAGTACATCTTAAGATTTCCTTCGCTCCAGGCAAGTGCAGCTGAGGGACATCTTTAGGTCTCCTCCAGCAGTTGCTGGTAATTGAATTGTTAAGTTGAACCAAATTAGCATATTAAATTGTGCAATTCATTGCTGTTAGTCAATGGTGATCAGAAAGAAAAGTTCAGACTTCATAGTGATTTCTACCAACAACATTTCTAAAAACGGCTACAGTTAAAAACAGTTAACTGTGCATTTGGATGCATCTTGGGATTGCTGCTAGATTGTGAACTTGCCTAACGTAGATTAACTTCTGAAAAGTAACAAAAACTGAATTCATGGGTTTTTTGGCCAATTTTGGCAAGTTATTGTGGATCCCTGAAATGTGAACTTCTGGCAGTAGATGTAGTAGGATTTTTACAGATCAGATGACTTTCAGATCGTCCAGTCATCTGTGTCCGAGTGCATAGAGTAGATTGGTATAGTTGTGTACGGTGCAGTAACAGTATTTCACTTTTTTGCACAGTTGTTCTTATTCTTGTGACTTACTCTTGATGAGATTGTGCAACACTGTTAGCAGTTTTAGTATTTTTTGTCTGCTGTCAACTGTGCAGATATCTTCATCAGATGACACTTCCTGTCCAGCGGCTGTGCTGGTTCAGTTAGCATTGCGCAAGTGGGCTGAATCTGGTGTCAAGGCTGATAACATCAGCGTTATTGTCGTACTTTTTCAAAACTGCAAGTCTCTTGAATCTTCTGCTTTGAAGGATGACTACAGCTATGAAGAGGACCGACTTGCTATGGGAGTTCATTCCGTGTCTTCACTCTCGAACACAGTTATCCGGAATCCAGTCAGACCTTCTAAGAATCAAATCTACAAAACTTGTCGCAGAAAAAAATTGCACATGCTGAAACGGAAACCTTTGTCCTCCATTAGTAACGTGCAAAATCAGAAGTGCGGTTCAGTGATGGGTCGCAAGCACAAGTTCAAAATTCCAACAACACCGGAACAAAGATCTGCTTACTGGAGTCATCGCAAGCTCTCTAAGATGATTGAAACTCTGCCTCTGGATTTGGATTCATTTGTGACTAAACGTTCTGTGCACAAACTGTGCATGCAGTTCTGAAGTAGACAGTTTTTCACCATTTACAATTTTTGTAGATCGTCTAAGGATAGAGAAATCAGATGCCGTTTACATGTTTCGTCCAAGGCTGAGATTTTACCGCCTATATGATGCAATTTCTGTGCCATGGAAACAATTTCCATCAGGTGTCTGATTATTTGGTGTTTATGTGGCTTAGTTGTAATGGTGCTGCACCATTGTTCTGCAATTAGTTGTATATGATTTTGTATTTAACCAGTCACTTAGAGCAACTCAGCCTGGCCATCCCTCATCAAGAAAGCACATTGAGTAGTTGCTGATGATAGTCACCCCTACTAAGGAAGAAAAGGAGTTTTGCATAGCAGTAGGCCTTGCTGACATATTAACCTAGCAAGCTAGTAGTTTAAATGTGCCATTGGTTAACTACTGTAACTGAACCACCCATCCAGCAACGTAGTAGGTTATTTATTCCTCGTGCCACCAGTGTCTCAGTAAGGCTTATACTCCGGATGTGACTGCTTTGCCTTAGTCACTTAACACCCAAGCAGTGGCTTCTGCTTTATTGTTACACATACATGTGTTTGATACTACTGAATTTATCATAATTGCTGCTCATTTTAGCATTTCTGTCAAACAGCCTTATCATTGTGAACTTGCAGGTAATTTCTTTAGTGTGTACAACATTTACTTCGCTCTGTTAAGTTGTATTTATTGATCTGGCTATTTTGTAGCATTCTGGTTATTTTTTATGTTAACTGCATTTATAGTGCTATTCAGTCTGGATGCCCTCTCAGAATTTGCTGCCCACCCCACATGATGTGGTACTGTGACTGTTGCTGATTATCACACAAAACATATTTAGACAAATTAAATATCCAAAACACTCCCTGCATCTCATGACCTTCAGTTAACATCACAGTTTGTTTTTACTGCCTACGTACCTATATCAGCATGCTGTGAACAAAACTACTCAGTAATGTCATGTGCTTTTTATGACGTACCGGGTAGGTAATTTAAACAACTTTGTATTTATAGAGTTGTAACTTGTAAATGATCTGCTTTCATGTTTAGTGTATTTTTATTAGAGAATATATTTAGGCTATTCAATGTATGATTCACTGTTATACTTGTTGAACTGTCATTTCAGCTGATGATGGCTGTAGTTCCGAATTTTGTTTAACTAGCCAACCTTTACAAATTACTCCATAATGGGCCATACATGCCAGAAATGAAAATTTTTGGAATTCTTGTAGGACTTGTATATTCCTGTCATTAAATCGTCAGTCAGCCGAGAGAGTTTGAGACAAAAACAAGAATTAGTCACACGAATTACTGTTAATTTGAAACCATGATAAAGACCAAGACTGGTGATTATATGCTTTAACAATACCGTCACATTGGCAGTGGTATTGTTAGTAAAATCCTCATGTCCTTTAGTATTTTAGGCAGCAAGTTTCTAGTACCAATTTTGTTATACGAGTTGTGATGATGAAACACCAAAAACAACACCTAAGAGTCTAAGACTGCAACTTTGGTCCTGAGATTGGTCTCCAGACCTCATCCTGCATCACTGTAATGCTTACTCTTGCTGTTGCTGTTGCAGCCATCATCAAGCACAATGTAACACCTCTCTGTGTTGAAGACGCCATTGATCATGCCATGAATCATTGAGTGCAGCAGTTTGCAAAGAAGTAGATAGACACATCCAAGACAGCTCTTCACAAGGCAGCATGTTCTAACACTACATGTCTGCCGCATGAAGCGCCTCCAGATCGTGTCACGTACTGTGTACATAGCATTCCTGCTTTGTTCTCCGCTAGGCAAAGTGCTTCACATGTTGTGACAAAACTAAACTTTGGACATACAGTCATGTGCATCACATTACATAACTACAACGTACGTGATAATATGCTGAATAAGCAGACTAGACTAGTTCATGTGACGCCTACTACCCACCGTTCTGTCCAGTGTAGCTCGTCCAGTAGCGATCAGTTACAGCTGACAGAATGAACGAGCTTCCTTCATTGCCGGTGCGCACGAGCAGACACGTCATTCGATAAGCATTATAGACTGACTGGACTGGACTGCAGACTGCACAGGCTTGGCTTGGCAAGCACGCCGTGGAACAAGCGTGCTTTCAGCGCAGACCAACGGTACGTACGTGTGGGCTGAACGGTGGTAGGCTCATCGGGGGCGGCTGACAGGGAGGCGCCGTGCGCCGGGTGGGTCACGCCGTACCATTATCATCGACACGAATGCGCCACGGCCCGCCGGCCACATGACAACCGGCGAACAAGAACCGACCTTGACTTTCAACGAAGCGTCTGTTCCAGTGCAATGACTCACTAGTCGGATATAGGCTAGATTAATGCCTGTCACGCATCCGAATGGTCACGTGTTTTCTGATAACAGCAGTTCGGTAGTATCGCGTTTGCAGTAAATGAA
>Ga0056124_1000344_pt1 | contig 14460 bp, 14 predicted proteins | sample WorMetHEROISLAND_2_FD_70069 | JGI IMG/M metagenome (GOLD analysis project Ga0056124, IMG submission 70069) | Marine gutless worms symbiont microbial communities from Max Planck institute for Marine Microbiology, Germany - Olavius sp. 4 HERON ISLAND | ecosystem: Host-associated > Annelida >... | reverse complement strand
TACAATTAATCACTAATAGGAAGTCACCTATAGGCTTTCCATTAAGACCAAGATCGATGACCTTGGATGACCTTGAACGGCTGTACCGCCCTCAGGGGTAGGGATTTCAACCTAAAAGTCACCATATCTCGGAAATGGTGCGAGATAGGGCCAAGGTTACAATTAATCACTAATAGGAAGTCATACACGGGTTTCGATTGACACTGAAAGCAATGACCTCGAATGACCTTCAGCACTAAAATAGAGGTTTTTACGGATTTTACATTTGTTCGCAGTGGCCTTCATACATACACTGCTGTCGCGCATTCCCTTTGCGTTAGCTGGGCTTTCTTGTTATTTCTGCTGCATAGGCAGGTGCCATCAAAAGAATTATGCTTTTTTTGCTTATATAGCATCATGCGTTTGTTTGTCTGTCGGTCTGTCCATCTGTAGTTACATTATGGCTTCTTCTGAGTCCAAAAACTATTCTGTTACTAGCTGCTGTAGTCTTTGAAATTACGTGACATTTCCTTTTGCCAAATTCTAAGAAAAAGTTGGTGAGAATCTCATACTGCTCATTGGCAAATTTTAACAAAAATTAGTCTAAAAATAACTTTGGATCCTGATCCTAAACCAGATCGTCACTCAAGCCACTTTTTACCCCTTCGGCTTGCGTAAAACTTTATCAAAATCCGTTCATAACTTGCTGAGATACGGAGCAAAGAGTTACTTGTGCCCTATCTCCTAACTGTAAAGAATCCTCAATTGTGATTCAGAATCTACAAAAGTTTCCAGATCGCAACCAGAATCTAACTACTTTCTTCCTGGGCTATGCCCAAGCCCTCCACGAACTCTCAGTGAAATCTGTATCTGACTTTTCGACCACATCAGCTGACAGACTGACAGAACCACATAACCTCCATTATAGATGTAATAAACGTTCAGATAAAAATATTAAAAAAACGTTTATTACATCTATGACGTCCACTGCCCTTCACCAGAATTAACAAGTGCCGGACTGCAGTGGACGATGTGCTGTGATGTTTATTTGCTGTTCAGCTAAGCGTCGCATTCACAGCAACGACGAACTGTTCGCAACTCACGTCCGAGCGTGGAAATCTCTATGGTCTCGCGGTCGAGTTGATGTTGTTGGTGACTTATCTATGGCCCGGGCTGCATACGCAAGCTGGTACTATATCCTGTCATCGCTTCCTGTCAACTACGAGCCACTGTTTACTGGACTTAGTCCCTGTGGACTGTCACACTCTGCCAGCCAGGTCTGTGGTGTAGTAGTAGTAGTAGTGATAGTAGTAGTAGCAGCAGCAGCAGCGGCAGCAGTTCAAACTGTTGCCGTTTCTGCAACCGCTGCTGCCTTACTCGGAACGATTGATTTCTATTTGCTGCTAAATGTCACTGTGGCAAGCAAAATTTCATTGTATTTTGATGATTTTATATAGCTGAGAACTAGAAACATTTCAGCTGGCCAGTGTGGAGCGTGTGCTGTTTTTCAGACAGTCACGAAAAGCTTAGTATTCTGCTGCCGTGCCAGGGCCAAATGTTTTGGTCTTGAATCTAAAGCCTTACATCATAATGGGAAAGATCGTGCACTGGTCCAAAAAGATTTCTACCTTGGTTATGAGGTGGCTCGGTGGCATAATGGTAGAGCATCTGACTTACGATCAACAGATCATGGATTTGGCTGTCTGTCGGGTCAGTGTAGTTAGTACTTGGATGGGTGACTATGGACAGTAGAGGTGCACCGATTATCGGCCGATAATCGGTATCGGCCGTTATGGGCCGTAACTAAAAACTACAAACTAGTGAAACTACGGCAGGAGTGTTTCCAGTCTACGATCGTTATAATATGACTTTTATTGAATGAAGATGCGTCCTGAAATAAACAATCGGTAATCGGCCGATTATTTGGCGCCGATAATCGGCCAAAGCATTATCGGTGCACCTCTAGTGGACCGGTAAACCATCTTGGCATATAACCATCCACCTAGGTCAGCTCGGCTTTCCATCCCTCCAGGGATGGTAGATCGAGTACCAGCCTACCTGGCTGGGGTTAATGCGACACGTTCAGCTGTGTCGGGTGGCATGTAACACTGTGATCCCATATGACAAGCGGTGCTCCGTAGCTCTTTGAGATTCTATGAAGAGCTATTCTCACTTGTAACTTTTTTTTAAAACTTTTAACCTTGATTGAACGTGAGTGATGTATCTACAGGAGTTCTATGGACGTGTGACCTATCATCAAGAGCTATGGATCTACCCCTCATTGCTGTTGTTTCATTACGACATATCACAACATATCATAACATCACGACTACGAAGGCTGAGGGCTGCTAGAAAGAACGCTGCCAATGTTGGTAGACAGGGTCTCATGTTTCCCTACCACAGTGCCGCTACAGGTTTCGTAGACAATTATATTTATTTATTATAAAGTCGACGAAATGTGCTGAGAGGAAGAAAATTAATACGAATTTATGGTTTAAGACTGTGGTATAAAACCAAGATTGAAGTGGAGCTTTGTCTCCCCAAGTGTTTCATCATGTGATAAATTTTGTGCAAGTTGGTGTACGTAGCCTAAACACTTGAAGCTTAAAGTGGATTGAATAAGTAAGTAACTAAATACCTGACAAAGTAAGTAAGTAACTTATATAGCACATCAACGGCTAATAACCTTGAACACGCTCGGTGTGCTAGTAGAATGAGAAGTAGAAACGTTTGACCTGGCGTCTCAAATAATGCAATGCAGTGTTATCTGTCTGTCGGTCCGTCTGTCCGTCCTTTCGTCTGTTCTCATGTTCTACTATCTCTTTCTCATTATCAGTAGGCATCATCTGACCCGCCTATTGCAACAGATATCAATGCTGTCTGTCTGTGTCTTGTCTTGTTATTATCAGGCGGGCAATGCACATTCATGTTAGCTACTGCAATAGATGCTACCTTAGTATTATATGTCTGTCTGTGAGTCTGTCTGTCTCTTCTCATTATCATTAGGCGGCCGCTAGTGCTGCCTATTGCAGTAGATATTGCAGCTATGTCTCTCTGGTGGCTCGCGACGTGCAAGCTAAGCTACCCCTTATTGTCGCACAGATTTATCCATCTGTCCATCCATCTGTCTGTCTGTCCACGACACGGTTTGAGTCTGTGGAGCTCTCTATAGCAGGAAATTTTGCAGCGAGACGATTATCGGCTTTTTTCCTAAACTAGTTCGGGGCACGCACGTATGGTATATATTCGGCTTATTCTGTCTATTTCTTATTAATTAGGTTTTAAGGCAGACATTCTGCCACGATGAATCTGTACCTTGATTCATCCTCTATCTTTCCTTTCACTCATAAATTCTGCCGAGCCCTTAATTAAGTAATTATTAACTAATTAAAACTCTTAGCTTGATGATACAGCCAGTGTCACACTGTGCGAGCATGCCTTGAATGGATTGATAGCTGGTATAATGCTGCAGTTTTTTTTCCAAACTAGTTGAGGGCGCGTATGTACACCGCATTGCGCGTCGCGAGCCACGTCGACTACCGGCTTGTCTCTGTGTCTGTCTGTAGGTCTTGAGGTAAGCGGTGATGTGAATCGTGGAGCTACAAGTCCGTATGTGAGTGCTGGCTTCGTGTGGTCGGTGCTTCAGTCTGTTTACGCCAGCAACCGGAGTCAGGACGTGATAAACACTACGCTTGGTGTCGCTGTCAACGACGCTTGTCATTTTCTGCTCAGTAAAGTGTCACCGATACCACACTCTCAACAATATGGCGTCTTTGGTAAGTTTATCAGCCGGCCACTGACTATTGTGCATGTTACTGTAGCATAGTCTGTCCGCCTATCACTTTCTGCACCATGTCTCAAAAAAACTGTGCAAAATTGTTTTTGTCAGAAGTTTGTCAAATGTCTACCAACTTTGATAATTTTTGGCACACAGAGAGCACAAAAGATAGTTTCATGTGAGGTGCACTTATTTTCCTCTTCACCTAATTAGCGTCAACGCACTACCGTGTTATACACAGGTGCTCCAAATTGTTACATAACGCTGTTGTGGAAAGGTCTCAGGGTGTGGTTAGTAGTTCTCCGTTCATCAACGCTGTTGTAGAATAATCACCAAGTTGACACCCAGTTGTACATCATGTAATCATTGGGCAACTTCACTTTTTGACTTGCCTTTCGCTGAGCTAATTCGCTGAGCGAAAGTTCGGTCTAAGTACCTACGGTACTTAAGCCAAAAAGTGACATGATTTCGCTGAGCGAAAGTCAAGTCCAAAAGTTTGGTCTAAGTACCTACTTAGACCAAGTTTAGCCCAACTAACGTGACTAAAGACGGTCGAATTTGCATGAACGCAAAAAAATTGTAAACAAACATGGCGATGTTTCTCGGAGTCCGGGAGTTCGAGTAATTGCCATGAATAACCAAAATAACTGAAGAGTGAGGCACAGAAATTTCTTTCGAACCGCCTGCGTGTATTTTATTTGCAAACATCTAAAGTACATACTTAAGTCTAGTTGAACTCTGGTCTAAGTAGGTACTTAGACCGAACTGAAGTGACTTGACTCAAGTCAAGTCGACTTGACTTGAGTCAAGTCAAAAAGTGAGGTCGCCCATTGTCTCTATCCGTGTGTCTGTCTGTGTGTTTGTGCACTTGGCTGTCTGTCCATCTGTCTGTATGTCTGCATGTACCGGTATGTGTGTCTGTGTTTGTTCCGATAGACATAATATCATTAGAAGAGCCACAAGGTCTAGTTAACAACTCTCCGTTCGTCAATGCAATCGTGAAACAGTCGCTGCTGGCGCCCGGCTACATTTACTCGCTACAAAACAAGACCACGACGGACTTTCGCTTTTTTGCCGACAACATCAAGGTCATACTAGACGATGAGGTTTATCACCCAGCCTATGACGGCTTCAAGTTAAGTAAGTAACAGCTACATACTGCAGTGTTATATTGAGCTTCAGTTGATTTAGTGACCTTTGGCTCCACAAGGATTCAGACAAGCTGTTTTGCCAAGGGACGATATTAGACACTATGGGTTGGGATTTTGCTGTGGTGTTACTGGGTAGTGTTGTAGAAATTCTGCAGTTAGAGTACTCGCAGGTCTGGTGGCCCCTAGCTATGGCGTACCATTTGCGGTTGAGTTCCCAATTTAAGACGTCGCCTACATCCATTTTATGCTCATCATTGTATGTGTGTCAACTACTTGCATGTAGTTACTAGTTAATAATCAGGTTGTGATTTTAGTCTCATTTTGATGCCTGTAATCGGTAAATTGGATTATTTGGTGCTTTTATATTTGCCCGTTAATTGATTGATTGATTGATTGGCTAATTAACACACCTTTACACTGTACCTGTATTAATATATACCTGTTTATTGATTGATTGATTGGCTGTCTCTAATACAGGGTCCCGTGTGTCTGATCCTGATGCAGTACTGTTGGGTTATCCATTACAGCTGCCAATGGCACGTCAGATCAGACTGGCTGACCTAATGCACTATGACCAGGTCTGACATTCTTTTAACAATTTTTTTCCTCTGCCATTGTTTGTGTCATTTGTCCATCTGTTTGTGGGTGTTTGTTATTGTCTCTGTGTGCTCTGAATATCATTGCCTCTATTACATTTACTTACTCAGTGAAAAGCCAACCAGATCAATGAGATTACCAACACGAGGACACGGAGTTTATGCCGTTGGTTAGGTATGACTTTAACCAGAATAATGTTATCGACCAAGCTTTGTATAACGGTGTTTAGATCATGTTTCATTGGCTAGTTGTGTTGGTGTTTTGTATGTCTTATTGTTATACCTCTGATCGAAATGTGCGGCTGTGATTGGTTCAAATCGCGTCACGTGGTGTAAGCTAATATGGGGTATTGACCAGTTCACCGGTCAATATGTGTCGACATATTGACCAATCGACATATTGACCGGTCAGAACCGGTCCGAATGGTCTTTCTAAACATGGGGTAGAACCACTCCGTTAAGAAATCAAAATCACACTTTCTTACAGTACACGTATGTATTTCGTCAAAATGTTAAATGACTCGTATAAATTAAATATATTGCTAATTTAAAAAAAAAAGTTAATTCACACTTTTTATCGCTAAACAACATTTAGTGCACTAAATAAATTCGATTAATCCGCACAGCCTCACACGTCACGTGACGAACATGGCGTCAATGTTGGCTTGTTTACATCATTCAAAACGGGTAAGATTGTATGATTAATAATTATTTTTAGGCTAATGTTTCATTTATTTGAAGTGAAATTAGTTCACAAGAAAGCTATACACCTGTATGGTGTCAGTTGATAAAGCTTTCATTAGTATTTTTACTGTGTAATTGAGATTTTAAATTTAATTACCTGATTGACTATAGGATCTAATTCAGTGTCCATTTCGATCAGAGGTATAACAAAACAAATAGTTACTGGCATCATCGATCAATAGTGAGGCTTATTTCCCGAAGTTGCAGGAATATTGCCCACGTGCCTTCGGCACTTGGGCAATATTCCTGCAACTTCGTGACATAAGCCTCACTATTGACCTCGATGCCAGTCACTATTTGCATATTGTACACGTGTGCGTGTGACGTACTTATTAAACTGTTTATTTGCTTGCTTACATTCAGTGTCCATTGACTAATTTTCACCAGACTTTTATCAGTATTGCATTAGGCTTTCAGTTTAAGGTCACAGCGTGGATTCTATCGTATCTCTAGCATTCCGTGATGGATTGTCTTCATACTTTTGTCAGTAGTACAACGTAGGGAACTTGTTGTTGTTGTTGTTTGCTGAATCAATGAATCAATGAATAAATAAAACATCTTTATTTCGTGTTGCAGCCAGTGGAAACGATGGCAGTATTGTTTTCAGCATTGTCGCAGTTTTTTTTATGTCATGAACCGCTGCAGTTAGCTTGATGAAACTTTGCATGAACATGTACCTTGACAACCTTTAGCAGCCTATTGAATGTCAAGGTCACGTTTTTTTTGTGTGCGCATGCTGCTTGAACCAGTTGACTTGGATTAATAAAATGTTGCCCAGGCATGGCCCGCAGGCAGTACTTAGCCATGAGCAAGGGTTGACATTCTTGTTTGTCATTTTAATGGTTTGTTTTTTATGTTGTTAGTAGTAGAAGCAGAAGCAGCAACGGCAGCTGATGTTGCCAGACAACACTGTTCCGAGGTGATGATGCGTCGCCTGTGGCTTGGGCAGTGTAGACAATTGGTTTTGCTGACGTTGTAGTAGTATTAGTAGTTGTTGCTGTTGTATTAATGTTAGCATGATGTTGTAGTTCCTAGGAGACGGTACGTCAGCCATGGCGTGGGCAATGCAGTCAGTCGGCTTTGCCGAGGTTGGCAACATGAACAAAGCTAACGACTATCTACACAAACAACTGACATTCATCAGCAACAGTTTCCAGGTCTGTTGTAGTAGTATTAGTAGTAGTTGTTGTTGTTGTTGTCAGACCTGTACGTCTATGCCATACAAATTTTGCAGCGAATGCTCCATCATGTAGGTAGAGAGAGGTTTTCAGCCGATCAGGGGGGAATGGTTGAAGTAATTTAAGAGTCACCTACACAAGATAACAACAGTCATCAAAGCATCATATTTCTAAAACGTGTTTATATATAATGCGGCATCTCCAGCTTGCTTCCAAATGCGTTTTGCTGGCTCAAAATGTCCCAAAATTGAGGGTGCATGGGGCTACAACCTGGCTTCACTGGGAAAGTTCCGGTTAGATTTTGGGAGAAGGGCCCGGAAAAGGGGCGGGAAAAGGGGAGAGGAGAAAGAGAATGGAACCGGGAAAGAGAGAGGAAGGGAAGAAGGGGTGCTGATGTTGCCGGACAACACAGACTGTACTGAGCAATACGGTGTGATTTACAGGGACTCTGTTTCTAGCTATAAGGTTCATGCGGATATTCGCTAGGCTTCTCGGGAGAGGAAACGTTAGCCGACGCTGGGGTGGTCGAAAACGGCGATGTCTCCCAGGGTTCTCACGCCTCCTGGAAAGTCCTGGATTTTTTTCTTGAAAATTCCAGGACCTGGAAAGTTCTCGAAATTCACTTTGGTCCTGGAAAGTCCTGTAAATTAAAGCTTAAGGTTCTGGAAAGTCCTGGAAAAATATCCTTAAAAGTCATGCATTTTTCTAGTGGTTTAAATTACCATATGTACATAGGTTCATCTGAATTCTGAACAGCTAACATGCTCATCATTGTATGTGTGTGTCAACTATGCTTCATGCTGAATTTTTTGCAATGAACTACACTATGAATATTGTAAGTAAATGCCGTTTTTCTTTCTTTATATTTTAACATTTGCAGGTTCCGAAAATGTTCCGTTTTTCATGGGGGTCCTGAAACTGGAAAGTCCTAGATTTTTTGTCAGTAAAAGAGTGGGAACCCTGGTTTCAATGCCTTCAGTCAGCATATCTTCAGAACCGTTGGAAATTAAGCCAAAGTTATCATTAAAGCTTACGACAGAAATATTCAGCATAGACTATAGTTTTTGTACTAGATACTGCACTGTTGCAGTGGATAAGCGAGTACGCAGTACGAGCTTATACCACTGCAGACAGTGCGGTGTCGTACTTAAACTTTGCTCGTATCACATTGACTACACCGTCGTTTGCTTTGTGACTGCAGCCGAAAGTTGTGAAAACAGTACCAGTGCGAGCTGAGTGTGGTTTAAGTCGGTATACTGTTTAAGTGTAGTTAAAAGCTGGCAGTATGTGTATCTGTAGGTCTGGGCTAACAGATCGTCAGCAGCAGGAAGCAGCAGCAGTTCCGAGTCGACAGCCTATAACTACCTGCCAGCAATGTCGACCTATCTCCAGTCGCTGGTAAACGGCTATGCAGGCGTGCGTCTGAGACCCGATAGACTAGACATTAACCCAACCACAGAGCTGCCACCTGGCGTTAGCTCACTACACCTAGTGGGACTGGACTACCTGGGCAGCCAGCTCAACGTCGTAGTTACGACCGACGAGGTCAGCGTTGTAGTGGTGCAACAACTACAACAGCAGGGTACTACTATGACTGGTAGTAGTAGTAGTCAGCGGCTGAGGCTGTGTGTGTTTGAGCCGGAGGAAGTTTATCTGTTGCAGTTGAGGACTGAAGTCAAGTATAAGAGACGCAGAGCTGCAGTTGTTTCAACCAGTGTACCGTTGCCGACTAACTAATCACCTTCCGTTAGCCTTATTTCTACTTTATAATAACAGATTATTGGTTTTAGTTTCTGTTTCTTAACCAGCCAGTCACCCTAGCTGCTGACTGACCAGTTACGTGTTTCTGGAACCACCGACCATCGGCCAAATGTCCGCTATCTTTTCTGGCCAACTTCGGCTAGTTTACTGTCCATCAGTGGAGTGGGTTAGCTGCTTGTAAAATGGCAGAAAACTTGATTTTATATGATTATTATGAAGTGGGGCTGCTGCCCATCACATTTTAATCAATTAATCTCCAAAAATTAATCAAAATTGATTAATTTTTGTAGTCAATCAGGAAACCACAAAACTACATAATTCAACTACTGGTTGTTGTTATCTTGCGCAAACTAAAAGCAAAAGTGGTGATGATGATGCAGTACACAAACTGTGTGGTCAAAGCTGACAAGATGCAGACTGTTAAACTAACACTATACAAGTACAAATCTTGATCATGTCCTGTGCAAAATAAGCGCCCACCACTGTTGATTACTGTAGTTTACAATCAACCGGAAGTGTGCAGATTGGTGATGTTAACAAGTTTGTGACACTACTGGAAAAAAAATCTAACTGGTGTCCAGTGCTCGAATTACATGGAAGCCAAAGTATGCTGGGCCCCCTCACTTGTTACGATGGCCCCCACACTATGCGGAAAATCCCGGGTACAGAGGGGGCCGCCGTCGGCCCCTCACTTTTGCGCACCATGTATAAAGCATCAGACTCTCAACTCTCAAGTATTCCTAAAGTCCCAAAGGCTACTACTAGAGGCCAGATTTTTAGCCTGAAATTCACCAAACAGCGTTTGGCGGCCGGGCTCCGCCCGGACCCGCTGGGGGAGCTAAAGTGCTCCCGCAGACCCCACAGCTGCAATAACGGGGCCTACATCTAAGGGGAGGAGAGGAGAGAGAAGGGGGAAGGAAAAGGGGAAGGAAAGGGACAGGGTAAAGAGGAGGGGTAAAAGGAAGGGAGGAGGGGACGTTTGCCCCCTCCCACTGTTCGGCCCCACACTTATTTTATGTAATTCGACCACTGCCGGTGTGCCAATTTTTGGTTCAGGTCAAAGATCATGGTTAGGGTTGTGCAGCTGTAGGTGGACGGCGACATGGTATCAGCACTGCGCCGACATTTTGGCTTGTCTGAATTGATTTTGTCTCATGTCAAACTGTACTACATATCACAGATCTGCTGTCAAGTTTCACTACCGGTACCGTGTTATAACTACTGCTGACATTGTTGTGTGCTTAAGATAATGCATTTAGCTGACTAGTGTGGCATTGTTAATTGTCTGTACAGGGTGACGACTCTCCAGACACTTCCCATGTTAAGTGGCACTCATAGCATGCCTGTAGTACTAGTTTTAATGCAAATTATCATACTATCAAGTTCACAATTATCTCATAATTAATGATTACGAAGGATGAAATCACTATGTATATATGTAGCTATGCACTGTTTTTGAAGGAAATGCTAATATTAATCTAGTAATGAACAGTTTTGGGACACTTTTCTATGACAAGATTTTTTCCCTGACTGTTAACAACATCCCTGACATTTCCCTGACATGTTCCAAATTCCCTGACATTTCCAGGTTTTCCAGACAAGTGGTCATCCTGTCTGTAATCACACTGCCTTTCTCTAGCAGTTCTGGTTGATTAATATTAAATCATGTGATGACTGTATAAATTTAAGTGCACTGGACACAAACAACTGTCTTTCTGTCATTTCTCTATTAACGACAGAAAAACACAATTAACGAATACGTGCAAATTGAAACATAACGTAACTTAACATGCAAAACGCTGCAAATTGAACGTACAAGCAAGCATAACTGAGCAGTAAACACTGAACATTGTTCGTTCACTAATACAAAGTCATAGACAATCAGGGACATAGACACCTGGCAAACCTAGAGCAAATGTTCCATCATAAAGTCATCATAAAGTAAGTGTGTTGCCAGTGGAGTCTGGGGTTAGGTGCCTTTGATTTTGGGACATTTCGTGCCTGAAAAAAAACTAATTTGGAAAATGTGTGTAACCTAGTCCTGAATTCTGTGAAATTTCAGTTTTTTTTCAGGCACGAAATGTCCCAAAATCAAAGGCACCTAACCCCAGACTCCACTGGAGGTACTTATAGCACTATATTCTAGCTAGATTTAGGGAAAACGCTTCCTGAGAAGAAATGGGGAAGACCCAGAAAGGGAATGGGAAAAACGAGAGTGGAGATTAGGCATACATGTTCTGCATCCGATTAGTTCAGCAATATTATCTTCCCAATTCGTAGATATCAGATTTGTTGACATGAGCTGCATAGACATAACATACGGTCCACAAAATAAACTGTAAAGTTGTTATTATCGGTCCATCATAACCACAGTACGCTGCTCGCTCATTTTGGCAAATTCTCTCACTAACAATTTGCTATTAAAAATGTCATCACACCATCACATCTCTCCCAATGAAACAAATGGACCATGAACCATACAATGATGCATATATGACAGGAACTTCATAGCAATGTAGTGCAGTGAAGCCTTAACTAAGAACAATGATGCTAAAGTATCGGAGTAGTGAATACACTAATGCTGTGTTCAGGCTGGTAGTTAGGCAGATCTTACCATAGTATAACAATTCTGTTTAAAGTACACTCATGCAAAGTTGAAAACTAGTTTTTTTTAATTCTCCGGCTTTCTTTTGTGTTGTATGTACTTGAGTGGTGCAGGCAAACAACCAGTTTTGTACAGTACCAAGCCCCAGTCCAAGATGGCATGCAAAGTCATGGTGGTTAACTCGTTGGGTGGTCCCTAGTAGAGATGCACTGATTGGCCAATCATCGGGCTCAGTCGATTATCAATGCGTAACAGTCGGCCGTTCAAAATTTACTATTTGCCCAATTTAGTATTCATCATGGCTATGAGTTTAAAACAAAAGCTCTGTGTCACAGTTTTTTTCAACTGACACAGTCAATAGCAGGAAAGCAATTTGCAATGAGTGCACATCGGCCTATAATCTGCCAATGCCAATTATGTATGGGGACAGATTACATAAATATTGCCATTGGCTGACACTGACTATTGGCTGATTATCGGTCGATAATAATCGGTGCATCTCTAGTCTCTAGACACAAAGGATATTGTAGAGAGATGAGACAGATCTTGCTGGTGTCACAGTAGTAATTGTTGTTGTAGTAGTAGAATAGTAGCGGCTAGACATAGAGGATGTCGTAGTGTCCGGGTCGATAGATCAGACAGATCTTGGGTGGTGTCAGACCATCGGGAAAGTCGTGGTGGTTAACTGGTAACTCGTGCGTGGCGTCGTTGTGGTTAGTGGCGGCAGCGACAGTGCCTCGGTCAACGTACTCGACGCGTACAGGAACGGTGACCGATGTTGTTAATGTGGCTATGTGGATGTGGTCACTCTCACGACCCATCGGCTCCACCTCCTACAATGATTGACATTTATTAGCTCCGCCTCTTACACAATAAGAAGAGAATGATTGACACATGGGGACGGGCTCTTACATGATGTGATAAAATGACATGACAAGTGGGCTTAAAATGGCTCGACCTCCTGAACGACAACCGTGAAAAGTGGTGGTTTGGCTTAGTGGTAATTTTTTCCAATATGTGAAATCATTTTTACCCCACTGTTTTACCAATTTTGCGCAACATAATTGCAATGTTATTACGTATTTACTAAGTAATGGCTGCAATACAGAATAAGGACACTTCATTCATTCATTAGTAATGCATAAGTCCCAATCAGTCAAATTACTTCATGTCATGTCTGGGGCCTAATTCACAAAACTTCTTACGAACTTTTGTAAAAAAAATGTATCTTCGTCCGATGTAAACAAGTTACGATTTCATAAGTCGTACGAATCTTGTATGCTAATTTTCAAAGCCTGATATGAATTTGTAGCTCTCAACTAATTGCGACGTGTTGTCACTGGGCAAACAATTACCAATGTAAACAATGGCAAATTAACTGATTTCGCTGCCTAAAATTGTCGGAAACGAAATTTATACTTATTACCACACAATACGGACATTATATACAAATGAAGAATCGAAATAATTACTGCATGCGTGTTTGACATTTTCCTAAGTCAGCTAACTTGTAAATAAGTTTTTTAGTACATTTTTCAAAAGTTTTTCTGTCAGATTTTTTTGTAAGTTGTGTTTTTACGCAAACCCTTCATATGTCTGATTTCTTCGTAACGTTCTCATAGGCTCATCTTACGAAGTTTTGTAAATTAGGCCACTGGTTAGTACTCAGATGAGAAATAGTGAAAGCATGATGAAAAATGTAATGGTTAGTTACAGGCTATTTTTAGTAACAGACAGCACAGCAACCTGTTGACAGAACTCTTTGACCGTTCGTCCTCCCTCCACAAAACTGGCGTAGAATTCCGCCTCCTTCTGCAGCTGACCCGACACCAGCAACCTACAGCAGAAGCAACAGCAGCAGAATTACTATTAGCTAGGGATGCACAGGAGCCAGATTGAAAAGCACATTACTGCAGTTACATCATTAACTTTCTAATTCAATCTATGACTCAGTCTAGTAACACAACATTAACTTAAAGGTAAGCTGGCAAGAAACTATAGACGAGCACTGTGCAATCATGCAATGTCATTATGTTATTAAAGTCCGCAATCATTATGACAGTTCAAAATAACAAACTGGAAAAATAAGTACCGTAGGTCCAGTGTCAGCATATTATGCAGTAATACACAGAGCTGCACAACCCTAACCCTGACATTTTGAACGGAAAATTGGCAAACTGGTTACTCCGGAACGTCCACGCTAATTTTTGTTTTTGTGCGCTTTTCGGTTTTTGAGTTAGGAGCTCGTATGCGGGAGACAGACATGACAAGACAGACAGGCATGACCCATAACGCACGCAGCCTGTTAGAACAAATATAAATGTCTCTAGTGACCATTTAAACTGGTGAATGAACGTTAAATCATAGTAGCTGACAAATGACTAATACAACCTGAGGTAGACAACAAGGTAGTCGGAGTATCCCTGATCATTGTAGACATCCAGTAGACCAGACAAACCACAGCCGGCACTGACTTTATCCAACACTTCCATGAACTATGCACAACAACAACAACAATTACTACTACAACTGCAACGACTACAACAATAAGGTAATCAGAGTATCTCTGACAATTGTAGACATCCAGTAGACCAGACAAACCACAGCCGGCACTGACTTTATCCAATACTTCCATGAACTATGCACAACAACAACAACAACAATTACT
>Ga0056124_1000343_pt1 | contig 14466 bp, 10 predicted proteins | sample WorMetHEROISLAND_2_FD_70069 | JGI IMG/M metagenome (GOLD analysis project Ga0056124, IMG submission 70069) | Marine gutless worms symbiont microbial communities from Max Planck institute for Marine Microbiology, Germany - Olavius sp. 4 HERON ISLAND | ecosystem: Host-associated > Annelida >... | reverse complement strand
CTTTTCTCGGTCTTCATTACCCCCCGAAAATCGCCTCGTTACCCCCCGGGGGTAATTTACCCCCAGGTTGGGAACCACTGACCTAGGGAGTCGAACCTTACACCGTTGAAATCTACGTTTAATGCCGAACATTCTATATGCAGGTTGTCCTGGTCTATGTTGAATGGTTTTGGCGCAATTCACTCTTAAAATGTGTATAGCAGCCTGAAATCGTGAACAATTCACTAAAACCCCTATTTTTGGGGTTCAAGGTAGTTCAAGGTCATCGATGTTGGTACCACTGGCAAGCTCGTCAGCAGTGCTTGTTATGATATGCAGCAAGTCTTGTCTATCTGCAACCGTTCTCACGCTAGACGAGCCACTAGTGGTAAAATTACGCTTTCTTAGGGGTGGGTTACCCCTCTTTGATGCCCTCGTTTGAGGGAAATCTCCTCACCCAGCAGCACCAAATTATCTCATTAGAAACTAGAGACCCTCGGCTACCATACTTTGAAAACCCGGAGTCTCTATCTCACCTGGGCTTGATTCGGTACCGGGTGATGACACACCAGACAGACAGACAGACAGAATTCCCATAGCTAATACGCGCTCTCAGCAGTAGCTGCCGGCACAGCTGTCGCGCGTAAAAACCTGTACCGGTACAAACACACCATTCGAATCTTAAACTAGAATTCACTGCAAAAACACAGGAAGATCACCACTAAAACAGACTAAAAATTCTCACATAAGAGACTGTCATTGCATCATGGTCACACTAAATGATATAAACTTCACCACTAGCAAGTCACTCACTGTGTTTAGCATGGACCAAATGATGTCAGGGGTGTACTAAGACTTCTGCGGGCCCAGGGCTGAAAATTTCACTGCGAACTGAAGCTCCAAAGGGACCGAAGGGGTCTGATATGGGGTCTGATGTGTGCAGTGCCCCCTCCCCAGAAAATCTGGAGTTTTTTGATCAAGAAATGGCATGTTTTGGTGTATTCTGTGATGCCAGATTTAACATTCTGGCACAACAAAAAGCTGTACAATTTTTACAATGTTACCCGGTAATAACAGTTCTGTTCAGTAAAAGAAAGTATAATTTTTCTGACGACCATACAATATACGAAAAATTCTTTTTAATTATCGTGGTGGGCCCACCAGAACTGTGGGCCTGGTGTGACAGCCCTGTCAAGCCCATGGTTAATATGCCCCTGACAGATGGACAAACCGGGAGTTGACAATACTAGTATCTAACTGAGGTCCATACATTAGACCAAACTGAGCCACGGATTAGGCTAATTCTTAGTCAATCCAGGCCACGTCCGCTGGGCTTTCAGTCGTCATTTCAAGTCAATTCAGTTGAATTAATGTGTGCTACATTTTGTCGCCAGATCTAGATCGTAGTGCCATAATTTTGTGGAATATTAATAACCGATTTGGAGCATTCTGGTGCTTTTTGCAACCAAACAATGGTCACCATTCGAGGCCATTTGGCTGAACTAATGTTACAGGTGTGCAAAATCAGACGAAAATGCCGGTTTTCAGTTTTCTAAAAACCGAACCAAAACAACCTCAAATTTTGAAAACCAAAAAGTTTGATTCTGCAGTTTGCTTTTCAATAAACCAACTTGTCCGTTTTTCGACGGTTTTCACTTTTTCCATGTCGGTCAACCAAAACTGCAATTTAATTATCAAAACAGAAACAAACCGAAAAGCAGTTTTTTTTCTGTTGTAAAACTGAAGCAAAGTCATATTGTGCAAGCCGGACACTTCTAATTGACGTACTGTTACCAATGTTGGCCGTGGCACTGGCTGACCCTATGGACGCTCGTGAAGACTTGATCATCAGAGAGGTACGTGGCCGAAGAGATAGGAGATTGATTCTCCGTTATGAGTACGACGGATTGCTTCAGCCAGAATCATCGAGATGTCGATTCTCTTCATGAACCGATGCAAAACACAGCAACAGCACCAGTATGAATACCAGACATTATACATACCAGCTCCTGACCTCGTGTACAATTTAATGTACCGTAAAACGTCCAGTACCAACTTGGTCTCTAACACAGTTGCCCACTGGCTTTAACTAAAGCCAAATAAGTCGGATTTGGTTGTTCCATGGCTTCAGATTTCTCGTTTGGCTTTCTGGCTGCAAATTTGGCTTATATGATCACAGTGGCTTTATAAATTAAAATGACCTTCAAATACTGGCCTTAGGGCAATTTCAGCGCTTGATTTCACAGCTAGCCACAACTCCGACTTCAGTCAATTCTGACATATGTACCGGAACTGACTCAGAGATATTACACAAGTTGTAAATACTACATTCATCGTAGTGGCCTTCATGCATATGCATAGTTGTTCTCGTGTTGATACTATGACATGTCGCTGTACAAGCATTACAAGTGTGCATGTGCATAAAAGGTGTCTGCTGGTATGTACGATACTACCACTACTACCATCACCACCACCACCACCAACACCATGACTACGACTACTACTACCACTACGACAACATCATCGTATGACGACTACCACTACCACTACTACTAGTGACCTGTAGTTTCGGGCTGAGTTTCATGTTGTCGTCCTGTGGAATGGTGTTGGTCACAACGACACACTCAAACCTCGAGTTGTTGATGTTGGTGATGGCAGAACCTGACAGAATGCCGTGCGTGCAGATTGCGTACACTTTCAGCGCTCCCGCCTCATGCAGCCTAAACCACAGACAACAACACGTCTCAGTACTGGAAGCAGTGGCCACACTGGCTCAGAATCAGGGTTCAGACACCCGGCCCAAAAAAAACACCGGGTTTTTTTTTGGGTACACCCACCTAAAAAACCCACCCCAAAAAACCCACACTTCTACTTCAACCTAATTTTAGTTTATACTTTATATGCCACTAATAATGCAATATTTTATTGTTTTTAAAGCTTTTACCTAATTTTAGTTTATACTTTATATGCCACTAAAAATGCAATATGTTATTGTTTTAAAGCTTTCAAGGCTTTAAGTTACTGAGTTTTTGTATTATTTTACCTATTTTTTCCTGCTTGTGCAAAAAAAACCAATAAAACCCCCAAAACCCACTGGGTTGGGCTTTAAAAAACCGTTTTTTTAACCCTGCGCAGAATGCCCAGGAACTCAATTCCCTGGCCAAACAAAACCAATCACAAGAGTTCCGCGGCCCCAAACCAAAGAAATTCCTACCGGAATGCACATCTGGACCCATGCATCTGTTGACTCTGCTCTCCGGCCTAAATTAATCTTTATTTTCTCAACCAATTCCAACATTTACGGTCAATTTTCGTGCAAGCGGCATAGTTGAAATGCATCAACTGTATCCGTATCCATTTCTTAGTTAGCGTCACATTACTCCTTCATGAAGGCTTGCCATTTTGTCAATGCATACGGATAAGATAATCGATTAAGTTCGGGGCCCAAAATGACTGATTGGGGCCATGAAACGACGCAGAGTTCATGGGCCCCCAAATTCACGCTGATACCTGACTAGAAGCACTCAGAGATCTCAAACCTCTGCTGATGATGACTGTGTTTTATTCAAGAAGCACAACAGTAAATAAAAGACTCCTTGTGAGACTGTGGAGCTGGAATGTGATCAACCAGCATCTAGTAACAGTTCCTCTCTCTCTCTCTCTATCTAATTCCCGGTCGGTGGGGGAGGGGGGCTGGTCACCACCCCAATCCGTTCCAGGTAGCTCCAGAGGCATCGCGGGTCGGTTGTGAAGGTGTCTCCTGGCCATTTATGCTCAACGCATCAACAAAATGTCATCCTCAAACACAGATCCGTGAACACTGCATCTGGATTCTGAACTGGATCGCCACCAAAATCTGAGCAGTTGATCTTCTGATTTTTCAGTATGATTTTTGCTGTAGTTGTCCACGGTACTGGGTGTTTTGAGCGAAATAAAGTAAATATGCAGAGCTGTGGAAATTAACGATTAATCAAGTGGTTAACGGTTAAAAGTTTTTTTAAATGATTAACAAACTTTTAACTGTTAAATTTTTGATCATAGTCACATCACTGAGAACACATTATAAAGTAGACAAAATGACAAGCATCTGTGATAATCACTTTCTCCAGAGAACGTGATTGGATAAAACAAACAGTTAGACCCTACTGATGATAATAGACCTATCGCTGTCTCAGTGCATTTGTGACAGCTGTTAGCTGAATAACTTAAATAAATGGTAGTAGAACAAAAAAAGAAAAAGAAAACACCTTAACTAAAACTTAACTAACTTAACTAATAGCAGTAGTTAATGTAACAGCCCGTAACTTTCGCCATTTTAGTCAAAACTAGTGATTAATTAATAGTTACTTTTTGACAAGTTAACTACTAACAATTTTTAATTGTTACAAGCTTTATAAATCTGTAAAGAATGTGGAGTTTAGAGACGACATACTTCTCGGCGGCATGGCAGAAAGTGCCGCAAGTATCGGCCATGTCGTCGACAAGTATCGCGACTTTGTCGCGGACATCTCCGACCAGAACCATCGACGCTACTTCGTTTGCCTTCTTGCGTTCCTTGTGGATCAGCGCAAAGTCTACGTTCAGCTTGTCGGCTATCGATGTCACCCTGAGCACCAGACACAGCACACCAGCTCCAGTCTCAGCCGAGTGGGAACATGACCCTATGTAAGTACAGTGCTGGAAAATAATTTTACCGTTTCCGGCATAACCACTGACCGGAAAGAAAAATTCCAGCAGTGTGCCACGTAACGCCATTATCTTGAATATCTTCACTTGTACTGAGGGTGTGTCAAGCCATCAAATCAAATCACTCAAATGATTGAAATGGTCACAATCCAATCCAGCCAGAAATCTGATCAGTTTTGGGTTTGGATGAATTCGCCGAAAGCAGCTGGATGCTGGGGCTGCAATCCTGCGTGTTCCTACACAAGGCTATAGTTATAAGTAAAACAAAATACCTCTAAAATTGCTTTGAACTACTAAACATTTGCAAAAACTAGTTTAATTTCTTAGCACAACAGAAAAAAAAGGTGGTTGGATTTAAAATGTCTTAAAAGTGGTTAAATGCAAAAGATTTTATGATTTTTGTGGGATCAGCCATATAAGCCACTGGTGATCAGCTGCTGCTAATTCTTGTGCTTTTATCTACCATGTAACAACCTCCGGTCATCAAGCAGTGTGCAATCCTCCTAAAACATTTTGTGTGAAACATTTCGGCAAATATTTTAGACATGGTTATACACAAAAGCCAAAAGAAATACATGTATATTATTATCGCTTCGCATGTAACTACGGCATAATATACAGCTAGTAAATGTCAGGCAGTGAACAGTTTAGGTCGTCCGGCATGTGGTGACAGTATGATAGCACTCCTCCACTCGGCAAAGTTTATCATTATTATTAGCATTATTACTATTAAATACGATGAGTTTAATTATAGTGGGAAAGTGAACCGTTTAGCTCCGCCTGCATCTGGTGATACAATGATAGCATTCCTCCACTCCATAATGTTTTCCTTTATCCACTTGAGCACGGCCGGCTCTGCATACAGGTTGTCCACCGGGATATCAAAGAAACCCTGCAGAAAAACAGAAGCACCAGTCAAAAAAACCCGGAAAACCCCAAACATTTTCCTTTATCCACTTGAGCACCGCTGGCTATGCAGTATGCATACAGGTAATCCATCAGGATATCAAAAAACCCCACAGAAAAAATGCCAGATCACACCACGTGTTTTCAGATGTCGGCCTGTTCAGACACTCTAATGAGGTGGCTAAGTTAAGAAAAAACCATGGACTGGCTGAGCAATGAAGGGCTGTATTATAGGGATGCTAATGAGACTCGCAAAAATTGAGACTCGAGAAAAAATCTCCATCTCGAGAATTATATTTCTCACCCGTCAAGAATTCAAGAATTTTAAAATGCACAAAAGAATAACCAAATTAAATCATGTTCTCCTTTGGGTTCGGGCCACCCAAACCCCTCCAAAAATGTCATGAAAATCTGCTGATAATTTTTCGACTACATGGTAATAGATCCAGCCAGCTGGCAGACAGTGTGCAAAATCAACCTGGCAATTTAACTGCAAAATAACCTAAATTACCAGGTGACAACAACCACAAATGCGATAAGTTAAGTTAACTAATGAAAGCAATGGATCAGAGAAATGAAACTGAAATCAGCGTACCTGTATCTGTGATGCATGAAGGTCCATGGTAATTATGTGATCAGCGCCGGCTGTGGACAGCATGTTGGCTATTAGCTTAGCCGATATTGGTGCACGACTCTGCAATGTACAAAAACTTATTAAATTCATAAATACACACATTTATTGATGTTGCAGCCAAACTGGTTGGATTGTGGTGTACAATATACATGAAAAATACAGTGAACATGATATAGCAATGTACAATAAGAATTACATATTAAAACCTACCAGGTAACAGAAGATCGAAAAACTGATTCAAAAAGCTCTAACAGCTGCCTAATGAAATGTAAAGGAAAGGTGAAATGAAAGTACATAACAAAAGTCAACTGACAAAAGTTTATTAAAGTTAACTAAAACTGATTAAAGTTAAATTAAGCATTTTTAGAAAAGTGCTAGCCACTGCAAAATAGCATGAATTATGAATAAGAAAAGGGGGACAGAAAGTATAAAAGGGAGTGGGCACAGGGGGATGGGTGAGTGAGAAGTGAAGAGGAAGGGGGTGAGGAATCCCATGCTTAACATTTCAGCCAATGTGACAGGGTTGTGAGTTTTGTGACTCAAAAATAAAACACCCACTCAGGACAACTGAAAGTGCAGTTTCTCTCTGGTTGTTCCTGTCGCATTACTGCTTAATTGTATTGTTATGGGTACCTGCTTTCAGAAATTAAATGAAGACGATGACGGTAACGGTAGCGTAGGTTGTTATCTGTGATAAACTGATCATTAGGAAACCATGGCTATCTGGAAATGCCCCAATGGCCAGTCTCCGGACCTGTCAACTCTCACACATTCCGCATGAGACTCAGGCATTCAGGTCACATCTCACGCTGTCATGCAGGTTCTGTATCGATAGTCTGAAGGTTCGATAATCCGAAGGTCCGATAGTCCGACCGCTTACCGCCTTAGTAGCCTACCAGTAAATGTATTCAACAAGACAGTAACAATAGCAGTGTACAACATGTCAATTGAGAGTTTGCTCAGGATAACTCAGTGAATTAATTAATGTCATGCAGAGGACGACCAATCTCACGCATTGGAAGCATGATGACGTTATAATTTTTGGTCGATTGTTACAGGTGAACCAAAGCTGACAAATATTGCCCATTCCGTACGAAATGCCCAAGGTTATTGCGAAATATATAAATATGTAGCTAAAAATCAACTTGATAGCAAAATATTTAACAGACATTCGCCGCACTACCTTGTCCTTCTTGTCTTGCCGTGCGTATGGAAAGCAAGGAATAACGGCGGTGACTCGGGACGAGGAAGCAATCTTGCAGGCGTTGATCATAATCAGCAGTTCCATGATCATGTCGTTAATTTCACCGCAGCCACTCTGTATGATGAACACGTCCTCACCGCGGACCGACTCACCGATCTCCACACTGCAGCAATCAACAACAACCAGCCATCAGACGGTCTTTTGGTGCGAGAACTTTCTCCATCGCTGCACCACAAGGCTGAAATCAACTACCTGCTGACATTCACAACACCGCCACATACTCGACTTTTAAACATCATCTTAAATCATTTCTATTTAGCATTGCCGATGGACTTTAGATTTTGATGTCATGAGGTAAGGGGGTGTGACGAAACACCGCACTGAACACAACGGCACCAAATATATGATCAGATTAGATCGCTAACCCTAACGCTAACTCCTGACTCTAGCCCTAACCCGCCATACTTGATCTTATCATATTTGGTGCCGGCGCGGTCGATGCGGCCGGTGCGGTGTTTCGTGACACCGCGAGTAAGGTATCGTACCATGTTTCCTGATTGCTGAACTTTTTCGAAGTCACTCTGCCCAAAGGAATACCGAGTCGATCACAGATTTTCTGTCCTAAATCTACGTGCGACGTGCCGCTAAATATTTTAATATTTGGCATTTTCTCTTCGAACTTACGCGCCGGCAATTTACAACAACCAACCACATTAGTTTTTGCCATAGAATATTAAACGTTTGAAATCATAACATTGTGCTTATAAATAGTGCTGCACGTAATTTTGCCCTAGCGATAGCGATAGGATACGATATATTATTTTCACTGGAAAACTGACAGAGCCGTGTGAGCGGAACGGAAAACGGAACGGAGCGGGCCGAAAAGTCGGCTGAGCAGAGCGGAGCGGTGAGCGGGAGTGGGAAAAATCAAGCGGAGCGGAGCGTGGAGCGGGAGGTCGTGGAGCGGAAACGGAGCGGTGAGCGTGCCAAATTTCTCGCTCATGCAGGCGTTCTCAATCCCAATTGTCTAGCTGCCAGTGTAATTAATACAAGCCGTCTCACCTCGATCGTGTCGTCGCTGTTGTCACTAGCTGTTAATGACAATGAGTGAGTGAGCGAGCACCATCACTGCAGCATTTTAAGCATCAGCGCACAGCGCCTAGGACATTAAAAGAAGTCGTAAACAGACTTAATAGGTTGAGAAGGGTTGTATACGCGCCATGCAGTGCAGCCGCAGCAAAAGGTCGTCACTGGAAGACGGCAAACAGGTGTAATGCCAAGATTTTCTTTCCTTACCTGGCGTGTGGCCATTATAGGACTTTTAAAGCGTGCAGCGGCTACCGCCGTACCCGGGAGTCGGGAGCCTGAGCTGAAAGGTCCCTGAATGTACCCTGATGGACCCTGATAGGCTGATACGAATTTCTGTCTTGGATCCGCCACTGTTGTGTCTGCTGCAGCCCGTGCCCGTATTTTTCTTTGCAGCTCTGTCAATGACGTCATCGGCAAAGATGGCTAGTGCTGTGTGTCAGTTTCTGATATGATTTACGCAGCTTTGGCATCGTTTTGCATCGTAAAGTTAGCAGATACTCGCCTGATTTTTGACGTCATTCATCTACTTGAAAATTAGGAGTTCAATTCGACGCAAAATGTGCAAAATGTGATGTTTATCGGTCTGTAACGTTGCCAAGTCACCGATACGATTGCATCTTTAGTCGGTTCGGGTAACATCTGGTGAGAAGCAGCAAAACTTGCGGTGTTGCTGCGACTGTTTCTGCAACTCGTTGCAGCGTCGGCCGGCGTCTGCAACCAAAGGTTCCAGCGTATGCGAATTCTGTGACGTGGCAGTTACTGAATATGCACGTACGCTGAACCAGCCAAGATGCTGAATTTGGTCTTCAGTGAGTATGCAACACTAGGGTAGTGTTTTTGGTAATCTTGCAGTTTAGGGGAATTTATTCGTAAGCTATATACAAGCTATGAGTTTGCGGGTAAGAACAGGGCGCCCGTAAGAACACAGTTCCTATGTTCTCGGTTGAGGATTCACATCCCGGGTTTGCTAGGTGGCAGCGTTATTTCTGGCAGAAGTTTGAAATTATTATGACTTCTGGTTGATTAGTTATAAAGCTGTTGTTAAACCATAACACACAGCCACCACAGCATCGCTGAAACAGTTGCAGACTGTGTTTTAACGGTGTTGCAATGATGCGATTGTAGCTACGATGTTTCTGAACACCCTGACTCCAAAGTTCTACGTGGTTCTCACTGGTACTTCGTCGCTAATATCCGCTCTCATTCTTGTGAGTATTTCTGTTAAGTTGCTATCGTTTGCCAGGTAAACAAGTGGTCAATTTCAGAGTATTGTCTGTATGTGTGTGTGTGTCACAGTGTGCTTTTGGGTTGTGTTTGGTTATTTTCTGACTAACCAACCACGTGTAGCCATTCTTGCTATGCAGAGAGCCCTGTAGTAGCTATATTTGGGTTGTCTGTCCGTCCGTTTGTCATGCACCAATATTGTGTTAAAAGTTGAAACGACCCCAGCTATGAGCCTATTATCACAGAATCTTCGCTGTTGGCTTCATGAAGGATACTTCCAGGATATGTAAAGTTTATCCAGAAATCTCTCATCTGCCATCATTATTATTTTACGTTGTTCATTCAGTTGTTCATTTGTGCATTCATCCGTGTGTCTGTTCGCCTATTTCTACAAAATCCTCAGTATTCTTTGATGGATTTTTAGTTTGTGCTGCCATCGGTCTGTCGTCAATATTGGGGGCGTGGGGTGAAGATTGAGATGCTGAGAACAAGACACTGCATACGTCGATTCGATTGGGGAATGGGAAGGGTATGTCTGCTAGCTGCAAACCGTGGGTCCAATTGGTCGCTGACGTGGGCAATGGATGGCCGCATATCGTAGTGTGCTGCAGTATCATTAGCTCGTGCCAATCAGCTACCACTTCCGAGATTGCAAAGCACTTCTGGTGACATACCATAGACATGTGCAAATATTGGCATTCTGCAAGTTATTTTGTTGTGTTAGTGTATTTTTATTGTCGGTTGTCAGATATTCGAGTGGTGGTACTTCAAGAAGTACGGCACGTCCTTCATAGAACAGTTCACAATCACGTATCTGTCTCCACTGCTTGGCGGTGCCGAGCCTGGTCCAGCCGACACCGATGAACTGGTGCCAGCACAGCCAGAACTCACCGTGCCAGGTATATTGTTGGAAGTTGGTCTTTATTGTCTCTCCTTTTTAGTTGGATCGGCGGTTATCCATCGATGCTCGTGGCATCTGGATGTGCGCGCTTGCTAGAATCATCACGACGTCACTTGATGCCAGTGATGTCATACCGTGGTGCAGACTTTCTCTGAAGGAATTTAGGAACTCCCCCTCCTTTTTCCCCGTAAGGCTAAATCCTGGCTGCACTGCTGTATAATATATTATGGCAATGTATAAATGTGTTTTGATTGTCGATTGATTGTCTAACATAATATTATTATGATAAGCTGGTATGTGGTTACGTAGATTGCAAGGTATGGCAGAACCCGTTGAGTTTATTCCGAGGTGCCGAGTACCAGCGTTACACCAAGGCAACCGGCTCCGAACCTCTTACTTACTATGACATGAACCTCTCGGCCCAAGATCATCAGACACTGTTTACATGTGAATATGATGTTGGCAAAACAGACTATGAGGGTCAGCTTTGTTACTTACTTTTGTACATAATAGTGTTATAAAAATACATATTACATAACGTCTATCCTGAGGTGCAAGGCCCGGAGATGAAGAAGAAGAAGATATGTGCATGTATTCGGTTTATCACCATTCCCGAAATGCATCATAATAATGTGTCTGAGTAAACACAAACGCTTATTCTATGCTATGTAAATTTGCGTACGTTTGAAACTGTTTGGCAATATTATTGTTAAGTTTTTTTAGTTTTTTAACTGTCCGGTAATAATGTATTTTCAGCCATAAACTTCGATAAAAATAAGCAACAACCAAACAAAACTCATCATGTAGCATAGAATAAGTATTTGTGTTTACTCAGACACATTATTATGATGCATCTCGGGAATAGTGATATGGAGAATTGGGTCCGTTATGTGGGAGCTCACTCCTGTTATGGTGCTTTGAGTCAGCGAGGGTTAAACCGAGTCGAGCTAGCAGCCTAGCATACAACCCAAGTCAGCCGTTAAGCAAGGTCCACAGGGTAGCGCTGATCTCCGTTTCCTTAGCCTTCGAAGCCAGGCACCAGTTTACACTGCAAGACCACAGATACGGTGCTAGTACATCGCACGGGGTGCCTGCTTACGTCTCGGCTGCTACGTCAGTCTCATGCTTTGAGATTAATTTCTCGGACAGGCAAGAGGGTTTGACGGTGTCCTCTATAATCTGTGACCGTTAAGTGCCTATGGTGTCGTTATGGTGGTTAAGTGCACTAGATTAAGCTAACCTTTAAGCTAAGCTTTAGAGCGCACTATAATATAACCTAACTTTACTTTACTTTTTACATCAGTCTCATTGCCATCTCCGCAGTCTGGATCTTTTTTTTCAGGATCCTTCAATCATTATTGCAATTATTGAAGACAGCCGAAAATAGTCTGTTGCAGACGGTTGAACTCTTGCAAGAGGTTTTTTTTAGCTGACTGTACATTAGTACAGTGTTTGTGGTGCGATGTGTCGTTTGTCTGTCATCTGTGATGAAATGTACTGCGGCTAAATGGTGCATTGGAGGAAGGTCAGCAATGATAGGGCATTGGTATGTCTCTACAGGCTGTCAACAGTAACCATGTTGCTATCTGCAGCGGTTTGGCCACAATTTGCAACGCAAAGTTGCTGCGTGTGGAAAACAGTTTCTTACTTATTTACTGACACCTTTACCAATTTAACTAGGATTATCTCGATATTAAATGAGTAAATGACAGATTAAATGTAGCAAGTGGCAGGCAGTACTAGTATAGTCGGCCTTTCCTAGCGACATCTGGGCTGTTGTATTTCTTATGAGTTAGCTGTTGTGTCTGTGCTACGATCTGTCTGTCTGTCTCTCTGTCTGCTTGTCTGTCTCTGTCTGTCTGTTTGTTGCACTGTTGTAATTTGTTGAATCTATAATCATAGCTTATTCGTCACCACTTGAACCTACGAGTTTATTCACGTAATAAGTAGAGCTGTTTTGTGTATTTGCAGCGATGCACATAGCGTGGAGAGAACGTAACAAGGATGCTAGAATAAAGGCCGCCAAAGAGATTCTAGAGAAAAATGCCGAGTTTGTATATTTCTCAGTTTTCGGGGATATACGTGCTGTTTATTTCATTACAGCTGCTGCTAAGTAGTGTAGTAGAAGGGGCTTAACCCTGGTCTAGTCAGGGTTGAAAAAACCGGTTTAAAAAGCCCAGCTAGTTAGTTTTATCAGTTTTATTGGGTTTTGGTTTTTAGGCCGTTAAACCCGGGTTTTGTAAAAAGACCCAACTTGGTGGGTTTTGGGATTACTATGGGTTTTCAGTTATTAGAATTCATGTGCACTGCTAGGTAGATACTCTCCACATCAAATAAATGTGAGCTACTGCAGTTTTATGGTTATTTATATTATCAGTTAAGAACATTAAAAAAATTTAGTAAGTGCTTTGATTACAGTTCAATTAACCATAATAAAGTATTTCATTATTAGTGGAACAAGATACTAGTGTGGTTTGGTAGTCTAGCGGCAGCGTGTCGGACTAGTGATCGCGAGGTCGCTGGTTCGACTCCCGGCCGTTCCACTGTCAGGTAACCCTGGGCAAGTTGTTCACACACATTGCCTCCCCAGTTTCTTAGCTCCAAGAAACTGGGGTCCAAAAGGGAGTTTTTCGGCGCCTAAGTGGTTATGGTGATTAAGTGCGCTAGATTAAGCTAAGCTTTAGAGTGCACTACAATATGACAAAACTTTACTTTCTTTGCTAAAGTTGGATTTAGTTTCGGGTGGGTTTTTAGCAGGTTTTCCCCCAATGAAATTAGATTAAGCTAAGGTTTAGAGCGAACTATAATATAACCTAACTTTACTTTACTTTCCTTTCCTTTCAATCACCGTTTGCAACAGGTTGTGTTCTTGACCGATTTTTTTCATAGAGTTCTTTATTCCTCATTTTCTGTGTTTAACTGATTCTGAGAACCTTTCTGTCGCATTTTCTCTCAAACAGCAAAAACAGCAATCATTGACAGTGCAATGTGAGTGCAGTCAGATGATCGTTTGCTGCTGTTTGTTGCAGCTGTGCTCCGGCAATGATTCTGCTCGCCGAAGAAGAATGCGAAACTATACTCGAGGTGATTACTTATTTTGAATATTTGTCGATTTGTTATCATCACTCTACTAGTGCTTGACTGACCGATTAGTGCTGTCTTTGCTGTTGTGTAAGCATTGAACCGTTTGTGTTTCCAGTCTAATACAATATCTTACCTTATTCGATTGGAGTTCTCAATTGATGTCAGATGTAAATTCTTCTGCTTTATGAAGCGTGAAAGATTAGTTACAACAAGAAAAGGTTGACAGTGCAGTGGACACAAACCGTTGTTATTTATTTAACGTCAGGTTGAGAAGCAGCTTCGGTTAGCATACAAGGCGGCTGAAGTCAACTATAAGCGTTCACAAGCCACGCAGCATCAGAATGCTGTCAACGAAACCATCTATCGTAAGTCATGCTTCAGGATGCTTTAGATTCAGTTCCTCCAGCTCGGTGCTTTATAAATTAATTTACTTACTTACGTACTTATATCGCTGGCTGGTTACATAGAGTTCGTCTTGGCATTGAATGGCATTAATGAAATAGTGAGTGAGTGAGTGAGTGAGTGAGTAAGAGTATTTGCAAGGTGCATAAAAACTGCTAGTCACTATGCGCTGCAGTGTCCTTACCTTACCTTACCTTACCTTCGGGGTGGGCAGGTTATTTCACCTGCCCAGTGCTGAGGAATATTATTCTGACCTCTTGAACCGCCCACCTGCCCCTCCGTCAGACGAGCTTGCTAGTGCAGCAGCAGAGGCTGTCCCTGACCCGACCATTGATTGCTCTCCTCCAACAAAAGAGG
>Ga0056124_1000342_pt1 | contig 14478 bp, 10 predicted proteins | sample WorMetHEROISLAND_2_FD_70069 | JGI IMG/M metagenome (GOLD analysis project Ga0056124, IMG submission 70069) | Marine gutless worms symbiont microbial communities from Max Planck institute for Marine Microbiology, Germany - Olavius sp. 4 HERON ISLAND | ecosystem: Host-associated > Annelida >... | reverse complement strand
GGAGGCTGACCTGCGGCCAATGAATCTCGGACTAGCGACAGCAAAGCGACGCGCCCAGGACAGATCGGCATGGCGGCTACTTGTGGCAATGGCTACGTCTTCGACAAGCTCCTGAAGAAGAAGTGCATGGTAAGGGGTACTAAGGACTGATCGACTGATTGGATGCGCGCATCAGTGACTTGACCAACTGACTGGCGTCTACACCCAACTGCATGACAGTCAGGATGGACAATACAGTGAATACATGGCTGCATGCTAGGCGAACGCAGCAAATGACAGATGCTCTGCTTCAAAACCATCTAGAGTGATGCCTAAAACGCGGTTTCGGTTACACTCTTTTTTGCCAAAAAACTGGTTGCGGTTCCAATTTTGATAACCGTAACTGTTACGATAAACTAATTAGCCATATACAAAGCAAAACTGTAAAGAACCTCGCTGTCTGTTAGATCGTATAGTTTTAGATTTATTACATTGGTTCGATGTAGTGCATATGTGCAGAAAATGAACTTTTTGTTTATGGTGTTTGATATCCTGTGTTAACAGCCAAACTTTGTGTCTCTTGATACACCTGCATACGACAGTACAGATCAGCCTTCTGAAGATAAGCTGGTAACTTTTTGTTTTTATTCATTTGCATCAATACATTGAAATTCATATCTGCAGTCATGTGTAACTTGTTATAACATAGAGTTTGAGGTATTAGTTTGACACTGTCAGCAAATTTGCTTACTTTTATCGTGCTGGTACATACCTTGTGTAACATGTAATATAATCACTAAGCTGTGAGAAAAAATTATGTTTTGCTTGCCTTTGTGTTGCAGTTAAAATTTAGTCGTGTTGTAGACGTCAGTGACTACCTGGCATATGTCAGTAATCAGCTTAACTATGGTTTTTACTAGCAGATGTATGGGTGCAGTATTTGTGTTATGTAGGAAACATACATGCTTGTTAACTTACTAATAATAAATCATTCTTTGCACGCTTAAGAGTGCAGAAAAGGCTCAGAAACTTGAATCAGTCATCTTCTGAGATACTTGTAACAAACACACTATATAATATTCTACTTGTAAGCTCTTATAAGAGATTGTGCAGTGTATAAAATGTTCTGTAATTCTAAAGATGGTTATTTATGGCTGTAATTTAGACAATAAAGTGACTGATTTTTAGCGCTGGTTTTGATATTTGTTTTTAAGTGGTTACTTTCTATAGTTCATATTGAATTTGGTTCCCCAAAAGTGAACGTTTAGCAGAATTCCTTTCCTGTAGCATCAGAGCACTCAGTGAAAGCTTGACAAAGCATTGACAGAAGAAAACAAGGCATGTGCCATTGTGTTAGTGATTAAATGTGATCAACGATTAATTATTTAGCTAAGATTATCAATTGATCAATAATATGTCAGCTGATTTCTGGAGTATGAAGGTATGCAGCACCTGTGACGGTGTGTGTGACTGCAGGTGATTGGTAGCTGCCAGTTTTACACTGGATTCATCATTGATCTGATTGGATGGCCATTGATTGATTACAATCCTTCACTTTCTGATGGCTGGCAGATTCCTGCGTATCCTGACATAAACGTTTGCAGTAGATGACATATTCATCTAGTAGAGTGATGGCGGTTTGTGTCGAGTATTGCATGTGCTCCTGACTTTGGTGACTGGTCACTAGTCTGAAATGGCACCATAGTCCGAATTTGGTCAGTTTCCAACTTCCAGTCCGCCATAGCCAGGGTCCTCCATAGCCAAAGATGCAATTTATCCCCCTTCGTAACCCTATCGCTAACCTAACGTTATCGCTAACCCTGGGGTTGTTCAGACTAGTGCCTCTTCGGACTAGTGAACTGTCTCATTGACATTGACTTCTGCATTAAACATCACTTGTGGTCCTTCACTTGCCATCAGATATCTGCAGGCATTCTCGGATGGGTTACCATGTGAGTCCATGGATGGACTGTCGGCAGCTGCTGCATCTGAAGCAGGCAAACAAGCCAGCTACTATGACAAAAAGTATGCAGTAATGATAGTTGCAGTATTTTAGCCACTCTTCTTCTCGGCTGTACAGTTTGTGTTTGAGCATTTTTGCATGCCGTTAATTTTTTCCTTAGGATGTAACTACTGCCTCACTATTTTTGGCAACGTTGAGTTTTTATACATTTGGATTCACAATTTTATTCATCATTGACCTCATTAGTTTTCTGCTTGAAATATTTAATTTTTGTTAACTGGTAAAAATAAAAAAGTATATTCTAAATTTGAAACTTTATAAGGGTACAACTGCTGCAGAAATTGTAGTGTATAGTACTGTTGTATGCAGGCATTCAGATAAACAAACTACTATAAACATTAGTTTGAGATGAAGGCACTCCTGTTCGATCTTTGCAATTGCAGTACTTTTAGTACAAGTATCATATAACCTGTGTAAAAGCAGAGACAAACTGTTGTACTTGCAGTTACAATAGCTGTATGTCAATACATATGCTGCCATTTTTGTAAGGCTACTGTTGAGATATTTTTTGCATCCAGTTTAAATTATTTTAGTGCAGAACTAAACAATTTATGCTGTTTAATTCTGTGTGTAATTCTGCAGATTTTTTTCACAACTGTGGATTCTTGACATGAGAGCATTTGATGCAGGTTTTCTTTCGGTGCTTGCCTTCTGATTGTCGTTGTTCTCTGTGAGTATTGTTGTGTGTGTGTTGCGTGGAGGATAAAGCGAAGCTGCTTCAACTGTGGCGGAGACCATCAGCTGAGTGCATGCAAGGAGTACCGTAATAATCAACGCATCAGTGAGAACCGACGACAGTTTCGAAAACTCACAGACAACGTGTCGCGAACCAAACAAACAAGGTGTATTGTACTGTTTTGTGGCTGTGTTAGTACATTTCAGTCCATGATATGATGCAGTACAGCAAGGCTACTACTGCTGCTTTTTTAATTTTTTTTTAACTGGGCATTTTTTCGCAGTTGCTCTGGGTCATGGCATGTTCGCGCAAGTGAACCAGCGAGAACTGCGGGAGTAGGACTCCTTGCGTGCTGTATGGCTTCTCTATTGCCAGACCAACAGCACCCGAGCATTGGACTGGAGTTAATGATGCAGTACCATGAGTCAAATAAACGTGAGCTTGATGACCATTTTAGTCATTCAAGAGGATGACGTTGACAGTCTAGGAAGAGCTGATGAACAGATGGCAACATTGAATTTGAAGAGGGTTGAGAAACGGTTAAAAAAGCTTGGTGCAGTGATAGTGACGTAGAACTAAAGTAACTTCTATAAAGTTAGTTAGAAAATGACTTCTATTTCATCCGCCTGCCATATAATTGGTTACTACCTTATGTGTTATTGTGAGCTCGTTCTAGCATTACATGGCTGAGTCACTTGTGTATTCTGAGGTAAACATTGCTCTGAGTAAAATCAAGCTAAGTCATACTGTTCCTGTGACTTGTGATTGTATCTGAAGTTTTTATGTTTGTAGCCGATACCACACTGAGGATGATCCTGCTCCATTTGCACACTTGAAAGCAGGCTTCATTAGGCAAGTTGTAGCATGCACAGTCTACATTGAATGTATCATAGTAGATTAGGCTTGTAGTACATTATTAGTTTGTGTTTTATGTTTAAGCAAATTTTCTTTCTTTATGCTTACATTTTCTATCCACTGTTCTTATTATTAGTTAGTTATAAAGTATACCGATTTTGTATTAACATCTTTTTACAAAAGGTAAAAAGTAATAGCTCTGTATTGATTAGATTATTTTTGACTTAAGCAATTTCACTGCAAGCAGTGAAAAAATAAGTATTAGGGTGTACGTGTCAAGAAAGTTAGTCAATCTGTGTGCTAACATTGTTTGGTTAAGTTTTTAGTGTACTTTCCATTGTGCAATCTGTATGTACGTTTGTGTATGTTTTACTTGTTGCTTCCGTATAACAGATTATTGTTTGTATCATAGTTGATGTGTTTGTGCATAATTAGATGTCAGCTTCTACAGCTTCATGTGTTCGTAAGTGTGTTGATTGTTCTGTATACAGTGACAACCTACGTGCTGCTCTTGGTATTCAGTCGAGCCAGTTGCCACCGTACGTTTACCAGATGCGTGTGTTTGGATATCCACCCGGACACCTTCTGAACGCTCGGCAGGAAACGTCAGGACTCGCAATGTTTGGCAAGCATGGACTAGGTGTGCTGTTAGAGTGAAAATATTGGTGCAAAGTTGCAAGCTTTGGTATTTGTGCAATTTAAAAAAAAATATTTTTATATGACTGCTTCAGGGTTGTTACAGTGGAGAACAGGAAATATGATTGTGTATGTTTTACTTGTTCAGTCAGTCAGTTAATTGGAATGCAGTTGTATAGACCTGTGTCACAGACAAATCAGAGGCTAATCAGAGGTTGCGAGGGTTTGTGACTAGCATTGCTATATTATGAACTTTGCTGTTATTCTCTCAAGTTTTTCTCTACTTGTTACTGTTCACTGTTTCTGCTGCAGAGATAAGCACCGACGGTGAAATGTTGGAGGACGGTGAAGTCAATGAAGATGGTGCCCCAAAAGGTACTGTTGTACCATTTTGGTTGATTTCATAGTGTTTTATGTCACAAGTTGTAATGCAAGACGGTTCACATCACAGTTTGCCAAACAGCAGTTGTGCTTTATGCTCGTCTGTCTGTTCCCATGAAACACTTGGACAAGTGTATAAACTGTTGTGTGGACAGTGACACTCATGCTATTGCTAGTATAATTCTAGCCTTGGCTTGGCAACCTGTCACAATCAATTCCCTAATATTATCAGGCAGAATCACTCTAGCACAAGCAGTTCCGCCTATAGCTACACGTTTCTCTGTAGCGTGGTCTATCTGTCTGTCTGTCATCTGTAACTCTCGTGCAACGTGCTTAAACTGTTTGACAGATTTAGATGCCATTTGGCAGGTGTACTTGTAGGGAACGTGAGATTTGGGTCAAACCTCATAGCGAAAAAATGCAATTGCCAATTGCTGCTGCCACTTGGTGAATAGAAGAGAAGTGATTTCACCCATTGCAAAATTACTTTGGTGCTTGTTCTCATTTTCACTTGGAACGATCTGCCAGATGACGTGACTAGCCAAATCGTTATCCACCTTTTGTCAGCGACTCAAAACTCACTTATTTACCAATTTTTTTCTGATTATTTCCTGGATTGGACTCGCCTAACCTCTCTGTAGTGTACCTAGCAGTAGTTTGTATTACTTAGGCCTTGCAGTTTATCAAGCCAAACTTAACTAACAGTTTGCCAAGGTTGCATTTGGCTACAAAAATTGACCGTTCGTTTGATAATCTCAGCTGAAGAGTTTATTTGTTTCTATAGATTCACACAACCAGGTGATCTGTGAAAAGCAGTGTTTGCGAAATGTATTATTTAATGTTGGTTATGTTTAATGCAGAAACGTATGACATGAATAAAATCATTGAATATCCTGGATTTAATGTTGCTACTCCACCTGGAACTGTTGATGTAAGTGCTCTGCATGTAATTCTGTACATGTTTTACTGATAATATATTCAGCTTTTTTCGCCATTCACTGACAGCAAATAAACACAGCGAAAAAAACAACCAAAGAGCTGTGGAAACTAGATACAAATTCAGTCAGATCGGATTATTCAGTTCACGTCTGGCTAAGCCAGAGACTCCACCACATATGGAATCGTGATTGTGTATGAATAATAATAATGCTGGATAACTGATGGTTAAACTTAAAACACAGTCAGCATTCAGTTTCCTGTTGATTTCATGATATATACACACTGTCGTTTTATGCTGTTGTTATAGCTTTGTTAGCAGTCCACAGAAGTCTGGGGAACAGGGCAGGCCTTAGCCAATCGATGGTCTTTCCTGCCCCTTTCCTCCCTCTCCCTTCCCCTTCTCTCCCTTCCCCACCTGCAGCAAAACGGCCCTCTTAAAACCAGCTAGGAGGTCTGGGGAGTGCTGTAATCTCTCCCAGAGGGTCCGTGGCAGAGCCCATGGTGCATTCACGTTTTGCTGCATTGTATGCTTGCAAAGTGGATCTGGTTGCAGCATTTCTTGTTCTTTGGTCAGCATTGCAATTAGTGGCAAAGTGGAACATCAAAGTGGTTCAAACTGCCAACTTCATTTATGTGGATTTTTATGGTCCACAATACTGGCCCCCTAAAATCAACGACCATGTTTGGCCGAACACGTCAAACATGCTTAAGGCCGGCTGTGCTGTGGAAGTAGTGAGACTGTCAGTCTGGCGTGATGTATTGATGTGGACTATGCTGCAGGAATATGAACGGTTCCGCATGCCTCCAATGCATCCACGTCATAGCAAGGAAGCAATGAAAGAACATCTTAAATCTCAGGCATGCTGCTACTTCTATGAATAAACAAGTCTGCTGTATGACCCGCTAATGTTGTCGAATTGTAGTTATACCTTATAAGCTTTCCTTTCACAGAGAACTGGCTTCTGACATGCCATGAGTGTAATGTAGTGAAGCATACAGTGCTATGTGAAATTTTATTTCATATTTTTGTGTCTTGTTAATAACAGCGACACATTGGCAGAATTTTTGATATGTCCTAAAACGTGGTTCAACATCTTGCATAATTATTGTGAGAGCATAAAATTATTTAAATCTAGAGTAAGTTTCTTGACAAAGATTATATTCTGTGTTAGTGTGTGTAGTTTGAAATTCTCATCTGTCTTTATACTTAAGCGCTGTAGGCTATTAGTTTTCTGCTGAAGTTCTCGTTAGTGATGGTGGTTTAGCTCATCGACAAAGTTGCTCATGTCAAGCTGATAAGTACTGGGATGGGTAAGTGTTCACAAGTACACTTAACCATGACACCGGATCGGCTTTTCTGCTCTGTGAAGCTCGATGGTTGGTTGACATTGACAGCAAATGCAGTCTGTTTAATATGTGTGGTTGCCAATAATCAATGGAGCATCGGTGTGCTTGTGCAGGGATGTGTTGTGGTTTCTGGCACAAAGAGACAGCACAGTGGCAACTTGGACGGTGGTGCCAGCTATCAGAAACAAGCAAGAATTGAGTCCAATGCAGAAGACATGGATCTCGATGAGTCTGGTATGCTTCACTTGCTGATTGCAGTGGCTGTGTCTGTTTCATGTACAAGTAGTGTGTAATGTAGCTATATTTTATTTATACATTATTTTTTTTTAGTTCTTGATACTGTTGGTAATCAAAAAATCCAGCCTATAAAGAACCTGATTAGGCAAGTTTCCTGGGGACCCTTCTTAGCATGGAATGAAGTAAGAATGTTGTGGAAAACAGGCCCATCCAACAAAAACTGAAAGAGAGTGTGCGGCTGGGTGTGTTAGTTGATTTATTTATTTATTTATTTATTTATTATACAGTTTATACACACGTTAAATCATTCACAATAGTGAAGAATCGCAAGTGAAACAGATTTGAGATGAATATGCCTCTGCTTAGTGTGCTGTACCATGAAATTCATCATGTGATATTGACACAGAAATGTCTACTATGATAATCATTTCTGACTTAACTGTTACCACTAGTACATTTAAAAATAGGCTTAAATCTGCTCTGTACAGTTGTGCTTTCCTGCAGTGACATAACTTTCCTGCACTGGCAATTCTTCACTGTTGCAGTGAATGACTTAACATGCATTTATGCTGTATATTAATAAATAAGTAAATAATTACAACTAAGTCAGCGGTTAAGTTGCTGGTGTACGTTACTGTTTGTGTATGTGTGTGTTTCACAGTGCCACAATACGGCATTGAAGAGAACGTATCGGCGCCAGCTGCAAAGCATGCTGACTGCACGGCATCACCTTGCACTCAGTCCCCAGCCAGTGCCAGCCCAGACGAGCATGTGCTGGACTCCACTAGTGACGGTGAGTCGCTGTCGTCGACACCGGTGCTCATGACTCCAGTCAGTAAGTGTGGCTCTGTCGGCTTCAGCCTCGGCACTCCCATTGAATCTACCGATGCCGCCGACAGTGGTAACACTCCGTACGCTACTGCCAAGTCGTTGCCAGACAGAAGTCTGTTTGCTGTCGGCGTGTCGGATCACATTCTCTACGAGAATCTGCCGAATGCAACGGGGACTTTCAAGCGGCTACGTGAAGTCATTAGGTCATTGCATTCTTCCAGTCCAGCTTCGACTGCGTCGCTGCATTAATACTTTGTGCAACTTGCCGTTCTGCTGCGGTTAGTTTTCTGTGAAAATACATGTCTGGCTCTGAGTGGCATGTCATATGTTGCTTCTTGTTCAGCAAAGAAGCCATTATTGACTTTGTTTTATGATGTACAGAATATTTCGTTGATTGTGGGCAAAAGCAATACATGCATTCTGTCCATGTTCAGTTTGTTGTTGTCTAATTGGCTGTGGTTATGTGAAGAGTTATCTTATGTATGATGATTGCCTTGGTTTTGTGCTTGCAGTTGATTTTATGGACATAGTTTGTCATTGACCAGTGGTTATCTTTGTGGTGACAGTGTGCATTAATGTTTATGCATAATGCTCTGTAATATTTTGTTGCATTGCCATATGTGTGACTTGTAAAATTTTTTAGATTAAAATATGATTGGTTCAGTTTGTGTGATGCATGCACCGTGGGCCATAAAAAGGTAATAAAGCGAGTATTGAATATCCCATCACACCTTAATTGTGTTGCTACTCTACCTTGTGAAATATAAATGTATGATAAACTAACAATAACAGGAAACAAGCGTTTTGGTAACCAAAAGAGACACTTCAGTCCAACATGGCAGCGATTGGTCAGCAGAGAGAGACGGGTAACAGTTTGTTTGTGGCTGGCCTTTGTGACATAGTGGGCCTGGTAAGTTTATTCACAGTGGTCACATTGATGCTGTCTTCAGTACACGTGTGCTGCAGTCTGCTGCTCTCGTACCTTTGATCAGTGTTTCCTGTTTCCTGAATCTTGTTCAGTAAAGTGTTCAGTCCTTCCCTGTTTCAGTTTCTCTCCAATACTTTCGACAGTATCTTCTGTAAACCACATTCTTTGAACTGCACGTTCTTAATCAATGCCTTGTCTTCATCGTTTATTAGCATGTTACATTACCGGTATTTTGTCATTGTATTAAAACTTATTATTTACAGTGATATTGTCTGCTTTTGTTTATAAACACTGAAAGTGTATCTAAAAGTAAACATAATTTAATTTAAATTAGAAAATTAGTAGAAAATTGTTTTGGAAGATAAGTTTTTGCATATATATTTATTATGTTTGTAGTTATTTTTGAAAATTTATATTTCACTGCATAGTGTAACGATGCAGTTAACCTGTGTTGGGATATTCAATAATCGCAATAGCAAATTGTCCCAGAGTGTGTGTGTGAAGGAATTTTTAAAATCGGTCAATATTTGGCGAAAATATGAACACAAGTTAAGTGAAACCTTTTTTGGCCCACTGTGTACATAGCTGCACATGAACAAAGCTAAACTGATGGCATTAACTTGATGCCAGACTGCAGTTTAGCAGAGTGTCATGACAGTAAATGATCAACAGTTTAATTATTGCAAATTTTTATGTTTCTGCCAATCTGCTACAAATCTGGTGCTAATCTACGGAAAACTGTAAAAATTTAAAGTCTGAGGTACATGATGCATGGCCAACATTGTCTTGTTTACATTTAATTGATTTATTTTTTCTTAGCTAATAACATTGTGAGATATTGGTTCAGGTCGTTAAACGCTAGGATTTCTGCTTGATTTGGTTTTACAAGCCTTGCAGTGTTTATTTGTGCACCATCTATACTTTTTCTTGATCTAGACTGGCATTTACTGAAATTCATCAAGTTCTTCATTGTAATAAACCCGACACTTGTATTATTTTTAACGTACTTTGGAGTATTTTAATGAAGGTTGTACTGCTGTTCGATTGACACTTTCTTTTGTTTGATACAAATCTTTCCACTATGACCAGCACTGTGTGAGATAACGTTCACTGTGTATTATAATGTGCATTGTGTTGGCATTCGTTTAGACTCGTGTAACATACAGCACTGTTGCAGAATTTTTTTCTGCTCTGATGCAATGTAAGCAGTGGTATTGGCCATCAGGGCCATAATTTGGCCTCGGTCTTAAGGTGGAAGCCTACGCCATAGCGTCTGGTAGCGTGACATAGTTTTCTTCTACGATTTTATTCTATAAATTTTCTGCAGAAACGAAAACTGGCCGACATAGTAGAGTCATTTTAGTTTAGTTTCATGCATTGGCAGTAAAGCTGCAGTTTTTTTGCCTCTGACTTGGTCTTGAAGCAGCAGGTATTGTACTTGCTGTGTCTGGCCTTCGGCATCGCTAGTGGTAAGGGACAGAAATAACAACTCTGTCCTGGTTGTAATAATTTGTTTTGTGCGACGTTGAAAGAGGCAGCATTGGAAGTACTGTAAGCTTAGTAAAAATATTCTAATGCCAAAGTTTTTGTCTTGGCCTTGGTCTTGTTGATTGGTGACATGCATGCAACTTGCAATACCTGTAGTTCAATCGTCTTTTATGCTGATATCACTATAACTAACACACACACATACAGATACACACTCGATTTTGTTTAACCAGTTCATTTTTCTAAGATTTACTCTAGTTTAGGTCTGACTCCAGAGGTTTATGTTTTAACTTCTCGGAATTGTGATGTGAGTTCGTTCTACCAATCTGTCAGCGTCAAAGCAGTGAAGTAATAGAAAAAGCACACAGCTGAAGGCTTTTTGTATTACTTCAGTGCTTTTGGGGTGTATAGCTCTACATGAGAACCCATCTCAGAGCTACGGAGCGTCACCTGCCACGTGATCACACACTGTTACATGCCACTGGACACAAATGAATGTGGCCCGTCTTAACCGCAGCAAAGCAGAGTGATACTCGATTTACCTACCTTCGAGTGATGGTAGACTGAGTTTACCTCGGTGATTGGTTATATTCAGTCCGCAGACAGTCATCCATCCAAGTAGCGACCTGACTATTGGTTGAACCCACAACCTCATGATTGTGAAGTGCAAAGATGCTGAATGATATCTTTGTTGTCCTCATTACATTTCGTATTAAATGAGGTGCCAGCTATCGTCAATGATTAGACAAATGGACGTGATTCTATCAGTTTATGAATAAGTACCTAACGCAGGTAATAAGGGGTGTGTTAATTAAGTGTTTTACACGCATAGATTATCTTGAAGGCGTATGCTATAAACGTAATGAACATACTCTTTACCTTCTCTGTTACCAAGAATAGAAACTTGCAAAGCTGGGTTTTTGGAAAGCACCCGTTTTTATGCCTAAATATGTATTACTAACACTCCTGGCCCTAGAATTGATTACTTATGTGAAAACATAGCGTTATGTAGCAAAACCAGAGGCTAGCTGCACGCACACTGCGCACGGGTGATTCAGAAAATTGCAGATCAGTTTACTTATTGAGTTATAACAATTTGCGGCCCGCTAATTCCGTATTTATGCCGTGCTCACGTCTTCCTTGCTGTAGGCTAGTTTTGCTTCGTATAATGTAAATGTTTATGTTTGGATTTGTTTTGTATATATTACTATTTAACATAGAATTTAATGGCTAACCTAGAAGAAGAAGACATAATTGAAGATGACAGTTTTCGGACAGTTTTGTCGTTTCCTCCTGAAGTCCAGGAAGCTATAGATCAGGTACTAGAAAAGTGGGTGCAAGATGTGGGCGTGGCATTGCGGTTATTAGCTATTATTAGTCAGCTGGCATTGATACTAGCTGCTGGGAGTCTACAGCTTCCAGTCTTACTACATGGCGTAGTACCTGCTTCAAAGGAGTAAGAAGTTTTGAGGAGAAGAGAATCGACCAAGCCATTCAGAAACATCAACGGTGCAAGGATGTTGCCAAGTCGATGGCCACTCAGTCCGAGTCCAGTCAACATATCGCGCACAGTCTGTGGGCGCCGGTTTGCTGCAAAGATCAGCATGGCATCTCACATGAGAATTGAGAACTCACAATACCAGCTCACACTGCTGACCAGATACTCATTAGTCTGAATCCATCATCAGCACCTAAACTTAGGTTTCATCATCATCGTCATGATGCATAGCATTCGGCTTTAGCACCCTGCCATTGCAATTTGTCGCCATAACGATCTGTCTTCTGCTAGCTGCAGAGCGTCGGTTACTGGAATTCCTGTGTCTCAGCAGATCTAATGAACCCACATCGTGGGAGGCTGACCTCAAGCACGCCTCCAGTCGGGAGACTGTCAGATGGCTGGTCACCATCTTGGGCTTTGCAACAGGTCCGAGGGATCTCTTTTGCTAGGACACCATCTACGAGTCTGGCAATGTGGCTTTGATATATATAATGAATTGTCGTTACAGTACAGCAAAAGTGCATGTTACCTTGGGAATTGATGCACCATTATACATTTTTGTAACTTGTTTATCTTACAGTCATTATGTTAAAGTGATGTTTATCTGGTATTTGTAGGTCATTCCATCTTCAGATGCTTTGGATCATCCTGATTTTGATGCAGTAGCATACATCAACAGCCTCTTTCCAACTGAACAGTCGCTGGCCAACATAGATGAAGTTGTTAATCGAATTCGGTACAAAATAAAGTGAGTAGTTTCAGAGTCAGAGTATTACTAAACTGGATCGTACATGTGAATGTGCCCAGCAACTTTTACAGTGTTATTATCATTAATATTGTTTTCATTTTCATCAGTGTTCATAAGAGTTGTCATTAGTTTATCATTCTGACTTGATTTTGTCATATTTTGCTGTGTTCTGTTATCAGGCGACTGGATGAAGATGTTAGAGTTGTAATACGTGGTCAAACAAATGTTGGTGAAGATGGACGACATTCACTTGAAGAAGCACAGAATGCTATACTTCAGCTGTTTACAAAAATAAGGGACATTAAAGATAAAGCCGAGAAATCCGAAGCCATGGTATGTTGTGTTGTGTCAGTAAAGTTGATGTATTTTCAGTACTGTTTGGTTAACAAAAATTATCTTTTTTTTGATTAACAGGTAAGTAATGTTTATGCAGTGTTACTGTGCCATTCCACTATCATATAGAGATGCTCTTTCTATCAGTACATGTGTGTACTGCCACTTGTAATCATCTTACGTTCATTCTTTTTTATTCTCCATTTCCTAGCAAAAGCAGGCATGTGTACGATGTATGTATGTGAAATAAAAGCAGTTTGGCACTTTCTGCCACTATGCTACCAGACATAAGAAGTTTCTTAAAACAATTATGTTATAGTTCATAACATTAAGAAACTATTCTAGTTCAAGTGTGGTGGTTCTTGTACATTTTGTTTTTATGCGGTGTATTTGGCATTATATCAGCAAATGACAAGTGATGCATGTAACTGTTTAGGTGAAAGAGATTACGCGTGATATTAAGCAGCTCGATCATGCTAAGAGAAATCTGACATCTTCAATTACAACACTGAATCACTTACACATGTTGGTTGGAGGGGTCGATTCTCTTGAGTAAGTTGTTTGTTTAAAAAATATATTAAAATTGCCGTAACATTGCTTATGCTGGTGCTATCATTATGATGTAGCCAGTTTATCTGATGAATGCAGAAGAGTGTTGAGTTGCTACTGATCTCGATCTTTATACCAAGCCAACGTTTTTGCCAATCTGCCTTAAATAAATAGTCTTGTCCAGTGTCCACACCACCATTGCCATGTTATTGCTGCTAAGCCGGAAAACTAATACTCATCGCAGTTGGAGTGTGGAAAGCTGTCATTGTCGATGATTGGATAGGTACATACCGGGATGATTTACTTACCCACAGATGGCCACCTATCCCATGAGGTCCTATGTAAACCAACTTGATGATTGTGACCAACATGTTAACTACAAAAGCAAGTCACACTGTTAGTAAGATTGGCTGCGTTTTAGTGCTGCATTTGTTAATGTTAGCTGTTACCATTTGCTCATTGTGTTTTCTGTGATTACTGATTAGTTAATTTTTCATTTGTGTGTAACATGGCAGACTAGTGATGAGATTGAACATTTTATTTACAAACGTTTCTGTGGCAAATATCCTGACACCGTCCATAGGCCAAGCAGCTCATGGTCTATAAATTTTAGTTAGTAGTATTGGTTATATGCACTTGTCACCTGGGTTTACATAACATTCCGTGGCAGGTCACTGATGCGAAGACGCCAGTATGGAGAGATAGCAAATCTACTGGAAGGTGTCATCAATGTGCTTGAGCAGTTTCAGAAGTATAAAACTATTCCTCAGATCGGAGAACTCAGTGATAAGTGAGTATATATGTCACACAGCATTCCTAGTGTGGTTGTTTTATCTATATTTTTTGTGAATAAGTAATTAGGTAAAACAGCCGTTTATGTAGCACATCCTCACAGTTATTTTTTGTGAGATACGTAATATGTAAAGGAGTATCCATCAGAGTATCACGACTCCGTTCTCTAACTTTTTCACTACAATATATTCTTCCATAGGCTCAACATGTGTTTTCATGTCTAGCAAAAAAGCTATGG
>Ga0056124_1000341_pt1 | contig 14487 bp, 2 predicted proteins | sample WorMetHEROISLAND_2_FD_70069 | JGI IMG/M metagenome (GOLD analysis project Ga0056124, IMG submission 70069) | Marine gutless worms symbiont microbial communities from Max Planck institute for Marine Microbiology, Germany - Olavius sp. 4 HERON ISLAND | ecosystem: Host-associated > Annelida >... | reverse complement strand
AGGCCAAGGCCAAGGCCAAGGCCTAACATCCCTGGCTATTTGGCACATGAATTATCTTGATATGCTTGACTGTGATTTTAGATCTTCCCAGTGTCTTTAGTGGTGAAGGAATAGCTTTCATTGATCCATACATGCGTTATTTCAAGAAAGAAGTTAACGGCGAAAGAACGTGCGACCCAACATCAACATATTTGTGGCATTTGCAGAAAAAGAGGAGTGAAATTTCTAGACTGTCACATCAGTTTGAACCATACTTACAGCCTCTGTTTGGCATAACCGAAGATACCTTTTTGCAAACTGGAGGTTTTCGTGGAACGCTTTTTCGCTTTCCATTTCGACAACGAAAAGTTGACTCTGCACACCTGTTGTCAACAACTGTGTACGACACAGAAAAGATTAAAACACTTGTACAGTCTTTGGTGGCAGACGGAAATCACATGCTGTTGTTTCTCAAAAGTATTGAAAGCATCGAAGTCTATGAAAAACATCCAGGACATCAACCCAAAAGACTACTCAAAGTTTCCGTTGAACCAGATTACTTAGACGCAATCAGAGTAAGACGGCAGGAATTTCAGAGCGAAGTTCGCCAAAGCATCGCACAAGACGAAGTCGACGGCAATTCCGTCTCTACGACATATCCTCTTGCAATTCAGATATCAGACGAAAGTGGAAAAAGAGTCCCGACAACAACTTACTGGCTGGTCTCACAGTACTACGCTGCAAAAAGTGAATGCAGATCGATCCAAACAGACGTTAAGTTGGGCTACTTGCCTCTCGTCGCAGCGGCCGTAAAACTAGAGACTGAACTAGGTAAGAAAGACATCTGCCTGGAAGTGCCTGACGGACACATATTCTGTTTCTTGCCGTTGCCACTGGAAAAGAAAAGCCCAACGGGACTTCGCGTCCATGTACACGGCTGTTTTGCCATTGATCAGAATCGAAGACATATTAAATGGCCGTCAGCAGATCAGACAGGACCAGTGAAAGACCCTGCTCTGGTGTGGAATCGGTTTCTGGTCAGTTCTCTGCTGCCAAAAGCAATGACACAGCTGACAGCGTTTCTCACAGAATTGCAGCAGAAAAAGGACATTGCAGTGCATTTACTGCCAGACGTTTTGAGACGTGAACTGGACAAGAAGAACCCAGAGTATTTCGCACGGCTCGTGTATGCGATAATACCAGACGTCGACGTTGTCACGCCTCAGTGGAGAACTTTGGCTGATGCATTTGCAGAAGCAGTGAAGAGCAGACAACAGTTGTTCTTCTCACCTTCGTTCTCACCTTCGTATCCTTGTGGACGATGGTTGCACTGGCAAGATACAACGTTCGATACTCTGACCAACACTGATCATGTGAGTCGTCTGCTACGAACTGTTCTCTACACTGATGGCAGAAATCTTGCGTGCGTCCCAGATTACGTACTGAAGCTTCTGCCGAAAGAGGCCCCACGAATTACTGTGTACAAAGTGTGCGAGAGCCTATTCAACGTCCAGAGTCATATGAAGCTGAGTAACAATGATCGTATTGTGCTACTTGAGTACGTCATGACACATCTCACGTTTCCGCTGGACGTCAAACATCTGTGTGGCCTAAATCTGCTTCCACTTGCAGATGGTACGTGGACAGAATTCCAAAGAAACTCGCCACACGACAAAAAAGTGTACGTTGGTTTAAAGGATCATCCAACGTCTCTATTGCCCGGTCTTGAGAATCGTTTTCTCAAAGTCGATGTTGCATCCAAATCCTGCAAGGAGCTTGCAAAGCAAGGTAATATACTTACTTTTCACCAGTTTGCTATTTAATATTTCCAAAACAATGCTTACCAATGTAGTTTTGTCCATTAATGTGTATATGTAATTTCGGCGCCATCTCATGTGGACGATTTTTTTTCTCGGTAGACTGAGCCCTGGGTCCCTGCCTTTTACCGTAGTTCTGTGGTTGCTCACTGTCATTTGTATGTTGAAGCATTTCGCAAAATGCTTTACAGTTAATAATCTATTGATTAAATTATATATATTTTACGATTATAATAGTTAGTACATTCAAAAATGTTGTCGTTGTTTGTTTGTAGATCTGACGCAGCTTACAAATCTCAATCCAGAAGCAGTTTGCAATCTGATGCCGAAACTATTCGCACAGTGGAAGTGTAAGCCTGAAATTGGCAAGAATGAGGCACCATGGATCGATCACAAGTGGATAGCGTTACTATGGCAATACTTGCAGACACATTTTACCAGGACGCTTTACAAGATGGAAGATCTGCACATTGTTCCACTTGCCTCAGACTGCTCGCGTATGCTCAGACTCAGCAAACAACTTGCAGTAATTAGTAGAACGACGACAACAATCCCGCCATCACGGTTTGGATCCGCATGGCCAAACGAATTGGCCACTGTCTGCGACAAACTTGGAATTTATATCATTAACGATCTTCAGCCAGAGTTACAGAAGCATCCTCAATTCTTGGACAATTATGCATTTCTACCAACTGCAAAAGGGATGCTTCAAGCATTGAGTCGAGTGCTTTCAGTAGAAGGCGAAGCTTACGTGGTTGAGAAGGTTCGAGAATGTACAGACAAAGTTCGGTGTTGTCTGAGGGCTTTTCTCGCCAAAGACATCAGTTCGTTAAGCGTTTCGGAGTCAGACAGAAACCTATTACGAATTCTTCCGATATTTATGACAATTGACGGAAGTGGCAGAGAGAACGCACGACCGGTGTCACTCACAGAAGTGACCATTGCCGCACCGAGTTTGCGTGAAGGAAAGATACCCGTACCGAGTCCAAAGGTTCTGTTGAATCTGGAAGATGAAAGCTCCAAATGTCTTGCTGCAGCTTGTGGTGTGAAGCAGAAATCAGTTGCCACCGTTGTTGCAGAAGTTTATTTTCTTGGAGTGAAAAGTCATTGGTATTCGGCGGAAGAAGTGATCACATTTATGAAGTATTTTTGTGAAAACTTTACACAGCTTCAGCAAAACTACTGTAGTATTGAGCTTCTTGGCAAAGAAATAAAGTTTGTTCAGAAAGCAGATGGCTCTTGTGTGAGGCCACGCGATGTATTCGACGAAGGAGACAAAGTAGTTGCTCTGCTCTTCAGCGGTGATGCAGCATTTCCAGCAGGCGAATTTGCTAAACCCAAATACAGACATGCACTAACAGCCATGGGCTTAAGAAACTCGTCTTCGGTTACAGCGCTTGAGATGCATGCGACAGCTGTTAAGATATCTTCTGACAACTTGCCAGCCGGAACAAAGAAGAAAGTTGCAAATGCTTTTGTTCGCTTGCTAAATGAACGCTCGGACTTGTTGCGTAGCCAGTTATTCCAAGAGCAAGGCAGTCCAACTCTCCGAGACGAGCTAATCAGCTTGCCGTGTATTCCAATAATGTGCAAACGTGTGGATTCTCAGAGATATCCACAATCACTGGCGTTTTACGGCGAGGTGTCCGATGAATATGCCAAACCCGCTGAAGTAAAAGCTGCCAAGTTTGTTGATCTCGTTGGTTCTGTGCGACCTCTAGTTGATACGCAAGGTCTTGCAGTTCTAGCGAAGGTGTATGGCTGGAATGATGAGCCTAACATAGAAGATGTCAAAGAACATCTTATGAATATCACAGACTGCTATAACTGTGAGCAGAAGGTTCAGTTTTTAAACGTCATATGTTCCATTTATCGCTTTCTGAACGAACACAAACATCATGGAAAATATTTTGTTGGTGCTCTGACACACAGAAAGTGGATATGGAATGGTGAAAGTTTTTCTCACCACAGCGAAGTGGTACTGTGTAAAGATTCCTTTGATCTACAACCTTACAGGTTTACTCTTCCAGCCGAACTTAATCAGTTTTCTCAGTTGTGGACTGAATGTGGCTTGAAAAGGAGAAGTGATCTTACTGAAGTCCTGCAAGCAGTTAGTGACACACATGAACGTGGAGATGATTTAGAGCAGAGAAGAGTCGAGCACGATATTCAACTTTGTGTTAACATTCTCAATTTCCTGGCAAAGCAAGAAGGACGATATCTTGAACATTTGCTCGTTCCAGTAAACACAGAGAGTGGCAAACTACAGATGAAACCAGCTACAGAATGCACTTACGTCGATAAGGAGTGGTATCAGCATGACTTTGACCTGGAAGATTTGAAGGCCGACGTCTTCCTAGTTCATGAACTAGTACCACTCAAGACTGCAGAACAGTTGAAGATTCCAAGTCTTATCAGTCGGACTCTAGGAGTTGTGGAGTTAGACATTGGGTTCGGCCAATCTGAACCACTTACTAGACGACTGAATGCAATTCTGAGAGATTACACCGATGGTCTCGCCGTACTAAAGGAACTGATTCAAAACTCAGATGACGCTGGTGCTTCTGAAGTCTGTTTTCTGTATGACGAACGATGCAATGAAAACGCTCGGAACATACTTCTCGATCGAGGAATGAAAGATCTTCAAGGGCCAGCGTTATGGACCTACAACAATGCTGTTTTTACCGATACCGACTTTGAGAACATTGTCAAACTTAGTGGTGCTACAAAGGAAAAAGACGGCGAAAAAATCGGTCGTTTTGGACTCGGTTTCAATGCCATTTATCATCTTACAGACGTCCCGTCGTTTATTAGTCGTGGCAATATTGTGTTCTTTGATCCACACACGACGTACTTGGGACGTGCGATAACAAACAAAGGCAAACCCGGCATCAAGTTGAATCTGGAAACTCATCGACATAAAATACAGCGTTTCACAGATCAGTTTAAACCATACAATGGTTTATTTGGCTGCGACCTCAGCAAAGACTCGACAATGAAATCATACGAAGGAACTCTGTTTCGATTTCCGCTGAGAACGAAGGAGCAGGCGATGAAGAGTGAAATCAGTAGCCAGCATTACAGTGACACTGAGATGATGAAGTTGTTAGGCCTCTTGGAGACCGCTGCACATCATATACTCTTGTACACTCAAAATGTGCAGCTCATTAAAGTGTTTCATTTGGCAGCAACCGCAACATCGACACAAGAAACGACTTTGTGGCTTTCAGTAGAAAGAAGCCTGGTCAAAGTGCTGCGGAATGTCATGTCACCAACGAAAACGGTGTCAAAGCATACAAGAAAGTCGACGACGACAAGCAATGCTCTTCCGAATGTTTTACAACAGTGTAATTTACTGATGAAGAACTGCAAAGAAAAATATTTGACAGAAAGTCCTTTCTGTGAATTATCAGTCATATATAACATCACAGTAAATTATGGCAATGCAGCGGACATGAAATTTGCTGGCAAGGCCTCGAACAGTTCTGACAGCTACTGGCTTGTTGTGTCATGTAGTGGCAGAAAAACGTCACTAGAGCTAGCTCGACACGATTCGTCACTCGTTCCTGTTGGAGGTGCTGCAGCTCAGCTTGAGAGGATTGACGAGTCGAATTTCAAGGCAGTCGACATCCAATTTGGCTTACAGTCAGTTGGTGTGGTCTACTGTTTCTTACCACTACCAATTCAGTTCAATTTGCCAGTACACATCAATGGCTATTTTGCACTTCACTCTAGCAGAACTCATCTGCACGAAAGAGTTGCTATGGACAAAGAAGACAAACGCGCAATCTGGAATGAGGCACTGATGAGTGATGCCGTTTGTCAAGCGTACTGCATTCTGATAGAAGACTTGACAAGATGTTCACAGACAACATCGTACAATATCTGGCCAGTAGCAAACTCTCTTAAAGAGATCGGACATCTGGCTACACAGTTATATCAGTCTTTGTATTGTCGCGTTTGCACGGACGAAAACTGTGCTGTTATTAAAGCTGACGACGGTTGGGTGTCTCTAAACAGATGCAGACTACTCCGACCAGACTTCAGGAGAGAAAAAATTGCAGAACTTGCATTACGTGTATTGAGAATAACTGCAAACGAACCCAACAAAATCGTTGACATTCCTGAAGCGATTGTGAACACAATAGTAGGCGTAGAATCGTGCAGGTCGTTCATGCAACAGAAGTTTATTGACAAGCGATCGTTCTTCGAGCACTGGTTCCTGCCAAATGTCAGAGAAGTTGATGCACTGACAAGAGATACGTTGGTACTCAGTTGCCTGTTTGACGAGAACTTGAAAAACTTGCTGACAGACGTTGAATGTATCCCAGTGTCTCCAAACGGTGAAGATCTTAAGACCATATCGGAGCTTGTACATCCTGATTGCAAGCTTGCAGAACTGTATGATGCTGACGAAGGATGCTTTCCTTTATGGACGTCAGGTGTTGCCGATAACGATGATAAACGTCGCTGCATACACGATGCGTTGGTGAAGCTTGGAATGAAGAAACACGATCTTTCATGGGAATCAATAGCAGACAGATGCTCGGTTATCCAATCAAATCCAAGCACAGCAGCAAAGAGAACCAAAGTCCTGATCTCTCTGATGGGTTCCAATTTAGCAAAGAAGCTTAACATCTCTGAGCATGTCGCCGAAAGAATTCGTCGCACGAAGTTTCTGCCAGTGATGAAGCAGCCTGCAGACTTTCCGATACGATGGAAAAGCGACGAAAGTGTCCTTGTCTCAAGCAAAGAAGGATATTTGATTGATAAAAAGTATCTAGTGTGTTGTTCGTATCCCCTGATTGACCAGGCGTGTTTTGGTGCAGAGTGCAAAAATGTCAAACAGACGCTGGGATTGTTTGACAAAAAAGTTGAACTGACGACTGCAGTTAATCAGATATGTGAACTGCAAAAAGCAGCGGCAGAAGAAAACGTTACCAATCATCAGCACAGCATAGCTGTATTCAATGATGTTTACAGTGAAGTGTTTTGTTTCCTAAACAACGCTGTCAGTAAACTAAACACTCATGAAAAAACTGTGCTTTCTGAACTCGCGACAACCAACTGCGTGCTGGTTGATAAAACATTGCTAATGCTGCCAAGCAGATGCGCAGTGACATCAACACACAGAAGTTTGTCCTTGCTGCCATACCTCGCCGTGATCGAACCAACTGCAGTCACGCAGTATGGGCAAGTGTTGAAAGCGATTGGTGTGAAAGACAGTTTTACTTTGACAGATTACGTTTGGATCTTACGTGAAGTGGAAGCACGAGCCCGAGGTCGCGAATTAAATGCTGATGAAATGGAGCTGGTGATTTCAGTCATTAATCAGTGTATCGACACAGAATGTCGAAAACCTGATCCAGTGATGATGCCAATGGAAGATTTGCCAGTACCAAACGCAGCCAACTGGCTTTGTCCGGCTAATTCCTTGTGTTACAACAACTGTCCGTGGCTAATAACGCCAAAAGATATTAACTGTTGTCATCAAGGCATCACATATCCAGCTACTGTGTCCATTGGAATCAAGACTATTCGTCAGGACATCATGAAGCGGCATAGACTCGCATTGCCATTTGGACAGAAAGAGCGCCTGGTAAAGCGAATTAAGCGCATTATAGAAAGCTACCCATTCAGCGAAGACATCTTGAAAGAGATGCTACAAAATGCTGACGATGCTGGTGCAACTAAAGTACACTTTATTCGTGACACAAGACAACTTGAAACCGAGAAGGTGTTTGACGAGACATGGAAGGCAATTCAAGGACCAGCGTTGTGTGTGTACAATGACAAGTCGTTCACTGATAAAGACCTCCAAGGCATTCAGTTGCTAGGAGAGGGCAGTAAGTCAGATGATCCAGTTAAAACAGGACACTATGGCGTTGGCTTCAATTGCGTGTATCACCTGACAGATGTGCCTACTTTCTTGACAACAGTCGACGGTAAAGGCACTGTACTGTGCGCCTTTGATCCAAATTGCAAGTACGTACCAGATGCTGATGCTCGTGATCCGGGTGGATTGTTTCGTGTAACTGGTTATCTAGAGGCAAACTTCCGTGATGTACTCAGTGGTTATTTCACCAAACAGTATGACACGTCGAAGAATGGGACGATGTTCAGGCTGCCTCTTCGCACACAAGACATGGCAAAAGACTCTGAAATTGAGCAAAAGACAGTCACTGCTGAGGAGATTCGATCACTTTTTACGAAGTTCAAACTGGACATGTATGAAGCTTTACTGTTTGTGAATTCAGTGGAAGAAATATGTCTACGAGAAGTGATAACTGGATCGGCAGAAACTGTGCAGTTACAAGATGCATATAGTGTACACGTGCGAGTCACTGAAGACGCCAAAACTAAGAGAAATTTTCTTCAGTCAAAGATGCAGAAAGCAGCAGTAAAGTTGAGAAAGAAAGAAAAGAAACTGTGCGATGTTGAAATGACAGAAGTAGTGTATGAACTGACAACCGAGGATAGTGACAATAAACGAGATACATGGCTGCTGGTTCAAAGACTTGGCTTTGAGGATACTTTTCCTATTCCAAAGATTGTTTCAGATGCATACCATTGTGGCGATCTTGGTCGTCTTCCACTTGGTGGCGTTGCTTATCTCAAGCAGCCATCCAGCACTGGTAGCACATCAGTAAAGCCAAACAGGTTATTCTGTTTTCTGCCGCTGCCGTTGCAGCTGCCAGAGCTGCCGGTGCATGTCAACGGACATTTTGTTCTCAGCAGCGAAAGTCGTCGAGGTCTGTGGACAGATGAACACAAGTCATTTAAGTCTGAGTGGAATCGATGCATCATGGAAGGCGTCGTTGCTCCCGCTTACTGTACTCTGATTCGTACATTGAAGAATTGTCTGCGAAATCGCGATTCAGACTACAATTCAGTTCAGGAAGCAAAAGCTGAACTCGACAAGTTTCATTCAGTTTTTCCAAATATCACCAGAGGACCTGTGCCGTACGAAACTAGTTTGACAACTGCAGTTTACAGATATATTGGCGCGGAGAATCTCGATGTACTTCCAGTGCGTTCATCAACAAAACAGCTGCGGAATGTGAAGTGGATGGGTCCACTTGGCCAACCAAATAAGAAAGTGTATTTTGATGACTTAGAGTCGCAGATGAAGACACCAGACATCAAGCGCCAGTTTCCCCAGACAGTTTTTCGCAGCTCTGGGCCAATCGGATGCCATACACCAGCAGCTGGCCAGGAGCTAACAACTGCACATCTCAAACAAGCATTGGTGCGGTGTGGATTTCTACTGTTTGCCTGCCCATTACGTCTGTGTAAAAACTTCGAGAAAGCACAAGTTCCTGTTCAGAGAATTAAACCAGAGGCATTGCTGGATTTCTTTGCATCGCACAACCAGCATCCAACACAATGCAAACTTGGCAGTGTGCCGTGTAGGCTCAGTGAGACTCCGTTAAATGAAATAAACTTTCTTGAAGTGTTACTGAAGTACTGCTGCAGGGCGACAAATTACAAACAGAGGCTCGACGGTCTGCCACTTTTGCTGACGAAGTCTTTGACGTTGACAACGTTCAACAGTCACGATCGAAAGTACGTAACGGAGTACAGTGATGTAGCACCTACTGCTCCAGACATGTTCATGCATTCGAGTATATCCAACGTACTCCAGCTTAATCCCATGGAAGATACAAACTTGTGTCAACAGTTTGATGTGACTGAGTTTTCTATGCTACTGCCAGGCATACTGGATGGAAGTGACTACTGCGGCTCTGAGAAAACAGTGAACATAAGCACACTGGAAGAACTGTTGCAAGCACACAATATAGGTAGCACTTGGCTTGCCAAAGTGTGGTCATTCTTTGCGTCATTTGTGCCGTCTAGTCCACTGCCAGTTCAGCAGGACAAGGCAAACACAGAGACAATCTTGATTCCCGTTGCTAAATGGTGTCTGCTTCCTGTATCTTGTGGAAATCGCGAGATACTCGTTCCAATTTGTCAGTCATCTGCTGTACTTTACTTAACACAAGAAACATCAGTTGAAGTTGTTGACATTCTAAAAACACTCAAAGCTGCCAAAGTGAATTGGAAATACATTACCAGAACACCTCATCAGCTGCATTTCATGAAGCCATTGCTTGGAAACATTCACCAACCACAGTGTGTTGTAATGGCACTGAGGAATCGTCTTCAGCAGAGCACTCTAGAAGGTTCATTGAGTAAGGACAAGGGCTTGCGACTCTTGGCTTATTTTTCTGAAAATGTCACAAATTTACGAAACGATGATGAAACGAAAAACGTCATTTCACAACTGCCGTTTTTTGTCTCCATGTACAACACACAGATTTCAATAAACAGAGCTCGTACTTACGTTTTGCCTGGAGCAGGCCTACCTGGCGACGATATGGAAATCTGGAGAAGAGAGCTGAACGTCACCTTTCTTTTACAGCTGTCAAGTATTGAGAAATTGGTCGAGTATCTTGGCTGTAAATGCCTCACAGTCGTCGAAGCATACACCATGTTTATATTCTCTGATTTCGACAAGCTGTCTCCTGCCGGACAGACAGTTCATATTGGTTTTGTCAGAGATTACCTGCGTCAACGGAAGCTGGCTTGCAATGAACGCGCGAAGTCTGAAATAACTATGTTAACAAAAGCACTGAAAACGTTAGCGTTTCTACCGTCGCTGCAGATAGATGGTAGTCTTGTTACAGCTTCAAGCTATTACGACATCGAACAAGAAGTTTTCAAAGTCATGTTGCCAAACGACGCGTTCCCACCACCACCTTACCGTGACTTGGCTTGGAGAGATTTCTTGTTGGACTGTGGCATAATTCATGAAGTAACAGAAGACATGTTCGTTGAATTTGCCACCACTGTGGAAAGCAAAGTAACAGAGGAAGTAGAAGACGGAGCTCGCCAGCAATCCAAAATATTGCTGAAACATTTCTTGCAGCGGAATGACTTACACTTGTCGTCATTTCTGGACAGAATCAAAAGCATTTCTTTCATAGAACCGGTTGAAGTTGGTATGGACTTGCAAAACCTTCATGCTCAACATGGAATACGAGATGTTAAAGGTCGGTTGCAATTCATCTGTCTGCAGCATTCCGTGTTATTATCCGGTAACAAAGAATTAATCTGGACAACCAAGAATATATTACCGCCATGTGTCAATGAACAGGCGCTGAAGACTGATAAGGATCAGCATCACAGATCTGTTAACGTGCTGCAGCAATTGCAGGTGATTGTAGAACCATCACCAGACGATGTTGCTCAGCATGTTCATAAGTTGTGTACGTTTGTCGTGAACGAGGCTACTATCTTGCGTGATGAAACAATTGCCACAACGCTGGAAAACGCACTGAAATGTGTATACACTTTTCTGATGAAGCATTCGCCATTACAAGAAAGTGTTGTATCTGTTTTGTCTGACATGCCATTTGTCTGTGTCAGAGAAAGCTGTCGACTTGTTCGACCTTCACAGTTTGCAACAGATATTTTAGAAGAACACGAAATCAAGCCGTACTTGAACAAATTTCCGTTGTCACTTGGTAATTTTGCCGACCTATTTCTAAAGCTTGGAACTACAAAAACACCCACGGCGTATCAGTATGCAAGTGTACTCGAAGCCATCCATGATAAAACTGGACAGCGAAAATTGCTTCCGGATGAATCAAAAGCCATTAGCACGGCTTTGAAAGGAATGTTTGCACTAATGCTACGTGACACGCAAGCTTCATTATCAGTACCAGAATGCGTTTTTTTTCCAAGCAGGTCAGATAATTTACTGCTGTCGTCTGACGTTGTATACGTTGATGATGAACGCCTCCTTGTAAGACTGAAAGGATTTCAGAAACCACTTCTTGTCGACTTGAAGCCTATTTGTGGTTTGACTAATGAAGAAGATATCAGCAAAGTCTTGCAGAAGCTGCCGGCCGACCAGCAGCCTACATCTCTGTCAAGTGTGGTAAAAGAATACCTTGATGACGGCTGTGAAGACGCTGATTCAGACATTGCAAATGAACTGAGAAACAGACTGGCATCTGTAGAATTCAGAAGTGGAGTGGAGCGCATTGCAAGACACTGTCTGGCTAACGAGAGCCTAACGCAAGAAAGCTTGAAACTATCAATTCAGAATATTTGCAGCCAGGTGCAAAAAATTCGCATAATGGGCAAAAGCGAAATAAAAACATACTTGGAATGTGAAGGACAGAGAATAGCAAACAGTGAGAGATCGTGTCCATTCTTTCATGAATGCATATTCGAGGATGGCAATAGCGTTTCGCTGATTTATGTTCAACGCAATCCTGGTAACTTGCCAAACTTGCACTGTCATGTTGCTAAGGTGATCCACAAAGCTGCCGAAAATCGTTTGTTAGCAGGTTTGCAAATGCTTACGTTGATTATAGGCTGTTCGCTACAGGAAATTGACGAAGTCCTAACCGACAACGAAATCATAAAACTCAACGCTGCTATCAAGCAGTTTAATCCGCCAGTCGGTAGCCATGTGCCTGAAAGCAAGCATTGCTTTCTAGTCCAGAATGTGTTCGTGTTTGAAATCGGAATGTTAGTGGCACTGGAAGTGGACGATCCGTTGGATCGTAACGAACGTGGCGGAGCAAAATACAAACTGGTGGAGATCATGGAGCGACTTCGTACAGACAGCGAATGTGCAATGGCAGACAGATACAGAGTGAAAGTTTCTAATGACGGTCAAGAACAAATTGTTGACGCTACTTTGCTCTATGCGTTCAGCAGGGATGGAGTGTCAGATGATATCCTAGAACAAGATGACGACGGTGAGTATGCACGTAGCAGCATGATTGCTCTTAGGCCACCGGGATCAGAAGACGAACCACCACCTGAACCAGGCATGCCTTCAGATTTCAGAGGCATCGCGAAGTCCCTGAAGAGAGAACTTAAAGAAGCCTGGGCATTACCAGAAGAACAGCGCCGCAGAGTTGTGAAACGGCTGAGATTTCAATGGCATCCGGATAAACACCCTCCGGAAAAGAAGAGTCTTATGACAAAAGTATTTCAGTTCCTTCAGAACTTGGTGGAAAGATTGGAGCAAGGAAGGCCAATCGACGATGTTGATGAAGAGGAAGCGCCTCATTCGTCAAGGACCAGGCACGCAGACGACTTCATGGGCGAACGAGCTAGAAGATACCGCCAATACCAGAATAATTACCGGCACGACACTGGCCATTTTCCACATAATTTCGGACGATCCAGACACGGCGGGTTTAGACACTCGAACTATCGTGATCAGTACGCCGATTTCTTTTCAGATTTTCACCCTCCACCCAATCCACAACCTGCTGAGGCAGAACGATGGATGCAACAAGCAAAGTATGACTTGGAGGCTGCTGAGCACGATGAAGCGCCGGAATGGGCATGCTACAAGTGCTACCAGGTGAAAACACCGTCCACTTGTATAATTATAGGCCTATTTATTACGGGATGTTTTCTCAGCCTATATAGTAGGCTAACTGCCGGTGATGATTTAAGGAAATCAGTACTCACTTCACTATACAGCAGTTTTACGAGTACGTACATAGTCGGGACTCGCGAGTTTGTGTTTTCTCTGGGTATAGGTACAAGTTGTCTATTGAATGTTGTTTTTATCGTTTGATTTTATTGTTACCTAACTTTGTTGCTGTTACTTCTACTACCAATCTGCTACTCAGTGCCATAGCGCGGCTTTGTTGCTGTAATCGTGCAGGCTGCAGAGAAAGCACTAAGAGCGGCACACTTGTCGCGCGACCGTAACCGCATGCCGCCCTACCAAACTACCGACTTGTCTCAGCTAGCTGTTGGCCTCGCTGATGCTGATCTGTCAACTGCTGCAACACAGCTGACTGCACTTCTGAAGGACGCAGACTACTTGCGCTACCCGCATCGTCACACGTCACCGAGCGTACCACGCGACGTTGTCAGCTCGGCTACCAAAGTGTCCGCCATTCAGCTCACAACACGGCTGCTACAGCTCTGTCAGCAGTTTGTCCATCGACAATAAGTTTATAACCAACTATTAAACTGCTAACTGCTGAAGATTACATATGTGTCGCAGTTCGAACCATTTCTTATTGTATATATTATATATTGTCTTTTGTATATATGTAGTACAATACTCGTTTTACTTCTGACGATGTCCGTTCATAAAAATTCAACGTTCAAAAATTATGCTTGACATTATAATGGGATCGGACCGCGCGGACCGGCCATTATCACTGTTTTGTTATTCTTCCGACGACCAAATAGGCTATGCGTAGCAGTTCAAACTAGTTTTCTTTAGTAAAATACTAAACTGACTTTTTAAAATTAGTGACAAGATCTGTTCGTAAAATTCGACGTTTAAAAATCATACATGTATGACATTAGAATGAGACGTTATTACAGTTTCGTTACATTACGACAATAATTTACGTAATGTTGCATAACAGATGTTGTCTTACTGTGGTTACTTAAGCCAGCAAACTTCCGTCAGTAACAAGTAATTAATAATCTTATTATCTGCACGTTAATGCACTTTAACGTCATCAGTTTAGTAGTCCCATAGACCTACCAAAACTTTAAATATTTTATATGAATATTTTAATGATTTAAGCCAGGTCTAAGTATTCACATTCGACATATCGTGAGTCAATGGCAGTTACCGCAGTTTTCTTCGTCAGTTCGTTAGGTACCAAGGCCGTAACCAGAATTTTTCTTC
>Ga0056124_1000339_pt1 | contig 14512 bp, 15 predicted proteins | sample WorMetHEROISLAND_2_FD_70069 | JGI IMG/M metagenome (GOLD analysis project Ga0056124, IMG submission 70069) | Marine gutless worms symbiont microbial communities from Max Planck institute for Marine Microbiology, Germany - Olavius sp. 4 HERON ISLAND | ecosystem: Host-associated > Annelida >... | reverse complement strand
GGATCTCTGAGTTCATCTGGCAGTGAGTTCCAGACCGTCGGACCAGCAACCGGAAAAGCCCGACGACCGTATGTGTTGAGTCGACAGCGAGGCACAATGAGCCGGTGTCGGTTGGCGGAAAGTGGCCGATGTCGCGATGCAACTTCGATGGCTGGAGTGACGTGACGTGGGCTGGAAAAGGAACTGTATCCAGAGGTTAGCAAGCATATTTGACAGTTTTGCGCTCGGCTCCAAACTGCCGCTGACCCTGCGTTTATACGTTGTTGGCTGCTGCATCCAGGTACAACACGACAAGTGAACACAGCCGTGTGGGTTCACATCCAGTCCAAGGAGCAAGCTGTTATTGTTAGGCGGCATCTCTGAAAATATCAGCTACGCCGGCCGGCTGTTGCAGCAGATGCTACCGTAGCGAGGTCTGCCCGTCCGTCCGTCTGTCTGTCCCAGTCTTGTGCACCCTGCTGACCCACGGAGTCCTATATTCTATTATCTATAGAACTCCTTGGCTAACGTCGTTGGACGGATTGTGCACCACTTTGCCGGCTATAGCCTTGATCCCTGGAGTAAACCACTTTGCCGGTTAGGAACGGCAGGGTCGATAGCAGTGCTGTCGGAGGCCCATGCTCCACCAACGCACTGGACAGTTTCTCGCCACTAACGACAACTTATTCGCACAGTTATTTCCACTAATCATATACGCATGCTTTTGCCGTAGATGGACTAAAATACGACGTTTATCGTCTTTAAGTTACACACTGTACGCAGTTGGAATTTTAAGCCTAATTCCACACGCCGACGCTGTAGCCAATTGATACACCTTTCACCGCCGACGTCCGTTACGGGCAAAGTGAGCTCTACTCCAGCGAGGTGTGAAGCCGGCGGCAGAGTGCACCACTACAGCTGGGATACGGAATGAGATGGCATTTGACAGAGACGACCCTAAGTAACATCGAATTAGACGAAGGCGGGGGTCCGCTGTGCGATTTCTGGTGGATTTATTTTAAAACTCATACCATAGGCCTATAAAAAGCGGCAAAACAGGGGCCTAGTTTACAAAACGTCTTACAAACTTTCGTAAAATCTTCGCAAAAATCTTCATATCTTCGTCAGAAGTCAACAAGTTACGATTTCGTACGTTTTTCGTACGAATTTCTGCACGCGTGTTTGACGTTTTCCTAAGTCAGCTCATAAGCTGTCGTACGTTTTCTTTTGTAACTTTCTCGTACGTATTTCGTAAGATTTTTTCTCTATTGAGAATGGCGTTTCTCGTAAACTTTTCGTATGCCTGATTTTCGTAGGTTCATCATACGAAGTTTTGTAAATTGGGCCCCCAGGCAAATCGAAACAGTGGAGTTGCGGCTTTATTCCTCCGGAATCGATGGCGTACCGTGGCGAGTATGCAGAGGTTTCGAAAGATGGCGCCACAGACTCCGAGCGCACCGAGGGCACCGACCAGCAGGCCGACGCAGAGCGTCACGTAGCCGGCGGCGTAGATGAAGTTGAACTCATTGTCAGCGTCGACGAACCGTTGGAACGATGACGCCGTATCCACTCGCAGCCATATGCCGACACACGCGGCGCACACTCCCGCAAGCTGAAATCATTGCGTACAGCGACAGAGCACTGGTATTTCGTACACAGAACTGCATTTCAACCACACTCAGCTCGCACTGGTCGTACTGTGTTTTCACAATTTTCGGCTGCAGTCGTGCGTCACAAAGCAAACGACGGTGGCGATCTGAGCGTGGTTTGAGTACGATACTGCACTGTCTGCAGTGGTATAAGCTCGTACTGCGTACTCGCTCATCCAGTGCAGTACCTAGTATACTTACAGTGACAGGGGGCCATGCTAAACTATGCAGGTGAGCCTGGCAACGACTATACAGCTATAGCCTACTCTGTGGCGGCGTCGCCAGCCGTTACGGTGACAGCAGTTACATCGGTAGCAAAGTCTTACTGCAGACAGATAGCACGAGTTGCTGAAGGCTTTTCTGATAGCAGATGGGAGTAAGATAAATGCAAAACAGAATTGGGTTACTTCCAGTGGCGGTTCCCAGATGGTCACAGCTGGTGGCTCGCGAACCATGTGCGTCGTGGGTTAAAATAGTAGGCGGGGCAGAAAGTTGCAAGTTTCCGACCGACAGCTGCAAACGTCCGACAGAAGACATCATGGGCGCTCGAAATTTTAATTTTGTCCATGATTTTAACCAAAATGCGGCATCTTGGGCCAACATTTTGCATTTTTTGGACGACAATTTTCCGACAAGAAGAAAATTTTCCCACAGACTAAAATTTGGTGGGGTAGCTGCCCCTGCCCCTCCTGCAACGACGCCACTCGAGGGCGGGGGGCAAGGAGCAGTTGTCCCTCCCCCTAAATTTTAGCCTGTCCGACGTATGTTGTTCGTGTCGGGGAAAATTTACTTCAAAAATACAAAATTTGACTCTAAAAAGCAACCAATTTGGGGAAATTTGTGAGCAAAATTGAAACTTTGAGCACCCGCAATCTCACGTGTCGGACATATGCAGCTTCTTGTGACTGTGATGCCGCTGGGGTGTCGCTATCTGTAGTGTAGACCTATCACGGCTGGCTTTGCCTATTATTGCTGCCGGTTTTAGCCGGTCATAGGTGCAAAGCTGTTTGCTAAGTACAGCAGTTAATCAATCGAACTCGGCTACGTACGCAGATGAGGCCGGAAATCGCGATGACGCCGTACTTGACGCATGCGTACAACAGCTGTTTTCTATTTCCGCCGGCGGCCGGCATGCCGATGACGTCACACAGAAAGCCGACTGTAATCACGGCAGCACGATGTATATATTGCTATAGCCAAGCTGATGCTTCTTACAATGTATCTGACGTGTAGAGACAGAGCTGTAGCTCAACCGATGGACTTCCCGTCCGCTCTGAGCAGCCCCAATATTGTTCTGCTCGTTTCAGCTTTTGCCGCCGCCGGCGGTACGCGGAGCAGCAAAGTCTGGTCCGCGCGGTCTAGGCCGCAATTTCAGTATAAAGAGCCGCGGCAGCCGACTGGTAGACCGTCACGGTCTGACCCAAAATAGCAGTTAAGCTGCACAACTTACAAAGCCGTGTAGCCTGCAGAGTGGTACAATAAAGAGTGCGTTTTTTTGTCATAACTGCATCTAATGCAAATATTAACCTATTTGAACATTCTTAAACTTGCGCATACTTCGCAGCAAATTTGCAATTAAGTTACGCTAACTAATTTACATGTTAAATATAAATGATACGGTTTTATGTGAAATTAATTTAAAATGTCACAAAACTACGTAACAGTCGCCGGCCTGTGTACCCTTCTGTTAAAATTTAATACCATTGCCAGAGTTGTGCATGCAATATTTTTTTTAAATTAAAGTTTTAGGTATAGCTTTTTATACAGGACTTTCTACAAGACGCAACCCTGTAACTTTTACACAGTCATAACTTTCATCAAATATGAACCTGCTTTTACCCGCGATAGCACGCAGTGCTAAGCGCGTACTAGATATCGCAATTCTGTCCGTCCGTCCGTCTGTCTGTCTGTCCGTCACTACCCGGTACCGAACTAAGCCCAAGTGAGATAGAGACGCAGGGTTTTCACCGTCTGATAGCGTAGAGCCTCGAGTTTCTCGTGAGCAAAATTTCTGCAGCTGGGTGAGGAGATTCCCCTCAAACGAGGGCGTCAAAAAGGGTATTCCCGAGAAATAGTTATTTCACCGTTATTAACTCTTCCACCGTGAGAACGGTTGCAAACCGGCACAGACTTGTTGCTTGTCATAACAAGCACTGCGCTGACGAGCTTTCCAAGGGTACCAACATCGATGACCTTGAACGACCTTGAACCCCCAAAATAAATTCCGGAGGGTTTTTAGTGAGTTTTCCGCGATTTCAGGCTGCGACGCACATTTCAACAGTAAACTGCGCCGAAATCGCTGGAGATAGACGATGACAACTTGCTTACGTAGATTTTAACAGTCCAAGTTTCGACCCCTTAGGTTCAAGGAGCCTTTCAGAACGCGTTAATATTATTGCACGTATAGTACACTGATACGCGAGGTAACAGCATGTATGCTGTCGCGCGTCTCATGAGCGATAGCTCAGATTTTTTTGTTAAAATTTTTAGTAGCCAAAATAGTCCGTGGTAAACACGATAACACTAATTGTTAAAGATCTCACCACTTTCTAAACGGCACGTCGTGAAATATAGTCAGGTTTTGAATAGGGCGTACCTACATTTACATCGTAAGGCAGTTATTTGAGAAGCTGGCTATATTTTGCAAGGTAGTGTAGCGACGCGCTTGGGTGTGGTGGGATCTTTAACGATCACTTTATTGCAATTTTGCAGCAGCGTATATCGTTGGAAAAATTATGAAAATAGATCAATGTTCGATGCAGTTATGACAAAGACGTGCGGACTTACTTTTTATAGGGCTATATATTGTGTAGTGGGTATGCGGCGGATTTTCAAATTTCTGCGGATCGCGGTATTGATGTCCGTATCCCGCATCACCTCACTAGTCGCCACTACTGCTGCTGCTGCTGCTGCTGCGCTGAAGTACTAACGTTCTTATCAGCCCGCGTAAGGCAGGCATCGATCACTGTCAATAGTGATGGTCCAGCATCGTAAATATCGATTTATCATTCGATAAAAAACGCTAGTTTCCCGGTACTGCGAGCCAGACAGCTGTGTAGCTCATCTGCCAAAGCACTCGACACTGATCGAACTGTAGAAACTACGGTTTGTTTCTACTGATCGATGTTTTAGATTCGGTCAGCGTGCTGAAATTAGGCACATGTGAAACGATACGACATGATACGATAGACGATTTGCACGGAAATAAAACTAAAAATGTTTCAAATGGAACTGAAAAAAATAAAAAATAGGCCTATATATAAAAATCAAGAAACAGACTGTTATGGGAGCGATAAGAGATCTCAGATAGAAAAACCAAAAAAGAAGGAAATAACGATAACTGAAACTAGAAAAAACTGAAACGAAGAAAAACCGTAAAGCACTCCGGGTATCCGTGAAATCAGTCCGAAGAGGTGCCACTGTGCCAGGTGTCTATATGTAGGGTAGGATTTGAGAAAGAGAAAAGTTTTGAGGTTGGAAAAGAAGATGATGGGGTGATGGATGATAAGAGTGGTGATGATGACACTGGCTAGAGTGAGATGATCGTGGAGAAGAGATGAATCAGGAAGAGGCAGATCAAGACGTGGCTGATTAAGTGAGTGAGGATCAATTCCAGAGGTGATAGCGAAAAGAACGACTAAGAATTTGTAACAACAGATGAGGATTGAGTATTATTTCCGGTTTGGAGAGAGATCAAGTCATACAGGTAAGCAGGTTGAGTGGTAAGCTTATAGAAAAGTTTGAAAATTTTATTTTCATTAAGATGTCCATAGGCTATAGGCCTATATGCGATCGTCTGCCTATCTACGCGACACGTATTCGAATAGCACCCCACAGTGCAAAACCATAGGGGCTAACGTAACTGTGACGTTTGAGTTCAAAATTGGCACGCTGCTTACTTCTGCTCTGAGGAAGGTTCATGCGTCGTTTTATACGGCTTTTAGTTTTCGAGTTAAGAGCTCGCAAAAACAAGACAGCCATTCAGACCGACAATCTGAGACGGATATACAGACAGACGGACGGGCAAGACCCCTAATGCGGCTTATTACAACGGCCACATAATACTTGTCAATCAATCATCAATCAATCAATCAATCACTTAATTAATCAGGTGTAGGCGTAAGATACGTGTATCAGTATCAGACATGAGATCCATAGAAGATATCCGACGGTTGTAGCCATTTAAAATTTTTATCACACTCTTAGACGTGTTTTTGTTATGTTTTAAAAATTTATTCTAGGAGATGGAATTACACTGCAGGAATTAGTCATCCGATATTTGTGTCAATGTTTCGCCGTATTTCTGTATTCTGTGCGTGTTGATGCAACGATCTAGAGTTGGAAAGCGTGTAAAAAGTAAACACTGTTTTACTTCCTTACTCGTTATGTTATGTGATAGTGTGGGTATGATCAATTGCGATAGTAATAGTGGGAGAACTTTTCTGTAAAATAAATTGTTTTATAAGAAGTACAGCCGACTGACATCGTTACTGTGGTGTTCTACTGTATAAAAGTGAGTAAATCTAATCATCGTACAAGAGCGATGAGTTAGAAAAGTCGTCTGTATGATTATACACGATGAACAAGTGGTTGTGAAAGCTATAGGATCCAGAGAGAGATCATCAAATTCAAGGCATGTTAATAAGTGATGGATAACGAATAAATAGTACGGTAGTGACTGCGTGAGTGGGAGCATGTAATGTTGTATCAGCTACTTGTGTTTGAACTGTTGTCAGTCATGTTTGTTTGCACATGATGTTTATGTTGTTTATTGATACAGGCAAATTGTTCTGCCAAACTGCCCTGCATTCATTATTGCTGATAATCGTTATTCGCGAAAATGGCTGACTTTGATGAACATGACAAAGACAGGTCTGTGTTTGATGTTATAATCATATATTCTTCTTCTTTTCTCGTACGACCGAAACGCGTCGAGTATCTTCCTGGTAAATCTCAAAGTGTAAACACCCTGTTGAAACATCAAAGAAAATCTTCACAAGTAGTTCACTCTGCAAAAGACTGCTCAATAAAAACATCTATTGTCGAATGAAGACAACTGGAACAAGAGTGATAACAGTAAAAGTCGACCTATAGCTTCCTCTGAGTGTCTGTAATAAACTGAAAAAGTCCTGCCTTTATATCTCTGTCTTGCTGTAATCATATATGATCTTATGTTTTGGTTTTTGTTTATCTGGACTTACTCCGGGTCAGGCTGTGTCCCAACAGGACAACCTTTGTGATTGCTTTAGCTGTTTTTTATGCAGCAGATTCGGTTTATCGCAATTCCCATAATGCATTCGTAATAAGGTGTCTTCCAGTTCCGGTTTCTGCTAAATGTACCACCAATTTAAATATTCATCATGTAGCATAGAATAAATATTTGTGTTTATTTAACAGGAACCGGATCTAGAAGACACCTTATTACTGATGCATTATGGAAATTGTGATATGGAGAATTGCTTTCGTGTTGTTAAACCAAAATACAGTGCTTATGGTTCTCGTGTTGACTGTTATTTTATATTTTTCTATCAATTTTAGCAGTTGTTGGCAGTATTTGGATGAAAATCTTGTCCAGGCAAGAAGTCAATCAGTCAGTCAAGTTAGCCCTGTCTGCCTGCACACATGGGCTCTTAACACAAAAACAAAACAGCATGGAAAAACAAAAATTGGTGTGTCCATTCTCAGGGCAGTAATAATTAATCTGTGTGCCAATTTTCAGCACAGAAGGTCATTTTTGCACTTCCGGTAAGGGTTGGTTGTGCAGTGCAGTGTATAGGTAGGCAGAGGATGACTGCATATCATGTTGTCACTGTTGTCAATGTTGTAGCTGGTTCATTGGAATGATGTCTCGAGAAGAAATCAACAGTGTCCTCAATGCAGAGCGTGACAGTGGAGTGTTCCTTGTCCGCGACAGCATGTCCATCAAAGGAGATTTTGTCCTCTCTGTCAAGTCAGCCGTTTCAGTTTTTTATCTGCTGTAGACCTAGTAATAGCTAGTATGAGTTGAGTGTTGCAGTCAGCATTCTAGTGTGTTACATGTTTTTGTAAAAAAATATGCAAGACTTAGCGGTACATTTATTAGTCGAAGCATACAAAAGTCTTAGGAGTTTCCACATATTTTGCCCATGTATTGGGCAGCTTGGCCATTGCTGGCACAGTTTAACATAAAATGGTGCACATAATTTGCTCAGAATCAGCAGAAATGATGCACAGAATCAGCAAAAGTGTTGCTTAGTATTTCCCCCAGAATCTCATGTGCCTGCCTTAAGGGAACTTTTTTAGATTTTGCGACAACAGACCCAATGAGCTGCACCAAGGCATGATTAGTTTTTGGTGTTGTACATTTTCTAGACAAAAAAATCCAAAACTTTTGACATGTCATATACCTTTCTACCACTAACTGTCACTGAGTTATCGATGTTGAAAATCAGTCTGGTTTTTTGGCTTACCATATAATGTATATATATGTGTGATATTCGGTCAATATTGAAATAATGAAACTTGCCTTTCTTCTGAAAATGTTTTGGAACTGTCACTGTGAAGGTGAGATGTATGTCTATTGTCTGTGTGTGTAGAGAGGGCAGCAAAGTCAGTCACTACATCATTAACAGTAAGGCTGGGGATGGAGGAGTTATGAGATTCCACATTGGTGACATGGTCTTTCCCAGTCTACCGGAACTGCTGGCCTTCTACAAGATACATTACCTCGACACCACAGCTCTCGTACGACCGGTATGTAGTAGTAGTAGTAGTAGTAGTAGTAGTAGTAGTAGTAGTAGTAGTAGTAGTAGTGAGGTGACAATAGACATGGTCTTTCCCAGTATACCGGAACTATGGGCTTTCTTCAAGATACATTACAACGCACCGTGGCGTTCGTATGACCGGTACGTAGTTGCATCAGTAGTAGCTGTGGTAGTGGACCGTGGTAGTTGTTGTAGTAGTCGTAGTACTAGTATTGGGGAGGTGAAATGATCTACCTGAACTACTGGCTTTCTACAATATACGTTACCTTGACACCACAGCCCTCGTATGACTGGTACGTAGTAGTAGTAGTAGTAGTAGCAGCAGCAGCAGCAGTAGTAGTAGTAGTAGTGTCTACTGCAGGGTGCACACAGATTCTGGAAAGTTATGGAATTTAACAACAACAACTACTACTACTACTATTACTGTCATTTTCTTTAATTTTCCTAATGACATTGTGTCGAATAGGTGGAATTGATTGAAAATTTTACTGTTGTGTTTAGTAAATTACAAAAGAAAGTTAAGAAACCTTGTCACGTTTCAAACACAGACACAGCTGAAGGTTTGGAAATGCCTAGATATACGTTGGTGTCTAAGAAAAGATGATGAAAGAAGAATCCTCACAGCAGAAATGACACGGCTGAAAAGACTGTTGCAGGCGCCGAAACAAGACAAGATGAGGAACGAGACTGCGAAGAAATCAACAGTGTCCTCAGTGCAGACATCATACACTAGGAGAGGACATTGGTTGACAGAATAGCACAGCGAAGATTGACGTGGTTCGGGCCTGTTTCAACGGGAAGTGAACGGATGTTAGTAAAGGCGATGCATTGCTGTATAGTTGGGAGGAGGAACCAAGGAAGACAAGCAAAGAAATGGACAGAGAACATAAAGGAACACATGGACACAAGAAACATACAATTCGACGAAGTGATGGCCATGGTGCATGACAGAGTTTACTGGACACGTCTAATAGCAGCCTCAGCATCTTTTTCCTAATGATCAAAGAGAAAGAGGAAAGACTCGAGAGAGATATATGTTGTGCTGAACATACTGGGCATGTAGGAGGAACCTGGGAAAATTTCTGAGGAAGGAACTTAGGAAATTTCATAGAAAAGTTTTGAGAATGTGGTCCTAGCTTGTACTTCCAAGTACTCATTTTTTTAGTAAAATAAGCCATGAGACAGAAATCCAGCTTTGTTTGCAGTTAAAATATTAATAATTCATTAAAGGATCAAGCTGTGACAGGTGGCTGCAAGGCCTAGTTAACAATTAATATATTTGTATTGTTTTTGTGGTTGTAATTTTCAGGCCAAGCGATTGAAATTTGTCACCAAGTACAAATTTGAGGGCAAGGTAACGTAATGCAGTTACTCGTTACAAAGTTATTTGTATATACTTTACAATTTAGTGTATATGACATGTTTTTTTCTATAATTTATCCTCTGTTGTAGCATGCTAGTTAGTTGACAGAAGTGGCATCCATCTGGTACCTGGCCTGGCTTGGAGTAAGCCCAGTTTCCCGCTCTTTCAGTTAACTATAACCACCAGTTTACATTCATTCATTGCTTAGTAACGACAGCTGTTATTGGACAACAATAAACCGACCATTCACTCGGCGCTGGCGCAGACATCATGGATATTAATGAGCTAGGTTGACTGACTGGCTAAGAACTGGAAATTGATGCTTAGTGCACTGCGGATGAGGTATCTTGCCCCTTTTACAGTTCACACACTCGTCCTATCTTCATAACAGGCCTCATTGTTCCCACGACCTGTAACTAAATTGTAAAGTGAAGCCAAAACTGTCAGTTCTCTGAATGGTACTAGTAATGAAAGTGAAGTGAAATCTGTGTTGCCGTATGCTCGCTGATGATTGGCCTGAACTTGTCGGCATTATCAAGTTGACATGGTAACTTGGGCCGACCTTGTAATGCATCGGCGATGGCATGCTGAAATGTTTAGCTTATGTCTGCTGTAGGGCTAATGGCTGTGTTGTACGGTTTGTGCATTCGTGTTCATAACGTCAATGTAATAAACGTTAGAAAAAAATTAAAAAGGCGTAAAACATGTTTTTTTATTTGTTCAAATTTAAAAAAATGTTTGTAAACGTTGCTAAAACGTAACCCCTTTCACGTCATGTATTGACTAAAGCCATTGTTTCAGAATTCATTTTTTTCATATTCACCAAATTTTTGCCATAATACATGAGTTAGTAAATCTAAATACAAAATCTGTCATTATTTTGCGGGCAACACTCTAGTTTGTGTATATAGATATTTTAAATCACAGTCATTTTTACCCTTGTTGTTCAACTTTTGTTAAAAATAAATGATGTTGTGAAAATAAAAAAAAAACATTAGAAACACGTTTTTTTTGCATAATTATAAAACAAACATTTATTACAACTATGATGCATAATAACTGAAGTTGACAAGTTATGAACCGATTGTAGTGACATTTAATTACGGCCGATTCTTTAACATTTTGAAATTTATGAATTTGCAAATTTTTGAATATTTGATGTAGACATTATCTAGCAGTGTGCAAACCTGTCTGGTTGGCTTTTGGTAAAAAAATCCCGGGTTTAATGCAAAAAAAAACCCAATAAGTCCCAACTGGCTGGGCTTTTTAGAAAACCTTCGGGTACTTAAACCTTCTGGCCAGTGCAGCCACATCGCAGCCTAAATAAAGGGTCGGCTATCCTTCTGCACTTGGGAAATCTTAATTATAATCTGACCGATTTATTGTTGTACTTTGTACCGGTTGTAGGATGCTGATGACTTGCCGTTTGAGAAGGGCGAGGTTCTGTCATTGATTAGGAAAGACGAAGAGCAATGGTGGACAGCTTGTAACAGCCGTGGAGAGAAAGGACTCATTCCTGTACCATACATTGAACCGGTTAGTAGTTGTAGTAGTAGTGGTAATAGTAGTAGTAGTAGTAGTAGTAGCAGTAGCAGCAGCAGCAGCAGCAGGTAACAATGGTGGACGGCATGTAACAGCCGTGGAGAGAAAGGACTCGTTCCTGTACCATACATTGAACCGGTTAGTAGTAGTAGTAGTAGTAGTAGTAGTAGCAGCAGCAGGTAACAATGGTGGACGGCATGTAACAGCCGTGGAGAGAAAGGACTCGTTCTTGTACCATACATTGAACCGGTTAGTAGTGGTAGTAGTAGTAGCAGTAGCAGCAGCTGCAGCAGCAGGTAACAATGGTGAACAGCACGTAACAGCCACAAACTGTAAGGACTTCTTCCTGTACCATACATTGAACCGATAAACAAGTAAACATGCATACTGTACGAAAAAAATGCGATTTTGAAAAAAATAATAAGAAACAAGGAAACAATTACACATAACTTGGGAAAAAAACGTACGATAGCCCATTAGCTGACTTAGGATACCAGCAGACATGCATGCAGCAATTATTTCAATTTTTCATTTGTATATTATTTTTATATAGTGCCATAATAAGTATAAATTTCGTTTCCGGCAATTTTAGGCAGCAAAATTACTGTGGAATCAGTTAATTTGCGGGTGTTTACATTGGTAAGTTGGTAACCATTGGCAACAGCAGAAGCAGATGATCGGCGTGCAGCGGTGTGCGCCCCCAGGCCCAGTGACAACGCGTTGTGATTGGTTGAGAGCCACGAATTCGTAAATCAGGCTTTCAAAATTAACATAACAAAATTTGCAAGAAGTTATGAAGATTTTACGAAGATCTTTCGAAAATTCATGACAAGTTTTCAAAATTAGGCTGCTGTTGTGTATCGCTTTCCTGATCCACCGTTGGTCCATTCTGTCGCTTACTCTGTCAGTCACCTTGGCATGGTCCCAGTCTATGACGTGGTTGAGAGAGATAGTGTTGTCTGTGACTGCAGACTTGTTGCGTTCGGTTGCTGCAGATAATCTCGTTTTTACTTTACACGTTAGCCCTTGCGTCACGTTGTGAAAAAATGCACGCTCGGTGCTGGAGCTTTTTGCCATTTTTGAGGTTATTAAAAATCTTACGTTCGCAGTTTTGTGTGCCTGTGTCCCGTCCAGTTTCAAAATTACCCAGAATTCTGCACGGGGAGTCGCAAGAACTTGACCACCGAATTTGTCACGTAGCCTCACCATATATTGACCAGTTTTCAGTATTTTCTCACTGGCACGATTTTCAGAAAACTGAATTCAGTATTGCACAACACCTGAAGCGTGTTGCTACACTACCGCATGAAATGCAAATGTTGTTCTGTTTGTAGTATGCTGAGGACTCAGCTATGATGTCTCCGGCCGTTACCGATGCTTCGTTCTCTCCCTCCAATCTGCAGCGACTGCCTCCGATCAATGGACAGGTAACACGGCATGTTTTTGCATCTGCTGCTACTATGGAATGCAAACCCATAGGGTTCTTAACGTTTTACAAACTCCGTAAATATTCACTTGAAATATCTGGAAAAGTCAGGGAATTTGATAGTGACTGCAGAGTGGCCACCCTGACATTAGCATTGTCATTCAGCAAATAAATAAGGAAGTAATTCAGACAGGGTTCAGACACCCGGGTACGTACCCAAAAAAACCCGGTCGGTTTTTTGGGGTACACCCACCTAAAAAACCCACACTTCTACTTTAACCTAATTTTAGTTTATACTTTATATGCCACTAATAATGCAATACTTTATTGTTTTTAAAGCTTTTGTATTGTTTTACCTATTTTTCCTGCTTGTCCAAAAAACCCAATAAACCCTAAAACCCCCAAAAAACCCACTGGGACGACTGGGTTGGGCTTTTTTAATAAAACGGGTTTTTTTGAACCCTGAATTCAGAGTGACGCACGCAGTGGGAAGAGACTGGAGAAGCTGATGGTTTTAATTCGTTGTCGAATGTCAACGGCTAATCTTACTTGCTAGTAGTGACTGAGTTCTATAATGCTGTTTTTTTTCTTAACCAATGGGTAACTTGAGAGACCCCTGGTTTCGGAAACCAGGCATAAGAATCATGCCCGGCATGAATATTAATGAATGGTGTGATTAATATTCATGGCTGCTTGTAGAGGAAGTTGCCATGCCAGGCTCGGGTCATAAAGAATCGTGTCGCAAGCGTCTATGACAAATCTCAACTCAGTCTCAAGGTCAGCCGCTTTGACTAATGCAACTTAGCAGATCTTTCGCATACGTTCGGGCCTTTTCTAGTTTTTTTGTCCATAATTTTTTGTAAGTCAAAAATCGCTGAAATCTCTGTCGGTAAACTGTTTCGATGTTATCTTATCGTTACATGGTTGCTTGTCATAAATCTTTAGTCTGAAAAATTGTCGTTGTAGTTCTTTTGCCTAATATATACCGTATTTTTATTATCATCCGGCGTTTTGTGTTTGCACTACCTTGCAAAACAGAACAAGCGAAATATTACATTTTTATTAAAGGCAGTGTGATCACTTAAGTAAAATAACACACATAAAGCACATTTTGTCCAGATTATTGTCACTTTGGCTGACAGTTTATCCAGTTGTCCAGTTGTCCAACTGCTTGCAGCAAATATTCAAAATATCGGCCATTTGTGCGAACACAGGCATGCAGACGCTTTCTCCATTCATTGATAGCAGTGTCGATAATGTTGCAGCTGCAGTATTGAAATTCAACCAGTCGCTTCTTGAGTTTATCGACATTCCTAAACAGCATCTGGCATCGCACCGTAAACATAGTAATTGAATGGACTGGGGTCAGGGCTGTTGGGGCCACAGATCCGAAGAGATGAAGTTTGTTGACGTTTTTTGTTCATTTCAACGCATATTTCACTTGTTCCGTTCTTTGCAGGTAGTGCAGAAACAGACGTTAGGTGAGGTGGGAACTTGAAGAACGGTAGTTTTGTCGCCAATTGTGTCAGGAATATTCGTAACAACAATTATTAAAATCTGGTAATTTTCCCTCAACTTAGAGTCAGTAATGTCGGGGATTTTTTGGGACTCAGTGTAGTTTATCTGTTGCACTGTGTAGCTGGTTGGGAGTGTCGGATATAGGCTAATATCTGCTGGATGATGACAGACCACCACTACTAGTCGTACTACTACTACTACTACTACTACTACTACTACTACTACTACTACTACTACTACTACTACTACTACTACTACTACTACTACTACTACTACTACTGCTAACTGCTAC
>Ga0056124_1000338_pt1 | contig 14528 bp, 10 predicted proteins | sample WorMetHEROISLAND_2_FD_70069 | JGI IMG/M metagenome (GOLD analysis project Ga0056124, IMG submission 70069) | Marine gutless worms symbiont microbial communities from Max Planck institute for Marine Microbiology, Germany - Olavius sp. 4 HERON ISLAND | ecosystem: Host-associated > Annelida >... | reverse complement strand
GCCCATATTTGACATTCTCAGCAAACGTGCCTTGCCGTGGGAAAATATCTCGATTCTGTTGACAGACGACAGGATCGTAGCGGACGATCACCCTGACAGCAACCAAGGAAAGCTCGCAGCGGCCTTTGGCGCAACTTCGGCGCAAATCTTATCTTTGAAAAAAAAGAAAAATATGAGACCTGAGCCCTTTGGACTGGTCTGGCTTGGAATGGGAGCTGATGGTCATATCGCATCATTATTCCCAGTCATGGAGGCAGAACATATTGACGGGCCTGCCATCATAAAAACGATTCCAGAACCGTTACCTCCGGAAGCTCCGTTTGAGAGGCTGAGCCTTAATATGGCTGCTTTGGTAAATAGCAAGGAGATTATGCTCGTCGTTCGTGGATGCGATAAAAAGCAGGTTCTACGCGAAGCAATCACCGGGAAGAGCCATCTTCCGATCGCCCAATTGTTCACACAGGCCCGCTGTCCGATAACGATTTTCTGGAGCCAGTCTTGACAGCTCTTCATCCCACAGTGGAAAAGGTAACCAATCGGATCGCCAAACGTTCTAGAACCGGTCGCCAGGCTTACCTAGACCTGATAGATCGGCAGCGAGAAGAAGGAGCACATCGTCCTAAACTCTCGTGCGGCAATCTCGCCCATGGTTTTGCTGCAAGCGGTGACGACAAGACGACGATCCGAAGCGGCAAGGCCATGAATATGGCCATCGTTACCGCTTACAATGACATGCTCTCAGCACACCAGCCTTACGGACGCTATCCGGAACAGATCAAAGTCTTCGCCAGGGAGGTCGGAGCAACGGCACAGGTTGCTGGAGGAGTCCCCGCTATGTGTGACGGTGTTACGCAGGGGCAAGCTGGCATGGAACTGTCGTTGTTTAGTCGTGATATTATAGCCGTTGCAACTGCTGTCGCCCTATCCCATGGCATGTTTGAAAGTGCGCTGCTTTTAGGGATTTGCGACAAGATTGTCCCGGGGCTATTGATAGGGGCCTTGCGTTTCGGCCATCTACCTGTAATTCTGATACCTTCAGGCCCTATGCCCTCTGGTCTTCCCAATAGGGAAAAGCAGCGATTACGTCAACTCCATGCCGAAGGCAAGGCCGATAAAGAGGCATTGCTGGAAGCCGAAAGCGCAAGCTATCACGGAGCCGGCACTTGCACCTTTTATGGAACTGCAAACAGCAACCAGATGATGATGGAAATGATGGGCCTTCATATGCCAGGCAGCTCCTTTGTCAACCCCGAAACAAAACTCCGACAGGAATTGACACGATTCGCTGTGCATCGAATCACGAAAATCGGCTGGGATAGCGATGATTATCGACCAATTGGGCGATGTCTTGATGAAAAAGCAATCGTCAATGCAATTGTCGGTCTGCTGGCTACCGGCGGATCAACCAATCACGTCATCCACCTACCCGCTATAGCGCGCGCCGCTGGCATCACCATCGACTGGGATGATATTGACGAATTATCGCACGCTGTGCCCCTTATCGCCAGCGTATATCCAAATGGCGCTGGCGATGTCAATGACTTTGCCAAAGCCGGGGGGATGCCCTTTGTTATCAGTGAACTGCTAGACGCCGGGCTTGCCCATAGGGATATCATGACGGTCTACGGAGCATCCCTTGCCGACGGAGCAAAATCGCCTATGCTGAATGGGGACAGCTTGGGTTTTTCCGATGCTCCGTCGAAAAGTGCGAATGATAGTATTCTAAGGCCCGTCTCCACACCATTTAAGCCCGATGGTGGAATGAAGTTTCTTAAGGGCAACCTGGGTCGCGCGACAATGAAAGTCAGCGCATTGTTACCAGAAAAGTGGACCACAGAAGCGCCATGCCGCATTTTTAACGATCAAAACGAATTCATCGCGGACTTCAAGGCTGGAGAACTCGATCAAGATCTGGTGGTCGTTCTTCGTTTTCAAGGCCCTGCAGCCAATGGCATGCCAGAACTTCATAAGCTCACTTCACCCCTGGGTGTGTTGCAAGATAGAGGGTATAAGGTTGCTCTGGTAACCGATGGTCGCATGTCAGGAGCCAGCGGAAAAGTTCCCGCCGCTATTCATGTCTCTCCCGAAGCCAAAAAGGGAGGCCCAATTGCAAAACTGCGCGATGGCGATCGCGTGCGCCTTTGTGCACATACCGGTGAACTAACAGCCCTTGTCGACGAGGACACCTGGAACCTTCGCAAAAATATTGAGCCGCCTACGCCACAAATAGGGACTGGCAGAGAATTGCTTGCAATCTTTTGCAATCATTGCGACCCTGCTGATCTGGGGGCAAGTGCGATATTGCATGAGGCTGGATTATGAGCAATCCGCGCGAAATCATGATCGCCGACATCGGCGGAACTCACGCCCGCTTTGCCTTGACGCAAATAAGCGATGGTCGTATTTCAAAGCTTGAGCATGTTGTGAAAATCGACTGCAACAATCACGCATCCTTGCAAATCGCCTGGGAAGCTTATGGTGCTGATCTTGGGCGCGAACTCCCGCGCGAAGCAGCGATTGCCGTCGCTGCTCCTATCAGCCGTGACGCGATCTATTTCACCAATTCAAGCTGGATGCTGCACCCGGAGCTGGTACAAGAAAAGTTAGGACTGGATCGCTTCACGCTCATCAACGATTTTGGAGCGGTCAGCCATGCGGTCGCTAATCTGGAATCGACCTTCTTTGAGCCGATTTGCAGGCTTGAGAAACCATGGGAAAGACAAGGTGTGGTCTGTGTCGTTGGGCCTGGAACGGGACTTGGCGTCGCACAGCTTCTCTTTACTGACGATGGTTATCATGTCGTTCAAACAGAAGGTGGGCATATCGACTTTGCCCCACTAGACAATGTTGAAGACCAGTTGCTAACACGGTTGCGCGCCACACATCGTCGCGTATCTGCCGAGCGTATTGTCTCTGGACCAGGACTTGGAACCATATACCGCTTGCTAGCAGAGCTGGAAGGACAGCAGCACCGGGAAATCGATGACAAAGCGCTATGGGCTCTGGCTTTAAACAATGAAGATGCGCTGGCGTCCGCACCCTTTGACCATTTCTGTCTGTGCCTGGGGTCGATTGCCGGGAATCTGGCCCTGGCTCAAGGTGCAAACCGGGTTGTGATCGCAGGAGGCTTAGGCGCACGAATCGGCAACCGGCTGGCTTCATCGGGATTTCGTGAACGTTTTATCGCCAAGGGACGATTTCAATCGATGATGGAAAATATTGGTGTTTATCGTATGTTGCATAAGGAACCGGGCCTATACGGTGCAGCAGAAGCCTTCCTAAGAGAGTATGGCAATGCAAACCATTGAACAGATCATGCGCACCAGTCCGGTAATTCCGGTCTTGGTCATCGAAGATGTGGCCGATGCGGTCCCGATTGCCAGAGCCCTCGTTGCAGGTGGCCTTAAAGTCCTGGAGGTTACTTTGCGCAGCAGTGCAGCACTCGATGCAATCACAGCCATGAAGACGATCGACGGCGCCATTATCGGTGCTGGAACTGTGCTCAATCCAAAGATGCTGGACGCTGCGATTGCTGCAGGCAGCGAGTTTATCGTCTCTCCAGGACTAACCGATGCCTTGGGGCAAGCAGCAATCGAACGAAAGGTTCCATTCTTGCCGGGAGTTGCCAACGCAGGCGATATCATGCGCGGGCTTGACCTTGGCTTGAATCGTTTCAAATATTTTCCGGCGGAAGCAAGCGGTGGAATAGCGGCCTTGAAGGCGCTCGCAGCACCTTTCACCAATGTAAGATTTTGCCCAACCGGCGGGATCAAAGCGCAGAATGCCTCTGACTGGCTGGCGCTTGAGCCGGTGCTTTGCGTAGGTGGAAGTTGGCTGGTACCAGGAGGAAAAACCGATACAGGAGAAATCACGGCAAACGCTAAGGCTGCGTCGGCGCTTCACCGGAATTGACGGATAGAAAAGCGTCAGAAAGCTTTTCCTGATTCCATAGCCTTATCTCACCTCTCCCCCAGAGATGCTCCCAAAGACATTCACGTATTAATTCCCACGCTTCGGAAATAGCGTCCTATATTGCGTGCAGCCTGCCGGATCCGTTGCTCGTTTTCCACCAGAGCGATGCGGACATAACCCTCTCCATGTTCACCAAAACCAATCCCCGGAGAGACTGCAACCTCCGCTTCTTGCAACAGCCTCTTAGAAAACTCCATGGCTCCAATATCTTTCAAGGCTGGCGGAAGCGGTGCCCAGGCAAACATACTGGCTTTAGGCTCTGGGATCTCCCAGCCGGCACGGGCAAAGCTTTTGATCAAAACATCGCGTCGCGCCTTGTAAAGGGCACGAACCCTATCAATATCGCCCTGCGGTCCATTGATAGCCACAGTCGCTGCCGCCTGAATCGGTGTGAACGCGCCGTAGTCCAGATAGGATTTTACCCGAGCCAAAGCGTCGATTAAAGTCGGATTCCCTACTGCAAAACCAATCCGCCAGCCTGCCATAGAATAGGTCTTGCTCACGGAGGTAAATTCGACTGCAATGTCCTTAGCACCCGGAATCTGCAAAATCGATGGTGGCGGATTATCATCGAAATAGATCTCGGAATAGGCAAGGTCAGACAGGACCCAAACCCCGTGCGCCTTACAGAAATCGACAACCTTCTGATAGAAGTCCAGGTTTACGACCTGAGCTGTTGGGTTGGCTGGATAACCTACAACCAAAGCCATGGGTGGAGGCACACTGTAACACACTGCGCGCTCCAATTCATCAAAGAAGTCATACCCTTCAGTGATCGGGATGTGGCGGATTGCAGCTCCGGCGATCATGAATCCAAAGGCATGAATGGGATAGCTTGGAGACGGCGTGAGAACGACATCGCCTGGGGCGGTAATCGCTTGCGCAAGGTTGACAAAACCCTCTTTCGATCCCAGAGTCACAATAATCTCTCGGTCAGGATCAAGGTCAACATTGAACCGCCGTCCATAATAAGCGGCCTGGGCACGCCGTAGTCCTTTGATCCCCCGCGATGTAGAATAGCCATGTGCTTCCGGATCGCATGCCACTTCTTTTAGCTTTTCGATGATATGTTCGGCTGGGGCCGAATCCGGATTTCCCATTCCAAGATCGATAATATCACGCCCGGCACTGCGTGCTTCCGCCTTCAGTGCATTGACTTCGGCAAAGACATAAGGGGGAAGGCGTTTTATACGGTAGAAGATTTCGTCCATGATTTTCCAGCTATACGTACTCGCGTGGAACGTTTCAACGAAAAGACACAAGATTTGCTTGATTTATAATGCGACAACACTAAGTTTTTTTAATCTGGAGGGTTTAAGGATTTGAAGTTCCTAAAACCCGCAAACTTGGATATAATAGATTTTCTAATCCACTTCACTAAAGAACATGCTCTGCCTGGAGAATAATATGGGCTATCGTATCGCAGTTGTTGGCGCAACCGGAAATGTCGGTCGCGAGATGCTAAATATTTTGGCAGAGCGTCAATTTCCCATCAATGACCTGGCTGCCCTGGCCTCCTCGCGCTCGGTCGGCAACGAACTTGATTTCGGAGAAGATGGAAAAACAGTTCGCTGTCAGGATCTGGAACATTTTGATTTCAAAGGTTGGGATATTGCTTTGCTTAGTGCCGGGTCTGAGATTTCCAAAAAGTGGGGACCAATGATTGCCGAAACCGGCTGTGTCGTGATCGACAATGCCTCGCTGTTCAGGATGGACCCCGATATTCCATTGGTCGTCCCTGAAGTGAACCCGGAAGCTATCGACGGTTACCGGAAGCGGCGGATCATCGCCAACCCGAATTGTTCGACAGCACAGATGGTGGTGGCGCTCAAGCCGCTGCATGATCAAGCCCGAATCAAGCGTGTGGTTGTTGCGACCTATCAGTCTGTCTCTGGCTCCGGCAAGGAGGGAATGGATGAGCTGTTCAGTCAAACCCGAGGAATCTTTGTTGGAGAACATGTGGCACCCACCGGCTACACCAAACAGATAGCCTTTAACGTCATTCCCCATATCGACCGGTTTATGGATGATGGGTCGACCAAGGAAGAATGGAAAATGGTAGCCGAGACTCGTAAGATTCTCGACCCCGATATTGAAGTAATTGCAACATGCGTGCGCGTCCCGGTTTTTGTCGGACATAGCGAGGCGCTTCATATTGAATTTGAGAAACCGATTTCACCAGAAGATGCACGGGAGATTCTCCGACAGGCACCCGGATGCATGGTCGTAGACAAGCCGGAAGATGGAGGATATATCACCCCCGTCGAATGCGTTGGAGATTACGCCACTTTCATCAGCCGGATCAGGGCTGACAAAACCGTCCCTCACGGCCTGGCGCTGTGGTGCGTATCTGACAATCTACGTAAAGGGGCTGCTCTTAACGCTGTTCAGATTGCTGAACTTCTTGGTCGGCTTCACCTGAAAAAGGGGGATTGATGATCGGATTCTTCAGAAGAGTTCGTGCGATTTGCTCAAAGACTGTCAATTCCAGACGCTCTCCGCAATCCGCAGCCACCCGGAGATCCTGAAGTAGCGGAATCCGTCCAAGAAAAGGCATATTCAGGGACGAAGCTTCCTCTTCAGCACCCCCTATGCCAAAAATTGCACTTTCCTCTCCGCAATGCGGACAGATAAAACTACTCATATTTTCGACAATCCCAAGAATCGGAACAGAGAGTCGCCTGAACAGATCCATAGCCTTACGCGCATCCGCCAATGCCAGATCCTGGGGCGTCGAAACAACGACCGCACCACTGAGATGACCCCGTTGAGCCAGAGTTAGTGGGATATCGCCCGTGCCTGGCGGCATGTCTATGAACAAAAAGTCAAGCTCTCCCCAACATACGCGGGTCAGCAACTGCATCAGGGCGGATGTCGCCATAGGCCCGCGCCATGCTGCGGCTGTCTGTTCATCGCCGATATTACCAATACTGATCAGCTTCATACCTTCGACCTCAATGGGAAGCATCATCTTGCCATCGCTGTCTGGCTGTCCTGCATGCCCTGTCATTTTCGGGATGGAAGGGCCATATACGTCGGCGTCCAATAAACCCACCCGATATCCCAGATCGCACAATGCCCACGCGAGGTTTAATGCGACCGTTGATTTTCCAACCCCTCCTTTGCCGGATCCCACTGCTATGATATTCCTGACCTTGTTTAGAGCCTGAGGGTAATCTTCAATTTGCTCATTCGCCTGCTCCCGGGACACCCCCTTCTTGACCTTCGTGAAATTGACCACAGGATGGAAATGATCGGGAATAACTGCACGCAATTTTTCAAGCAGATGCTGCTGCTTTGCCTTGTCAATATTTGGAGGCGTTTCGATAATCAGGTTTAGTTTTGCCCCATCGGAGCGCATCATTAACAAATCGGCGCTTGGAATCACTTTAGTTATGCATTCTCTCAAAGCTTCAGCCAGACTCTCTTGTTCAGCCATAATCTTAAAAACCCGATATTTTTCGGCCTTCGCATTGCGAATTTCGCTTATTTGGCAAGCTTAGCTCCCGACTGCATACGTATAAAAAGCCCCAATCGCAGATCTTAACGAAGTCTTAAACAAAAGGCCCAACAAGAGGTTGAGAGATGCTTACGAAAAGCAACTCTTGCACAGAATTAGAGGTAACTGCAATGGGCAATGCTAAGAACAATTCTGGCCGCCTGCGGCTGAGTTCTGCAGTGCGTGGTACAAAAACGCTCTTAAACACTCTCTTTTTCTGCATCATTTTTCTTATTATCGGAGCAGCAAGCCTGCTTTATTTCCTGCAATGGAATTTTACAAGTTTTTCCGCCGCGCAAGGGGTCGTCTGGGTTACTCTGTTATCGGGATGTCTGTTTTTTTGCATCCACGATCTTTACAATATTTTCCATCAGTTTCCGAACCGGCATCTGATTATTCTGTCCTTCCCGGTGCTTTGGGTGACAGGAGCTTTTGTTACGATTAGTGTAAGCCTCCTGTTTATGATAGAGCTGAGTGCAAGCGAAACCCTGTTGAATAAATACGGGTGGTGGGTCCAGCTTATCCTTGTCCTGGCATGGGCAAACTATGCGTATAAAAGCGAAAAACGATTGAAACATATCAGCCGTAAAGCAGACTATGAATTCTGGCCCGAAGACGGCCTTGAAGGCAAAGAGGCTGCACCGCAAACCGCAGCGAAGACCGGACATACTGGCAGCACTCAGAAAACACGACAGCAGTCCCGGAAAAAGGACCATGATCAGCTTTCACTTCTTCCCATCATGGAGAAGGCCAAGCATCCCAAGCAGGAACATCAGCGCCAGACTAGGCTCAGGCTACGAAAAAAGTCAAAACACCCCCGTTCGAAAGCAACACTTGACACTCAAGTTCGGCCATCATCACCAATGATGAAAGGCAAAGCACTATCCGTCTCCCGGCTTTATAGCAAGCTTCAAGATTGGGTGATAAATCGTAGCTTCTATTCGGATAATGAAGATGAACATTACGCTCCAGCAATTGGGTCTACACCGGATTTGGGCAATGATGAACAGACACACAAAACAGAGCAACTCGGCGACAGGCAAGACTATATTGACGCACTTCGCCGGACGGAAGAGCTGGTAGAGGAAATGCTCCACTCACCTGTGCTTTCCTGTAGTACCAAGGAGAAGGATGGCCTTGCACCTCGTCTGGCTTCTCCAGAAGCCCGTATACGGACAGTTTTACACTGGATTACCGAGTCATATCCTTCACCTAAGAGTATGAAAACCGATTTTGCTATGGACAAAGCGGCTCCAGTTGTGAAAAATGTGTGCCGGCAATTGAGCATCTTATCGGGGCTTCTGGAACATCCCAACCTTCCAGAGAATACCCTGATGGATGTGGAAGATCGGCTTTTGACACTGGTTTATTCGCTGGATGAAATGAAGCGCGCTTGAATCCTACCCTTTCCCTGAATTGCATGACGTAAACGAACTTCAGCAAGTAAGATAATAACCGAAGAATATTTAACGGAGTTGATATGCCCAAGATCAAGGTAAAAAATCCTGTTGTTGAACTTGATGGCGATGAGATGACCCGGATCATCTGGCAATGGATTCGCGAAAAGCTTATCCTTCCCTATCTGGATATTGAACTTATCTATTATGATTTGGGAATCGAAAGCAGAGACGCAACCAATGACAAGATCACACTCGATGCTGCTAACGCTATCAAAAAACATGGTATTGGAGTCAAATGCGCTACCATCACGCCGGACGAAGCGCGCGTTGAGGAATTTAACCTGAAAAAGATGTGGAAGTCGCCCAACGGTACAATCCGGAATATTTTAGGCGGTACGATTTTCCGTGAACCGATCGTTATCTCCAACGTTCCACGGCTGGTTGAAGGATGGACCGATTCCATCGTTGTAGGCCGTCATGCATACGGCGACCAATATCGGGCAACGGACTTTCTGGTCCCAGGACCAGGAAAGCTTACCATGGAGTGGGCTCCCGAAGGCGATGGTACACCCATCAAGCATGAAGTCTTTGATTTTCCATCGAGTGGAATTGCCTTAGGAATGTATAACCTGGATGACAGTATTCGCGACTTTGCCCGTGCCTGCTTCAACTATGGACTTACACGCAAATGGCCAGTCTATCTGTCGACAAAGAATACGATTCTGAAGGCCTATGACGGCCGGTTCAAGGATCTTTTTAAGGAAATTTTCGAAAAAGAGTTCATGCAGGATTTCAAAAAGGCTGGGATCATCTACGAACATCGTCTGATTGACGATATGGTGGCAAGCGCCCTAAAATGGTCGGGAAGATTTATCTGGGCCTGCAAAAACTACGACGGCGATGTCCAGTCTGATCAGGTTGCCCAGGGATTTGGATCGCTGGGACTGATGACCTCAATTCTGATGACCCCCGATGGCAAGACAGTGGAAGCCGAAGCGGCACACGGCACTGTCACCCGTCATTACCGCATGCACCAGCAAGGACAACAGACTTCAACCAATCCGATCGCATCGATTTTCGCATGGACGGGGGGACTGAAGCATCGAGGCTGGGTTGACGGAACGGAAGATGTATCCAAATTTGCCGAAACGTTGGAACATGTTTGTATTCAGACCGTTGAAGAAGGCTCTATGACCAAAGACCTGGCCATCCTCATCGGTCCTGACCAAGCATGGCTGACCACGGAAGATTTTTTTGAAGCTATCAACTCCAACCTACGAAAGGCGATGGTCTAGGGACAATCCAACCAATCATGACCTATTGTGTTCAACTTCCGGATGGAAGCCGTAAAATCGTTGAGGATAATACTACCCCCGCAGACGTTGCTGCATCTATCGGGGCTGGCCTGGCGAAGGCAGCCCTCGTAGCCAGAGTAAACGGGGATCTTTGGGATCTAACGCGACCTTTTGAAGAAGATTCCACCCTGGAAATTCTGACTTTAAAAAGTGCAGAAGCGCTTGAGCTGCTGCGCCATGACTACGCTCATGTTCTGGCCGAGGCCGTACAGGAACTCTACCCAGGAACACAAGTCACCATTGGCCCGGCTATAGAGACCGGATTTTATTATGACTTCGCGCCCAAGCACCCCTTCACACAAGATGATCTGCCAAAGATTGAAGAAAAAATGCGGGAGATCATCCAACGCAATGAAGCTTTAGTGCGGGAGGTCTGGGATCGCAACGAAGCCGTGTCACACTTCAAGTCCATCGGAGAACTATACAAGGCTGAACTTATCGAATCGATCACACAAGATGAGCCAGTCACGATCTACCGTCAAGGGCAATGGATGGACTTATGTCGCGGCCCACATCTGCCAAGCACCGGCAAACTACCGCTGCATGCCTTCAAACTTACCAAGGTTGCCGGCGCCTATTGGCGGGGAGATCATCGCAACGCGATGCTAAGTCGGATATATGGAGCGGCCTTTCGTACAAAAAAAGAGCTCAATCAATGGCTTCACCAACAAGAGGAAGCAGAAAAGCGTGATCACCGCCGCCTGGGCAGGGACCTAAATCTTTTCCATCTTCAAGAAGAAGCCCATGGATCGGTTTTCTGGCACCCGGACGGATGGATCATGTGGCAACAGCTTGAGCAATATATGCGTAGAAAGCTAAGCACTTCTGGTTATGTTGAAGTGCGCACACCCCAGATTTATGCATCGAAATTCTGGGTGACTTCCGGTCACTGGGACAAATTCCGGGCTAATATGTTCATCCTCCCCGATGAAATACCCCAGACAGAAGACGATCAGCCGTTGCTCAGCGGAAAAGATGTAGACTATCTTGCTTTGAAGCCCATGAATTGCCCTGGCCATATCCAGATTTTCTCCCAGGGAATCAAAAGCTATCGAGACCTTCCGATTCGGATGACCGAATTTGGCTGCTGTCATCGAAACGAACCCCATGGAGCGCTTCACGGCCTTATGCGCGTTCGTCAGTTCACTCAGGATGACGCGCATATTTTCTGTCGTAAAGATCAGCTGATCGATGAATCGATCGCATTTTGCCGCCTGCTCGACCAAGTCTATCAGGACCTGGGCTTCGATCACTTCGGAGTTCGTTTGGCGACCAGACCCGACGTGCGCGCCGGGAGTGATGCGATCTGGGACAAAGCGGAAGAGGATTTGAAAGCCGCGGTTGAAGCCGCGGGCTATGACTATGAAGTTGTGCCCGGCGAAGGGGCTTTTTATGGACCAAAGCTTGAGTTCAATCTTCGAGACGCAATCGGGCGAGTCTGGCAGTGCGGGACACTTCAGCTCGACTTTGTATTACCGGAGCGGTTCGACATGGGCTATATCGACCAAGATGGAAGTCGGCAACAACCTGTCATGCTCCATCGGGCAATCCTGGGATCTTTTGAGCGTTTCATCGCCATTATGATCGAGCATTACGCAGCGCGCATGCCACTTTGGCTTGCTCCCAGACAAGCTGTTGTTGCAACTATTGTTTCCGATGCGGACGAATATGCCCGGAGCGTTGCTGAGAAACTGAAGGCCATTGGGCTGCGTGCCGAGGTTGATCTTCGTAATGAGACTATCAACTACAAGGTCCGGGAACATTCCAGGGCTAAGGTTCCCTGGCTTCTGGTTGTCGGCAAGCGTGAAGCCCAGGAAAATACTGTCGCCCTGCGTGTCCTCGGTGCTGACAAGCGACAGGAAGTACTAACCCTTGATCAGGCGATCGACCGAATGGCGAAACAGGCATTCCCTCCTGACCTTAGAAGTGAATCATGACAATCATTGCACGAATCCGGCAACTGGCACTGTTTCTGATAGCATGCACCATCCTCCTCTACCCGGTATCTTCCCTAAGCCAGAAGATGGAGTTCAAAGCGGCAGAGCCAAAAAAGTCATCCCAGGCACCCGGTAAAAAACTCTACGGAACAGATCAGGCAATTATCCAGATGTACCGTAGTAAAATGGAGATCCGTGCCGACGGCTCCATCGATGTGGCTGATGAAATCAGCTTATCGGTCACGTCTGCTGGTCTGGAATCCTTTCAATATGACATTGTGCTAAACCGATTCTGGATCCCCTGGGAAAAGCGCATGGCGGATATCGACGTTAAGCGCGTCACCTTTAATGGACAAATGGTTACGCCCTCCAAAATCCCCATCGAAGATGGGATACGATTTTCCTTAAAGAATTACGCTCTGAAGTACCCGGGAAATCACATCATCAACGTCTATTATACGATCCACAATTTGATTGCCAGCGACGAAAATAGCCATCAACTGTTCTGGGATCCGATACAAGCGCATTGGCCTTACCAGATCAACTATGCAGAAGTTGAAGTCGCGCTTCCTGAAGGGGGACAATTCGGAGATGCATCAGCGATTGTTGGAACCGTCAACTCAAACAGACCGGCATTTCCGGCAACATCGCTTCCCGGGGAGACCATGCTTCTAAAATCGGGCCGTCCCTTGTACAAACGCGAGGGAATGTTTGTCAGCGCCAATTGGACAGGTGGAATCAGTGACCAGGACTCGTTTTTTATGGCGCAAGCCAGGGGGCTTTTGCAAACAATAGAGCGCGAGCTGATCTATGCCACCCAATATTATGCTGTCATTCCCCTGTGCTTCATCCTCTATCTTGTATTGCTCTACGGTTACAGACGTCTCATAGCCCATCAGGTTGGCCTGTTAAAGCCAGGCTTCCGACCAAGACCGCCGGATGGTCTTGGGCCGGCAGGCGCCCTTTTCTTCCTCGGTGGAGGACAAAATGACGAACGCGGATTATATCATTCAATCTTGTCGATTGCTGCATCTGGATTTCTGTCGATCGAAGAGGACACGCCTGGTAAATATATTCTCCAGCGCACCTGGCTGGATACGGAAAGCCTTGACCTCAGCCCCTCGGAGCGAGATCTTACCAAGACTGTTTTCAGCAGGAAACGCACATCGCTACGTGTAGACCAAAGCCAGTATGGAGCCTTTTCCAATGCACGCATGATATTACGAAAAAGCTTGTCCAAGGAACTTGAGAGACATTTTTGGAAAAAAAACGTCGCCAAGCTGGCAATCGTCATATTGCCTTTTCTACTGCTTCAAAGCCCGTTGTTCGTTTTAAGCCCGTCGACTGGGTACGCCTTGTTCTTCTTTGTTATGTCCGGCGCGATCCTTACTACCCTTTCGCTCAATCTCGCTTGCATGGACCCGGATTATGTCCTGGCAAAGCGGTGGCCGGATCGTAGTGCTTTCGTGAGGATGTTGTTCGAAATGCGCGGCGGTATGACCATGGCGCTGACATTATCGCTGTTCATAATTATATCTCTATTTATCAATCATGTCCCCATTACTTTGTTCCAGCTGGCCTATTGGCTAGTGACTCTCGCAGCGCTTCATTCCCTGAAATCGGAAGATTATTTGGGTGCGCTTACGCGAAAGGATATTCAAGACTATTACCGTTGGCTAAAATCAGCTTCAATAGAGATTGACCTACCCATTGAGGAAGAATACCGACCAGAGGCGCTTTATCAGAAGCATTTTGCCTATACGGTTGCTTTCAGAATAGAGAAGGCCTGGTCCAACCGATTTGAAGCCCTGTTTATTGCCTTAAACGAACAGGGTATCAGTTGCCGTCCGAAATTCCACGGCGGACAACATGGTGCCCTTGACATTCAGGCCTTCCTCCACAGCATGACCAGCAGCTTTCCTGACGCGATTGAGCGGGCCTTGCAGGTCACGCAATCCAAAGTCAAGCTTTCTCCTTTCCCCGACAATATGGGAGAGAGAGATGACGAGGATGACGCAATCTGACTTAGACCCAGCATCCTTTTTAAACCGCATTAATTTTAAAACAGATTGCCGAAGGCGGTCCAATCGAACGAACCACCTCCAGCAAAAATTAAAAATGTGGTGAGACTAAGCTGCTTTGCTATCGCTGCTCTCTTTGGAATTGATGACTTTCTGGTCCGAAGATCGAGAGCTGATCTCAATCTTGCGCGGCTTTTTATGTTCCGGTATTTCGCGCTGGAGATTGACACTCAACAGGCCGTCCTTAAAATCCGCTTCCAGAACCCTGATCGTGTCGGCAAGTTGAAACCGCCTTTCAAAAGCGCGGCTGGCAATCCCACGGTGAATAAACCGATCTTTGCTCT
>Ga0056124_1000336_pt1 | contig 14537 bp, 7 predicted proteins | sample WorMetHEROISLAND_2_FD_70069 | JGI IMG/M metagenome (GOLD analysis project Ga0056124, IMG submission 70069) | Marine gutless worms symbiont microbial communities from Max Planck institute for Marine Microbiology, Germany - Olavius sp. 4 HERON ISLAND | ecosystem: Host-associated > Annelida >... | reverse complement strand
TTTTCTGGGTTTTTTTGCGTAGCAGTACTTGTTGTTTCTCTCTCATTTCAGTTCTGTTTACGCCAGTTTTAGTTATTTTAATCTATGTGCTAGATAAAACTGGCAGCTTGCTTGGCGGTTTTCCTGTGCGAATCATTCATCGTATCATATTGCGTTACTTGGTGAATAACTATTACATCTGTTACTACTTGTGCGATTTAGCTTACTGGTATTGTGTTGGTCAAGTAGGATCCAGCCAAAGTTTTGTATTCCGATGTTTTCACAACAACGCTAAACATGAAAATATTCTTGACCTTTAGCATTCAACCACTGACATCAAACGTGAAGTAAGGTCTGATGACAGAGGACTGCTAGTAATTGACCAATGTACCATCTGACTTGCGAGCTAATGGTAATCAGAATATCAGTTGCAGTTTCATTACTCAGAAACCATTCTGACCAAGTAAGGTGATACAAAAGCCTAGTGATGTTGGATCCAGCTGGATACAAAGTCTGTGGATCCAATCTGACCGGATCGAGAATCTTAAAATCCAGTCTGGATCCAGTCGGATCTGGACATTCTGGATCCACTGCACCTCTGGTCTGAGCCCTGATAAAGTGTGTGGATGGTGTGATTGTATACAGGTGAGGAGAAGCTGTCATATGGCTATGGTGGAACGGGGAAGTCCTCGGTGGACTGTAAGTTTAATGACTATGGACAACCGTTCAGCCTCGACGATGTCGTTACTGCATACGTTGTACGTTTCATCGAAGTCTGTTACACTGTGTCTCAGAAAGAAAACGTTCCACTTCGTATATTGTCCATTTCTTTGCCAAATATTAACTGATTTTAAAAATTCTTTCACTGGCACACTCGCTCGACAGTTTGCAATAAAGTGATTTGTGAAAATACCACCACACCTTAACAGCGTTGCTACACTACCTTGTGGAATATAAATATAAAAACTTCACTGAAACAGTGTAGTTTGTTGTCGGTCCCTTGTGTCTGCACATGTTTCAGTTGTCGTGGTTTTTGCATTAGCTATCGCCACTTTCCACTATTTGGAGCACCCTTTTTGGATATTTGCAAGTGTGTTTTTTCCATATGCTGTTTTCGTCGCCATCTTCGAACTTTTTCTGTTGCTTGGCTTTCGGGATTGTTAATGTCCCGCTCCAATCTCTGCACCTCAGATTTGGTGGAGCTATCGCCAACATTGTGCGATCTACTAATTATTTACATACTTATTTACTTTCTGCCACACCAATATAGCACATTTTCTGTACTTTGTGATATTTACAGATACTGATAATTGAAACTAGGCTGTGCGGCTTAAAAACACCAAAATACTTATGTGAAATGTTGACCGATTTTGATAGAAATTGGTGTGCAGTGTCTTGGATAAATTAGCTACAGAGTACAATTGAATTTACTTGTTTATTTATTTAAAGTGGTTGCTAAGGGATACGAGCTGTGGCAAAAGCCAAACAGGCACATTGTTTCATTTCAGTTTGTCGAAACAGCTATTGCAAGGTAGTGTGGCAACGTTATTTAGGTGAAGTTGGAAAATTTTATGATACTTTGTGGCTAGTTTATCCAAGACGCTGCGTATCAATTTCTGTCAAAATCGGTCAAGTATTGTAGAAGTTATGACAAAAAATTTTGGTGTTTTTTATGCCCCACAGTGTACTAACGATCAGAAGTGCAGTAAATGCAGCAAATGTTCATAAAATCTGGCAGTAGATATGGCTTAATTCTTTTGCTGAACACGTTGCGTCTGAAGCTGATCAGAGTTTCCTCTATCACAAGGTGTGTAGAAATACTGGCAATCTCCTGGAATTTGCTGTTTGTGGAAAATTCTTACATGTGGCAGTGTAATTTTGGCCCATCCGATGCATTTAATTACACTATAACTGGGAACTTTTTTTGTGAAACAGGATCATTATGACATCAGTCGTTAGCCACCCTGTCCAATAATTGTCAGTTAAAACTGAAAAAAGTTAAGTGATTGTAATATTAATCACTGGTACTTATGTTAGATGTGTCCTGGAAATCTACCAAATTTTTTAGGCTGGATTCATAGACACCCACTATTACTGTATATTTGTGTTTACAGGACTTCACGAGTGATCCCGTGGTGATATCTTACGCCAAGAACGGTGAAGACCTCGGCACCTGCTTTGAGATTCCGTCATCAGAGCTCAGTGATCAGCCACTGTTTCCTCACATCCTGACCAAGAACTGCTCCTTTGAGTGCAACTTCGGACAAATGGTATGTGGAAACATGCTCATACTTCGTTCAATCTTTTGCATTTAATACCCAACTAATTTAATAGGCTGCGTTGCAGGTCTTGCTTGTCTGTCTGTCTCTCTGGTATGGCCTTCCAACTTGAAAACAAAAAGGCATAGTAAAACCTCAATTTGTGTGAACGTCCCCCAGGCAGGAGTAACTGGTGTTCCGGTTTTCATTTCAGGAGGCCAGAAGCAGGGTTGCAGGAACCACCCGTGTTGTTGTCCAAGAAAGATGACTCCTTTGGGAATGATCTAGAGATGTTAAAGCGGTAGTACATCAAAACCGGTAACTGTTTGTTGGAAACGGTTACCGTTACCGTTACCGCTACCGTTGTGACGTCATAATCGCGGCCGTCCAACGGACCTATGCCTATGCTATAGTGACGTCACGTTTCAACTGCTGTAAAACGCCGGCAGTAGGCCTAATGTGATACTAAGTTGGATATCTCTGAACTGTCGCCAGTGGTCTGGTCGTGCTAAAAAGTGTGCGCAGTGCAATCAGTGCCGACAGTGCGACGGCCGTTATCTGTAGGCGGCCGTTACCCTGTGTGCACTGTGCGGCGAGATGAAAGACAAACGTCGCACGCTGGGAAGCAGTCAACAGTGCGATCAGGCAGGGTGTTGCTTACATAACAATCAGTGTGCATGACGGGATTATTATGACGGAAAGCAGCGGTACCGTGTGAGCCAGCTACTCACGGTGCCGCTGCTTCTGACCGCACCGTGCACTGTTCTCCCCACCCACCGCACGTGCCCGCCACTTGTCAATGTCAATTAACGGTCGCCGCCGCTTCAGGTCACATCAAAGCACGCCGCCAGCCTGCGCGCAGTGTGCTCCGCTGTCCCAGACAGTGCGCGCTGCCGTAAGTAACGGCTGATCGCACTGTGTGCACTTCGTTCGCAGGTCGGTAAATCGGTAATTTGAAAATGAAACCGGTAATTTTACCGGTTAACCGATAACCGTTTTACAACCTATGAACGATTGTATTTATCGTAGAGAATTTTGCTGTTATGCATGAGCTGAATGTAGTTGTTGTATCTGCTGGCAGGAGACGCCGTACTTCCCAGTCAAAGAAGGCTTCGTGTTCGCGAATGATGTCCTGGAGGAGGACCGTATTAGAGGTGATCTCCCTCCGACGAAGAAAGAAGAGTGTGAGGTGTGCTTTAGCTCTTTGTGTATTGGTGGGACGAGTGTGAGGTGTGCGTGAACTCAATTTTTCCCTGTTATCTCCTTCCCTGTATTTCTCTGTTAATTCTTGCCCGTGAAAGTGACAGCTGTATTCTTTTCAGCATCATTGCTAAGTTTTTTCTCTGTTAACACAGTAACTTATGAACCGCTGCACTTGGCTTGATGCAACTTTGCATGAACATGTGATTTGACAATTTCTAGAAGCCTGTTGAATGTCAATGGTCAAGGTCAGATAGGTTTTTTGTTTTTTTTTGTGTGCGTGCATGATACCACTTGAACCATTTGGCCTGGATTCACAAAATGTTGCGAAGGCAAAGACACCCTGTAGAAGCCTGTTGAATATGCAGACCCTCAGACAAAGGGCTCATACACTAGTGTCGAAAATGTGGTGTTTGTCAGTCATTCAAATTTGGTCTATCCACGGGCAGTAGTTAGCCTCGAGCAAGGGTTGACATTCTTGTTATATGTCACAAATGTGTGCTTTGCCTAAACTCTGCATTTCTGTATAGTTGAAGCAAAGATTGTGAAGTATCCCTGAAGTCTGTGTTTCTTTCTCATCTTATTTATGTCACCGATGTGAGATGTGCTTTAGTTCTGTGTCTTTTCTCAACCATTGCAGTCTAGAGAGGTAGGCCTAAACTTTTATGTGTCCCTGTTTCTCTGATGGTTGTGTTAAGAGGCGGGTAAGGTATGCCTCAAGTATGGGAATTTTTAGGCAGCATCGCTGCCGCTGCAGTTCATTCTGCCTTTTTTCTAGACATTTCTCTCTGTCACCTGTCACATATTGTGCACCCTGCTTAAACCGTTCGATGGATTTGGATGCCATTTGGCAGGTACACTTGTGGGGTCCAGTAAGACAGTCTCTGATGGGGTCCCCGACCCTCAGGTGTACGGGAGATTTGGGAGTCAAACCCCTAACTAAAACATGGAATTGCGAGTTGCAGCCAAACAGTCAGTCCTATGCTGCCACCTGGTGAATACAAACTAGGAGTTGGGTGGACTTGCCACAGTGATTCCGCCTGTTGCCAAGTTACTTTGGTCTTCGTTCTGTTATTAAAGTGGAGAGAATGCATAAAGTGTTGCTGTTTTATCACTATGTGTCTACTATTACTATCACTACTTTTTAAAGCCGTGATCTTCGATACTTTTTATTTGTGCTTAGCTGTGTTTTCGACACTTTTCCAGGTGAGACTAGGTCTGACTGATGTTAAATGTTAATAAATTGTTAATATAGAAGTGTTTATTTTTGTTGTAGATGGTGATGATGTGTGGACTTCCCGGCTGTGGAAAGACCACGTGGATTGGAAAGTATGCTGCTGAACACCCGGAGAAAGTCTACAACGTTCTCGGCACTAACAGCATCATTGATAAGATGAAGGTCTCAGTCTAATCTTGTCCTCTAGTTTAGTCACATTGTGGCCACACTTTCTTGAAACTCCTTGAAGGTAAGTATCCATATGCCAGGACCTGGAAAGTCCTTGAAAACTGAATAGGGCTTTGAGAGTATTGGAATTTGATGTAAGAGGGTCTTGAAAGTTGTTGAATTTGGTGGCTGCTCGATAGTCCGAGGGTTCGATAATCCGAAGGTCATTTATCCTAGGAGGACTAGCGACAGATGAAAACTCGCATTAATTAATTTACTGAGTTATCCTGAACAAACTCTCAATGGACATGTTGTAGACTGCTGTTGTTACTGTCTTGTCGAATACATTTACCGGTACTAAGGCTTGGGTAAGTGCCGCTAAGCGGTAGGACTATCGGACCTTTGGGTTATCGAACCTTCGGACTATTGATACAAAACCGTTGAATTTCAGTAGTTCATGATCAACTTTATCACGATGTGAAAGTTTTGCACTCTGTACTTAACTCCCCAATCAAGTACACTTCAGATTCATTTTACTTACTTCAAGCGGACAAGTGTGACGTGGACAAAGTACAACTGTTTGCAAAATACCAAAGATTCTACTGAACTGTCACCGCTGTGTAACTGCAGTTGGTTATACTAATTTTATATGATTCCAGAAGCACGGAATACTTTCTTTAACGTGTAAAACATCGCTGGAATAGGTTTGAAGAGGTACTTCTGAGTCCTTCAAAAGTCCTTGAATGTTTTCCACAAAATTGGCCACCCTGTAGTCATTGCTGTCAGTCCACTGATAGTGCATGTTGGACTCACATTGAATCCTTTTGTATACACCCATTGCCGATATCTTTCACATACTGTTAGTATGTCTGATGTGTGTTACCTCAGTGTGGGACATAGTGTTGCAAATAGTTGGGAAAATGTCGAGGAATTTTACAATGCATGGACACTGGTTAACCTTCATTGATGCCTCACTCGATGACTCAAAATACAGGATTAGTTGAGCAGTTTAGGCCAAAAATGCTTTATTAATATGCACTGTGAGGTTAAATAATTGGTGGATTTAAAAATGCATATATACTGGAGTCAGTAGTCCGTAGAATAGCATAAAAGTAGAGAGGGGTATTTATCGGACTTAGATGAGTAAATAAATTCTGTCGTATAAAGTGTTTGTGTAGAAGGTTAAAGGTTGTCTGTAGCTGTTAATTGTTAGCGTTCTCAGAGCTACAGAATCGCGCTTGTGTTACCTGCCACTCGACACGTGAAGCTGGTGAATGTGCCCAACTTAAACGCCACCCAGACAGGCCGGTGTTTCATTTACCTATCCGAGAGGGATGGAAGGCTGAGCTACCATGGTGGTTGGAACCACTTGATAGCCACCCGACCGGGAGTCGTACCTTTGACCTCTAAGTCCAGGGCCCGTATGAAATTACCAAACATCAACTACGTCGGGACTTGCTAGTCTGACGGCTACGCTGTCATCGTGCATATCGACTGACTACATCTGCACTAATCTCGGCATAGATTAAGACCGTGTCATGCACACGGGCCCAGCATCCTAACTGTTACGCCACGGAGCCGTGTGAACGATTTGTTTATGTTGTCATTTTGCTGCGGTCGTCAGGTGATGGGTCTTCCTCGTAAACGCAACTACCACGGTCGCTGGGACGTTCTCATCGACCTTTCCACCAAGTGTCTGAACAAGCTGCTCGAGCTTGCTTCGCGCAAGAAACGCAATTACATACTCGACCAGGTATGAGTTGTACGGGATCTAGGTGTGGCGGGTGATGTGTAGAGTATATATTCATATATTTGCATGTATTCTAGTCAGGGCTGGAAGATTGGTTTCAAAAACCTTGGTTTTCAGGTTTCTAAAAGCCCCGCCCCCAACGTTTCTAAACCGTCCAACGTCCAAATTTTGTGTTCAGGTTCTTAAGCTGTTGTGCAATTTATATTACAGATCACATTTGGATAGCATACTTATTATTTATTTTAATCAATATTTTTTTTTAAATTTTTCTATGATTTGTAGAAAACGATGTGACAGGGAGTATGATGTATAGGTTGTTTTGTGTTCGGTCTTCGTTATACGCTAAAACCCGAAAGAACTTTAACCCTTTTTCTAGAAACCTGGGTTTTTCCGGCCCTGATCTTGTCTATTCCTCCAAGCACCTGTCGCTACTCAGGTATTCACTGAAGTCTAACGAGATCTGGAGTCTGGAATTTCGCAGGTGAGAAACTTATCTTTGGGGTTGCATGGCAGCTGAAGTGTGACTGCAGTTTGCTTGATAGTGAAAACATCTGTGATAGTCATTCACCAGAGTCTGCATTCTCCAACAGGCTATTTGATACTTGTTGTTGACAGTTGCATTTCTTACCTGAGTACATAGAGTGATTACCATCTTTTTAGGCAAGCGTCAGTCTACTGATTTCTTGAGTAGGCAATTGAAAATTGTTTATGTGGGAATGGCAGACCATTCTAGTCGATATATTCACATTGTATTGGTTCTTTCATTACTATTTTTTATCCTGAGCCTTTCTCTGTATCTGACTTATCAATATTCCTTGTCACAATGAAAATGCATGATATTGCTTTTGTTTGTTTTAACATGATATTGTGCTTAAAGAGTCGGAATTTGTTTAGCTACCTTTTAAGTTTGTATTCGTTATTGCTCTGTGTATCATACCTGATTAATTTTGATTTGCTGTTTGTAGTAGCAGGTAAGTATAGTCATCATGTCTTAGTTTAACTAGTTCGATTAATTAATACTTTTGCATAACTTCATCATCATCATGCTGGCGACAAGTCATGATCTGCTAGTAACGTACATGAGTAATGTGACGTCTGTTCTGTTCATTATTGTTTCGCATGGAACCACAGACAAATGTATACCCGTCAGCGCAGAGACGCAAAATGCGACCTTTTGAGGGTTTCCAGCGACGCGCCGTTGTCATTGTGCCGACCGATGCCGACTTTCTGAGCCGTTGTGAGCAGAGAGAAAAAGTGGAGGGGAAGGAGATCCCCGATACTGCTGTGTTGGAGATGAAAGGTAGGATTCAGCTGCAGGCAAGGATGATTGATTTACTAGAGCCGTGTCTCTCTCTGTCGGTCGTAGCAAGAAACTATGAAACTGTGTCAACGGCAGCACTCGGATGCCTCGGATCAACCATGCTTGCATCGTTAGGATCGTTATCATTCCCATAATGCATCGGGGGTCAGTGTTAACAGTAACGTTCTGGGCAGTGGTATTTCTGGGCACACTGATTATTGTCTCGTTTCTGCATGGCTTTGTGCACAGTATCTGCAGCTCGGCGTTGGTCATCGTTACGGCTCAGTTATATAAAGCACTGGATGTTGCAACATTGTCTGATTCGTAGCTAGAGTTGACTAGCTGTCTGTCCTTTGATTTACAATTTTATTGTGTGCTCTGTGTAAGTTAATATGATTAAAGTACTATTATGTAATGGTCAGAATTCGTGTTAGAAGTCTGTCTAATGATGACATGTTCTAATCTCGTTGCTGGCAGGTGAGTAAGAATGCCATTGCTTTCGTATACTACTTGATTCGACTACTGTGATATGAAATGGTTGTACTGGTAACATACATTACCGTAAGAAATGGATTATTGTGGATACCATGTTGAAAACAGGTGCAGTTGTCAGCACCATACTAAATATAAAAAGTACGCAAAATGTTGAGCCTACATCAGCTAGTTACGACTGCATGAGTTAGTAAAGAGAAGTCTTAGGATGATGGCAGAATGTTTATTTGTTACTGTGATTGATTATGCTACTGATTACAAGCAAAAGTCGCATATTAGGTGAGTGCCGATATAACTGTAGGTCTATTTTAATCTCTGTGCATGTAGAGCTTGCCAGTTAGCAGAGTCGATGCTGGAGCCATTGATCTTTGTCTTTCACTGAACCTGATGGTGATGATGATACAAACCTCTTGCACATTTTGCCTATACGTTCAATTCATTTGTGTCATCAGTAATCATTTATATCTGTATACAATGTTCAGAAAATGCCGGTCATCGCATCAATCTGCTCAGTATGGGTAGTTGGATTTGTATTCGTAAATATTTATTGATTGCAGCCGTTGCAGCAACTGTGAACAGGTAATGTACTAATCAGGTAGTACTGTCCAGGTAACTAAATTAGTTGCGAAGAATGCAAGCTGTAACGTGACCAACACCGTGACGTGTAGTAACCGTGCTCAGACATGCGTTCGAAAATCGTCTTTGCATGTCGATAGCGGCATATTTTCAAAATCAAACAGTGCGTCAGTGGAGTCCAATTTATTCGGCGGATAAATCCCACTGGGGGGAAGTCCGTGACCGAATTGTCGGCTGGTTTTCCCGCGAGAGACGTGCGAGCGTGGTGATATCTGTGGCATCCGAGTGCGACGCCGACAACATGCTATTGCTACCGACGTACTGACTCCGGATGTTCTGCGTGTTTTCCCGTAAACAGCGAACTTCCAGCTGCCGGAGGAAGGAGTCCTGTTCGACAAGGTAGAGTTCGTGGAGCTGCAGAGGGATGAGGCGCAGCCACTCGTGGAGAAGTACAACAAGGAAGGTCGCGACGCCCAGCCGCCGGATTCCAAGCGGTTCCGCGGAAACGACGGTCGCGATCGCTACTCCTCATCCGGAAGCAGATTCAGTACGTTTTGCGTTTTGTATTGCTGTTAATCCGGGCTTCGTGACCGAACGGTTGCGAGTTCGATTCCTGCCATTCCGGTACCAGGTAACAACTCTAGGCAAGTTGTTCACATCCATGTGTCTCTGTCACCAACCAGTATAATTGGGTGTCAGCCAATGGGTGGTGATGCTCTGCAGCTGGAAGGTAACCGTAGGTCTGGCGTCACACTGGCCATATGGGTCACAGCCCACTTTACGTTTTAGAGCTTGAAATGGACAAAAAAATAAGTGTAGTTACAGGAACTGTCGGAATTTAGTTGCTGATATAATGTTGTGTATTAGATAGATTATTTTGTAACTGTCTCAGAAAGAAGTGGCAGTGTGCTTTCCAGGTGGCCAAGGAAGTCCCGGTATGTTGTTCCGGCTCAGACCGTCCCACTTCAAGCCCTGCTGGTAACAGAATATCTGCGAGTGGAGACTGTGTTTATGCTGTTTTGTGGCTGACAGGAAAGGCATCTGGCCTGCTAAAAATATGTTAGTAACAGGGTGCACACAGGGTAATTTAAAATTCAGATTTTCCACCCTGGAAAAAAGGAATCAGGCCTATGTCCTTCATAGTCGTGGAAAGTCATGAAAAAGCAAGCTTAACATTTTAGACCCATGTATATATTTTTGGCCTTCACATATCATTGTCTACTGTCAGACAAGATAGTTATGTATTCTGTGCATTGAAGATTGTTGAAACGTGTTCGCTTTACCTGGACATGGTAATTGATTTAGTTGGTGTCTAAGAAAATCTGACTTGTTCGATAGATTAAACAGTCCTGGAAAGACATGGAAAATGGATGCAAAAAGGTACTGGAAAGTCAATGGAAAACCGATTTCAGAGTTGTCTGTGCACCGTGTAGTAAGAATCAAATTTATAAGCGCAGAATGTTGGCAGGAAGCCTGTCGAATCTGAGGTGAAATGTGTGTGGTGGTGTGCTAAGAATGCTAGAAACTAGCTTAACCTTGAGATTTTGCGGATGAATCGGCCCATTACACGACAGCTATGACAGTGGTGGTAGTAGTAGTTGGTAGTTGTGGTTCAAGTTGTAGTAGTGGTGTGACGTGTAACTCGTCTGTTGCCAGGTGACCGAGGAGGCCGTGACTATGGCAGGTCTGGTAGTGGTGGTGGATATGACAGTCGGCGTGGCGGCGGTGGTGGCTATTATAACCGCGACCGTGACAGCAGCTACTCTCGAGGTATGCCTCCGATGGTGCTTAAAGGCACACGCACAGCGGACAAAATGAACTGAATTCACTCTCTACATTTAGTGAGATGAAGTGCACAACCAGTTCATTCACTTGTACAGTCCGTGCCATTGCAACTGACATTAACTGAACTGCATTGACATATTGCAGTTCAGTTTGTTTGCCTTGTACAGTCCATGCAATGCAACAGCACTGGCATTTCAGTTCACAGGATGACCACTAGTCTGGAAAGCCTGGAAATGTCAGGGAATTTGGAACATGTCAGGGAAATGTCAGGGATGTTGTTAACAGTCAGGGAAAAAATCTTGTCATGGAAAAGTGTCCCAAAACTTTCATTACAGGATGAATATTAGCATTTCCTTCAAAACAGTGCATAGCTACATAATTATATACATAGTGATTTCATCCTTTGTAATCATTAATTATGAGATAATTGTGAACTTGATAGTCTGATCATTTACATTAAAACTAGTACTACAGGCATGCTGTGAGTGCCACTTAACATGGGCATGAGTGCCGCACATTGTCAGGGAATTTCATAGTGTCTGGAGAGTGGTCACCCTGAGTTCAGTTCATTTCTCTTGCTTTCTGCTCGCCTTAGTAAAACATTGGTTCCTTTCCTTGCTGTAATTTCTCAATGTAGGAGAACAGTGGAAAGAGTGTATTCATCATTCATCATGTAGCCAGCCATCTATTCATCGGAATATTGCATCTGGAAAACCGAGGTTTTAAAAAATCTTTAAGAACTTCAAAAGTCCAAATTTTTGGGTTTTTAAAGATTTTTTATATGTTCTGTAGTTTAATGCGGATTGTATTTAATTCCATATTTTAATTGTGATCTTTGAATTTATAACAAACGATGTGAGATGAAGAGTGATGTATAGGATGTTTTGCATTCGTTATAAGTTTGTATGTGGTTTTTTTTTGCACACTACAATTAAAGAAAACTTAAAAATCTAGTTTTTCAGCCCTGATCTGACCTGACCTCTATGCTTGGAATTATGTGAATCTCTGTTGTGGCCATTTTCCATACTTTCAGTCTTTGTGTCAACATCAGTACATAAATTATATGGATGCTGGCCCTTACTTGTTAAGCTAACCCCCAAGTGTGGTAGAAACTTTGGCAGCTAGGTTCCAATTTTCAACACTTCTCTTTGGTTCTTTTCCTGCATTTCTCCGGTGTGTGATAAGCTGTATAAATTCATCAAATTGCGACTTTTGTTAGTTAAACTGTTGATGTTGATGGAAACTACGGTTGCCTTCCTCGGATCAATTTCCATTCTTTGCCAGAGGTCACCACAGTGAGCAAATTGTCAAAGACATTCCCTTCCAGGGTTCACACACCCAGTTCGTCTTTGTAGGGTAAACCCATCCAAAACTACCCCAAACCTAAGCCAGTTTTCGTTTCTTGTTCCAGTACTAATGAAATGTTTTATTATGGTTTGGTTTTTTAAATTTTTTGACCTGCGGTTTTGCAAGTTTTTGGATATTTATTCGATGCAGACGGTATCTAGCATAGTGTTCATTCTCATACTGTATCTTAAAGCCCCATAAACCATACAGATGGGCCTTTTTTGAAAAAGGCGGGTTTGACCCGAAAAGACCTACAGAACCCGCCGGGTTGGGCGCTCTTTTTTGAAAGCAGTTTTTCAGCCCTGTCTTTGGTACGATTGCGTTGAGTGTTGGTTGTTCAGGTGGTTATGATCGGCGAGGTGGTGGAGGTGGTGGTGGTGGATACCAGGACAGACGTCGTGACTATGGCAGTGGTTCTGGCGGCGGTGGCTATAGAGATCGTAGCCGCGACTACCATGGCGGCGGCGGACGTGTGAGTTGACTTTCACTGAATGCTATGGAAGGTTGAAATGGTTGTCTGTGTGTTGCTGCTAATGGTAAGCCATCTCAGAGCTACGGAGCGTCAGCTCCCATATGGGATCACACAGTGTTACCTGACACCCGCCACAGGTGAACGTGCCCCACCTTAACCCCAGCCAAGCAGGCTGGTACTCGATTTACCTACCCCGGAGGGATGGAAGGCTGAGCTGACCTTGGTGTTGGTTGTATGCCGAGATGCTAAATAAATACCTGTCCGCAGCCGGTCGCGGCTTTAGACAAAATAAACATACAAAATGATTGTGTGTAATTTCTAAATGAAATTAAACATTTTTAGGACATTTCCGTTTTTCAGTAACAAGAGATATATTAGCTGCACCATGCATAGTGTCTGATCGTACGGTATTTATTTTTAGTGCTGCTGTCGACTATAGTCGTCTGATAAATTAGTGGAATAATTTAAATTAGTTGACCAATAGTTGACTAGTCAAAATTAAAAAAAAAATAGTTACTAGCGACTGGTGAAATAGTCGATGGTTGCAGCACTAATGTCTACAACTAACTTGAATATGAACTGCTTAGTTTGACTAAACAGTAACACCGAGTGGACGTGTTAATATGAGATTGAGTTCGGTTTCATTATTTTGTATCATTTTATCATACAACCGAGAAGTTGCTCATATAAAAAGTTAAAAATTGAAACTATAAAAATGCTGTAAGGAGATGACTTGATGTTCGAAATTGCTTTTTGCACATTGGCAGCAAATTTCAGGTAATGTTGTCCATCACGATGATTAGGTCGACTACTGATATAGTTGATAGCAGCAACACTATTTATTTATTTATTGAATATAGTCACACATGAAGTAGAGGAGAATTTGTGAGCATTGTCAACGGTACAGTAACTTGATGTTGTCATGCAACAGGTGACTGTAATTCTAAAGGGGATGTGAGACGATCGATAAAGTTGGCCGATTTAGTCTACCAATAAAATCGCCAACAAAAATCTGTTGTCTGTCATGCAAAAATCGGCCGATTTTGTCCGCTGATAGAATTATTCGATTTTATTGTTCAACTAGAATGCGTTCTATTCTCGGCGATAAAATCGGTCAACTTTTTGTATATCAGTCACTCACTTCACTTTATGGTGATTGTTTACAGCGGTAGATGAATATTTATTTTCGTTATTTATGTTGTTTGTTATTCTGTGATGTTTAGTTTCATTCATTAGATGCAAAAAATAATGTGAATATCATTTTGAGATCTGCATTCTTCTGTTGTGTATCCGTGAAGTTAGCCGATATCGTACAAAGTTGTGAATGATTAAATCGGCCGTGTGTCATGGTTCAGCGAGTTTATCGGCCACTGTTCTCGGGCTGCTAAACAGCACCCACAAAAGTTGGCCAACTTTATCGATTGTCTGACATCCCCGTAAGATCTGCACGTGCGTGTGTGTGGTTGCAGGACAGCGGCTGGTCCAGCAGTCGTGGTGGTGGCAGCACTGGTGGTAGCTGGAAGAGCGGCGCGGGTGGTAGTGGCGGATATGGCGCCAGCTCCCAGCAAGGTGGCTGGAAGCCCGGTGGCTACGGCTCCGGTCAGCCACAACAGGCGTGGGGCGCCCAGGCCGGCGGGGCCGCCGGAGGTTGGGGCTATCAGCAGGGCTATCAGCAGCCGCAGCAGGCCGGCTGGGGACAGGTCTGAATATCTATTGACTGCTTACTCACGGTTCCTACAGGTCAGGGAATTTGTGTGGTCAGGGAAAGGTCAGGGGAAAGTATTTTTTTTGTAAAAGTCGGGGAAAATGAAAAATTGGTGCCACCAGATGCTGTTTGGACACCTGATCAGAATGGATGAATCAGCCGATGCCAGGAGAATTCTGACTGCAGTTCCCCAGAGTGATTGGAGAAGGCCAGTTGGACGACCCCACTCCTCCTGGATGGCCACTCTGAAGAACGACCTATCTCTGCACACCCTCACCTTTGAGGATGC
>Ga0056124_1000335_pt1 | contig 14563 bp, 10 predicted proteins | sample WorMetHEROISLAND_2_FD_70069 | JGI IMG/M metagenome (GOLD analysis project Ga0056124, IMG submission 70069) | Marine gutless worms symbiont microbial communities from Max Planck institute for Marine Microbiology, Germany - Olavius sp. 4 HERON ISLAND | ecosystem: Host-associated > Annelida >... | reverse complement strand
CAACGCTGTCACAGTATATCTGTTCATAATGTCTTCTATGATATTTTTGGTTTCTATGAATTTAACAGGCTATGTTCAGTGTATTCTGTGTGTGGACAGTCTCGTGGATATTTTATTGCACCAGTCTGGGACGTTTTTCGTGCTTTGGTATTTTGACTGCTGTATTGATTGTATTGTTTTTTTTCTGGTCTGTCTGTCTGTCTCTACACATTGTTGTGTGAATAAAGATTATCAAAACACGGTGCAGCATTAAATTCGGCCATGCTGTGCGCAAGTAGGCTACTTCAATTCAGCAACGCACTATATAGGCCTATATAATGGGACTCTCGGCGCGCTGAGATCACGCGTGACTGGCCTCACATCAGCAGTCATCGGTGAAACTTCCCCAACGTGTGGGTACCGGTATATTGATGACGCCAGAAAATCGATGATCAGATATAAATATATTGCATGGAAAATCTGACGTGTCACTTTCGTTTTTGTGGAAGTCAGGTAGGCTTCTGCTTGGGACTCTTCTGTGTTTATTCGACTGGCTTAGCTGGGCACCTGTGCAGTTTGTGAAGTACAGATCACAGAATTCTGAAATCTTACTTTTAGTTATCTCCAGACACTATAAAAATACAGGATACAACTACACATATGATAGCTAATAACAAACAGAAAGCAAAAAGTAGGCCCACATGAACTCTACACTATTGGGTGCAGTATTTGAATTAAACGTTAAACAAAATTTCGCTTTTTACGCGGCAGTCCGCATAAACCGAATTACGGCTCTTGTAACTTGGAGTCCCTAACTCGAAAATAAAAAGGCTTCCAGGCACAAAAAAAGTGGCGTGAACTTTCCCTATGTCCGGAGCCAATTTTCTGCTCAAAAGTTCAAGGGGACGACCGTATAATATGCAGGCACTGGGCCGACATAAGTTTCTACTTAAAATTAATTTACAGCTTTCGTATAAACATTCATAACAACAACATTTGTTTTTAAATGCATATGCCTGGCCTGCGAAATTGTTGCAAAAATCTTGCAAATTATTAAATAAAAACATTGCAACGCAGACTAAAGCGGGGTTTCCATCCAACGCAATACGAAGCGGCAACGCAATGAAAGCAAGCAACGTAAGAAATGTAACGTCCTCGCTGGCTGCTGCGATTTGCCTATCCAATAATGACGTCATTTCGTTACGTTCCTTACGTTCCCTACGTTGCGTGCGTCGCGTGTGTTGCGTTGGCTGGAAACCCCGCTTAACATACAGGCATGTGTTTATGCAGAATATTTTCATGCAAAATTTCGAACATATTTCGAACATTACTTTGTCTTTGCTGCTGCCGGGCCACGTGCCTGGAACAGCCTCCCAGCACGCACGACAAGACACTATATCCTACTAACAACAGTTTCGGGCGTGAACTCAAAACGTACTGGTTCTAATGTTGCTACCGGGGCGCAAAGTGACATCCTGCATAATTATGCTCCCATATTAGCTATACATAGCCTACATTACTCAGTACTCAATCGACCGGACTTAAACAGAAACAGAAAAATCGACCTCCGCTACACTACAAATATCCGTACTGAACTGAACTAAACTGAACTGATAAATGCATATTCTAAACATAACTACTTAAAAGTAAAAAAATACAAATTGTTTAAGCTATTATACATGCCATTCACTAATCGTGATAATCATCATCATCATCATCATCATGTTCGTTTATTAGAAGTTGCCAAATGCAACTTGCGCAAAATCAAATGAAAAAAAAATAAAAACCTCGCTCAAGGCTAAGTACCGCCCGCGGGTATCATGCAGACAAAAAACGCACTAAAACCCCGTGTGACCTTGACCTTTGGCCTATGACCTTGGTATTCAATAGGCTTCTAGAGCTTGTCAAAATGCATGTTCGTGCAAAATTTCATCAAGCTGAGCGCAGCAGTTCACGAGTTATCGTGATCACAAAGAAAAAAAACTCGGCTGAAAACGATACTGCTGTCCCTTCCGCGGGCAGTAACAAAAATTATCTACGATAAAACGGCGTTAGCACCTTAGTTTACTTAGTTCTTAGTTCACTTGTAGGCCGTCAATAAAAACTATAAGCTCCCCGATGGTATCCATCTATAAATAGTTATGCATCCGGGTTCGTAATACGACAACATCCAGTGTTACGTGCCTGTGCAACACAAGTCGTGAGCACCAAGGTTATCGCAACGTGACGTATGGGCGTAGCCATAGATCAGAACGCATAGGCCATAGCTCGTAATAGCACACTAGCTGTAGTAGTACACTGCATTCATACAATGGCGTTTGGCATGACGTCCATTACATTTCAAGACGATCGAGTAGTTGGCGCATTTGAAATTCAAATAAGCGTGCGAAACAGTAGACGGCAGAATCAGTTGCTCGCGGCAACTGTTTTTAAGTGCGCGGTTGCTACCTATAGCTGTATCTATAGAGCAGCATAAAAATGCGCCACGTCCATAACCGTATTATAATATGTACACACGTTTGTTGAAATCTCATTTTACAAGACATCAGACAATAGGAGCTAAACTGCCGTCGTTCTGGCGTTGCAGGCAACAATATTGTGTTTTGTAGTAAGTCCGACTTCTTGTAGTAGCATTATAAGCCAATCTACATTACATAGAAATTATTGCATACTCACGCATCTGTTAAACTTCGACGTAAGTGTTAGTAACGTTTATACGCGACACGGTATTTGTGTTAAACTATTAATTAGTGTCTACCGTACACAATACAAATGAACACAGTCCACATGACTATACCGGGCATCCTGCCTGCAGGTGCTAATCATACAATGATAATTTCATTATGATGAGCACTATAGTCAGCAATGACAAATGACACAATAATTATAGGGTCGCCACGAATACTGTGACGAATTCTGACTGGTCACTGTTTTGTAATCGGGTGGCTATGTCGAGCTATAGTGGGCTGCGGCCCTGTGAGAATGTGAGGGCTCTTGTTATGTGTGTAGGCCTAATGTAGGGCCGCTAGGGCGTCGCTCTCGTTGTGTCTGACACTAGCCTTTTTAAGCGCCGTTTAAAGACTGAACTATTTCGCAAAGCATATCATCGCTAGTTTCTGTCAGCGCTCCTGGACGCTTCGTAAATAGCGCTCTACAAATGTTATTATTGTATTGTATTGTAATGTAGGGCGTCAGGAGGCACGGCGTAGCAAAATTTGGTTTCATATAGACAATAATGTGTTAAAAGTTCACTATATGCTAACGTCACACTGAATCGTTAATAACTTGGCTCTCTCCCCAATAATTCTGGCGGGACGGCTCCTACTATACGACGTCGTGATAGACGAGATGACGACATTCAGCAGAACAGCTGGAGGCTTCGCTGAGCAGGACACAACACAGTGTCATGCATCTGTCATGCAGCATGTCACACGACATGTAAACAGTCATCAACGTATTCACGTGATCACGACATGACTGTTACTGGGTGCGCGATGATGACTGCAAATGTTCGTGAAAGAAAAAGTACAGGCGCGCATGCAGGCATTACACATGCAGGTGCATGCTCTGAATTGGCGCGCTGCAGTGTGCGAAAGTGAAAAAAATGCGAAAAAAGACTCGGAACGCCGTTCCAGTGCGTTATTGTGCGTACCCGCCTGCAGGGAACGAACATAATCATAATCATAAATGTTGTAGTGCCCTATCTATACGTTCCGTTGTCTAACAGTTCCGGTATAAGCGCACATCGAAACCGCACATGCACTGTGTTAATATTTATAATATCACAGACTTGCTTCCCACGAAACTTGTTCGAGGATTGGGATTTATACTTGACGGTGGCGTCGTGGTATGGGGAAGGCAGGGGGACAATTGCCACTCCCCTAAACTTTGGGCTGGCGAAAAATTTTCTTTTTGTCGGAAAATTTTCTTCCAAAAGAGCAAAATTTGTGGCTGAAGTCCACATTTTGGATCATTTTAGGGGCAACATTAAAATTTTGAGCATCCGTAATCTCATCTGTGGGAAATTTGCAGCTGTCTGTCGGAAAATTGCAACCTCTTACCCCTCCTACTTTTTTACCCACGACGCCGCTGGTATCTCTAACGAAGCACACAGCGGCATATTTAGCTCCATTATATACATTTCGATTTACGCGGCACTTTCTAATAGCCGTTGTGAAGCCACTTTGGGCCCAGTCGTAAACTGAACCGTCGATCTCGGCGGATCTCTGATCACAGATGACTGGGGCGGCGGTGTGCGTACAGTCCAATCCTTGACGCACGTAGGCTTACCCGCCCGCAGATGTCGCACTCAGTCTGTGCTGTCAGGCGTCGATCTGGACTTTCGCTGAGCTCTCTTTACTTCCAGACACTGAACCTGATTGGCTTCAAACTGTTGCACTGAGTCCTTGCAGAGTGAGCGCCACCCAGATCTGTCTGCCGCCAGGTCTTCCAGTTCAGTTTCAGTTTTTGGGGGCCAGTACCGAAATAGCTGAGCCTATTAGAACGGCGCGTAATAACGTTACGTGAATATATACACTGCACGACGCTGAAAGCTTGTTTGCGAGTGTAGTTAGTTAGCCGTGTACATTTTGGACTGGTTAACAACTCCAACTAAACGTAGATTTAGTGCTGCGTCGGAAGCTAACGCTGATCAACAGTTACTGTTCATGTCGGTGATAGACCCTCGACACTTCACTTCTGCAGTCCATCAATCTCTTATACAGGCAGTTGTTAATCAGTCTAAAAAAACTGTCTACCTCTTGTTCGTTGCCGTTGATACTCATAGTTACTGCAACTGATTTCAGCGTTGGTGCACCGGTGAACGCACTTTCGAAACCATGCATGTCCGTGGATTTTGACAGATCACTCTATAGTCTCCATCGCCATTGTGTTGTTATAGCTTAAGCAGCTTCTGCATAATTGCTTCCAAATCAATCAGTTATTGTTCATCATCATCACCATCATGAAGTTCAGTAGCTGATGTATCATCGGCATTTCGAATGTTGTAGGTGTTGATGCCTATAAACTTGATTGCGTCACAGACGCTGGCTATCCGCACATGGCGCATGATTACCTCAGCGTATTAAGTCCAGTAACAATGCGGCGCTGTCGCGGACCAAGTCCTGGTTGGTGCAATTCTGTCACTCGGTATACGGACAGCTGCCAGATGATCCCAGTTTAAGTTAGGAATCATTGTTATGATATATTATGCCGACAATGTCTAACAACTCGTAGCATTTCAGTGAAGGTCTTTCTTGTTTAAAACTTTGTCAGATGTGTTCACTTGTTCAAGAAAGCAGACGTATAGGCTATGTTTCATCCATCTCTATACTGCTGTTTCAGACAGCATCCACAAAATAAATATATCATTTCATGTTCTCTTGTTGTCATGCATAAAACCGTAAGCTGTTGTTCTTCGGCCACTATGTCAGCTGTAAGCCTACACCTTCGTACACTATTCCACATTGTGCAAAAATATCCACTTTGTCAATGGCTCGTCAAACTGATTATCCGCGATACAGTTCGCACGCAGTGGCGCTAACAGAGTGACACAGAACTTCTGAGGGTACGCTGAAGAACAAAATTTTCTCATCTCAGCTGGAAACGTCTCTTTGTCGGCTTATAGCTTCCGGGCATTTGGTAGACTTGACGCCGTGGTAGACATGACGCTTTGTGTTTAGCAGCAGAACTGTTGATTTGGTGGAACTGTCTGAATGAAGACCGAATTGCCTCCATTATGATACACCAAACTCAAAACTTGGATTGTACTGTAGCTAGAATCGGACTACTAGCTTTGTCTGCAGTGTACATCAAGACAGCAAGCTGTACATGCCTCCATATGGCGAAACACTGTGTGCTTACTGAGGGTATACCAGCAGTGTCATAGGCGCTAATTGCGTCGTTGAATTTGGTGAGTTCATCGCGAGTTTTCGTATTCTTCTGGTTTTCTGACCTTTTGTTGTTGTTCACCATTCGTTCTCATTGGATCCAGAACTCTCTGCTGCTGTATTTACTGCGCGTTGAATAGGGTTATTTGAATAATCCTCGTCGATGTCTGCTTGAGCCTGGCTGCTTCCTTCACCCAGTTTCCGACGCCGTTAAATGCCGAGATGTTTTATCCGCCAGCAAACATCATCGAAGTTGTCACAACACATCCCAGTAGGCCTATTTACCGGGAATGACGGAACAGGTAAAGTGAAAAATGCCAATGGCACCGCAGTCACTTTACAGTCAGCTATGGGAAACAGGCGGAAAACAGATGAGTCTTGAGTTTAGTCTTAAATGTTCGCAGACACTGTGAAGACGTCACTTCTGATGGCAGACTGTTCCAAGTTCTTGCCGCAGCGACGGGGAACGCTCGGTCGCCGATCGTGGAGAGCCGTGTCATCAGTGGTACAGCCAGTGCCGAGGTCGATGATGAACGCAGGCGTTGTCGACCATGAAGTCCAGCGACAGGTTGTAGAGCGTCCGCCAGGTAGGCCGGCGCCAGTCGATGGACATACTGGTACACCAGCACGGCGAGTTTGTACGCTATTCGCTCCGGCGCACGAAGCCAATGCAGACGGTACAGCAGCGGAGTGATGTGGTCGTGTCGACTCGACTAGAAGACGAGTCGAGCCGCTGCATTCATGACCGCGTGGAGACGATCTAGCTGGAACGACGGGATACCGGCCAGTGTGGCATTTCTGAAGTCGATCTTTGTCAGCACCAACGCAACAACGAGAGACTGGAAGACCGAGTGAGACAGCGAGCGACGAATGCTACGTAACTGCCTCAGAATGCCGAAGCAGTGTGAGACAGTTCGTGCGACTTGGGAACGCATGCTGACATCAGAGTCCAGATAGATGCCCAAGTCTTGAACAACTGTAGATCGCTGCACACTCGGAATGGTGAAGCAGGCAGTTGACTCTGTCGCCGAGCTGATGTACACCGTAAGAACTCTGTCCTGTAGGCGTTAAGCTGCAGTCGATTTGATGACATCCAGTTGGCAACGTCGACAATAGAGGCCGCATCTGTAGCTGATCGACTGACGACGGCGAACTGAAGCCGTATATTTGAGTGTCATCAGAACGTAGGACTTGACCAACTTGACAAGGTCGGCATCTAGACATCCAGCCTGGCATGTTATTCGTTCACTTGAGTGCCACGAATTTAGTACATCCGCTCTGATTCTTCTTTGCGTGGTTTTTGCCAGCGAAGATCTTTCATTCGTTATCTTAGTTCATCTATACAGGGTGACGCAAAAACGAGGCCACCGTGTTTTAAGGCTTGTAACTTTAGAAGTATTGATCAGATCGACACCATGTTTGACACAAATCGACGTTATTTCATTCTTAACATAATATCGTAATTTATTTAAAACAACATTGAAAAATAAAGTGGAGCCATCTATCGAATGACAGTAACCCTGACAAGCGCTTGTAGATTTTCAGCCAAAGAACGTGCTTTGCAATGCGCCGAACAGACGACCGTGAAATGTCCATCTTCCTTTCAATTTCGTGCGGATTTTTGTAGATGTATAGAGCACTTTCATGACTGCCGATGAACTCGTGCACAAGTTCGATGTTTTTTTTAATCCCGACGTGCGAACTGATCGCGGACGGCCACTGGCTTTCGGACGCTATGTCGTGCCAGTGGAATTAATTTTCTTCAGCAGCCGGTCCACGCTTGTCCTGGCCCAATTATTACCGGAAAACTTTCTCGACAACCGTTGTGAGCTCCAGTTCTTCTCATGACGTAAAACATAATCAGCGCGATCGTCTTTACTTATCTTTCTTATACTGAACAAAACTATTTTTAATAATTCGTCACTTATTATGGCTATTGTCATATTGGCATTCGCCAGATGGTGCCACTTTGTTTTCCAAGGTTGGTTCAAACAAATTACGTGGTAATGTTAAGAATGAAATAACGTTGATTAGTGCCAAATTTAGAGCCGATCGGATCAATACGTGTAAAGTTACACACCCTAAAACAAGGTGGTCTCTTTTTTGCGCCACCCTGTAGATTAACTGTTTAAGCGAGGAACGTCTTTACCGTCCCTCTGATAACGTCGCGACAAATTGGACAATGTGATAGCGATTTGGAACACGTTTCGCAGCAAGATAAATGTCCACATGGCAGGAACACGATATTGATCTCGTGGTCCGTGCAGACTCTGCAAGTTCTCGCTTCCTTCAGTCTGCGGTTTTCTTCTGTTAGCGCTGCCTCTTCGCTGTTTAGGCCTATTTCTAATTGTGTGTCAACTTTTTCCGCATTCGACGCACCTGCAGCTGCAGCGGTAGCCGCATTTGTCGGCATACTTTTATCTGAAACACAGAAACAGACGACAAATCAATGAATAAAACAGCCGCGACAGTAAACTATAAATGAATTAATTTAAATTTAAAAACATACAGTACAGAGATAGCAATTTGTACAGTGTTGACATGGACATGATAACAGCGAGGAAATAGCCCTCTCTATATCCTAACAGATGACATTTTAACATAGGCTCCACAAACAAGTGTAAAGATATAGAACAAGTTAGGCTGCGTATGAAGACCGACATTTTACATAAATGTGCACAAACGTATTTTGTAGCAAAAGTACCTGTAGTTGCTACACAGCGTTGTCCGGGAGCGAGTTCTTAATACAACACTTTATAACTACGACACTGTTGCAGATACAGTTAAATGAGCAAGAGTCGGCAAAGTGCCAAAAACCTCGATCATTGAACATAAACTGTAGCATACCTTTTGGTATCAGCTGACGATTTTGAAACGGCTGCGATAAGGTTGCTGTCAACAGAAATACACCAACAGTTCACGTTAATTAACCATCAATGTCGTAAGTGCCAACATTATCGGGAACACATTAGAATTTAGAACAAATTAGCTCACACATCAAGCGTTTGATTAACTGTCCAAAGCGTAGGCCTACACGTGGTCACCGTGACGTATAATTGGATCCCCATAGGAATCTTTCTCAGAGAACTATTTGTGGATTGCTGGAGCAGAATTTCATACAGCCCGGATGTGTCAAAACGCCGAATGAATTATTGATGCAGTCAAAACTGAAAGCGTGTGATGAAAAAGTATCATGATAACTGCTGTGTTCAAGCTGATTGACAAATAGCCCTACACAGTATTGAAGCAGGCCTAATATATTAATGAGTTTACTCATTGCCACTGAAATACGCAGTAAAGGACTATAAGCTACAACTTAAAAAAACGATATTAGGCATCAACATACAACAGAGCTTCGTAGTAGCGATAATCCGCGATAATGCGAAAAATAACGGGAATAAGACGGGTTTGCATTTGATTTCCTTAACCAGCTTTCTTCTTTTTCGTCTTCTTGTCCACTGTTTATCAAGTTCAACCTTTGCGGCCAAATACAGTCTTGTTCAACGTCACACAACCTTGTGTCAGCCGACCAGCATCATACAGTGTAAGTTCAGTGCCACCAAACAACTTTGAATAAAGGACAACATAAACAAAGTAGGCCGAACTACGATTACTCCATCGTATAAACCGTTCAGTGAACGAACGGTACCAGTTAAGACGGCAGCTCATAACAGACATAACACACAGTCAAAGCTAATACCGACCTTCTGATATGGCTAGAGCGCAGGAGGGTAGAACGGGGCGACTCTCTGGATTATCCCTGACAGGTGATGTCGCTTGATCGCGTTCGGCTTGCAGTTTAAGAACAGCTTCCATCAAACTGGCGGCACTTGAAAAGTCATCGCCTGAAACGTGTGAAGAAAATACTACATGACGTAAACGAAACATCATTTTTCGTCTCGACCGAGCGAGTGATGAATACGAGTATTCTGTGCAACTGAAATCTTCGTATTACAAGTTTTATAATATGAGACCATGCTTTCTATTTCAACGTTTAATTCTGCCCAAAAAGTTTTCTTATCAGCGGATAAATAAAGATAAAAATTACGAGAAATAGTGATATAACAACAACAAAAATCTACTTTATACACTTTGAAAAAAACCGAAAACCTGCAAAGCCTGCACATAACATGTCACACAATAATGTGGGAGAAAACTGGAACTAAAACTAGAACGAAGAAGGAAGTTAAACTAACCGGTGGTAGTTAGTCGACGTTCGATAGCGTGACGGATGAGGTCACGTGAGTATCCCATTGCCATGACTGCCATGACTATCGGTGAATCGAGACGAGCTTTGATTTCACGAGGTTCGACGCGATACTGCACGCCTGCACCAAGCACAGAGACATGCCGACAGCCTAACTCAAACTAGACAGGGGCCTATACTCAGCGTATCGCAAGATTCATTAATGGCGAAAATTGCGAGACGCACAATTTTGACCCACGACGGATTTATTCCTGGACCTGCATTCATGGACTCTCATCCAAGCGAGTGCAACAAGAAAGAGAGAGAGAGAGAGAGAGAGAGAGAGAGCGAGATGGCGCAACATGATCGCCAACGCCCGGACCTGGCATGGCATCTGACGACGACGCAGTAAGTAAGTAAGTAAGTAAGATCGTTTCTATGCGGCGCAATTAAAATAGTTCACACTGCGCCGTGGCCCCCACTATCCAAACAAAAAATGTCTTTAGCGATCGCCGGAATTGACTGTACGGTAAGTCCGCATCTTTTAGGTGCGACGGAAGACTGTTCCATAGTAAGCCTATAAAACAAATAGACCTATTGATTCGACAAACTTAACGTACGCACGAATTCACCAGTTTGACTCTAACTAACTTAACGTATTTCTGCTTTCATTCGAATAACCGTTATCGCAAATTTTTTACAGTTGGCGACTACTTAATTTTAAGAGAGAGCGAATGCGAAATAGTTAATCGATATTTCGTTGCCTTACCGCCCGGCCTCATTGCCTGTATGCACTGTGCTATTTCTCACGCTGTTTGTGAGCAAATAGGTGATGATCAATGATGATGATGATGATGATTAATGTCAATGCTCACTGCTGGTTGTCGTGTTTCGTGCATCACCGGCGACACTGTTTACAGTTCGATCTGCTGTCGTCTACAACAAGCAAACAAACTACATGAAGCAGTGGATACTAGTTTCGAGTCGACTATTTATTTCGACTATTTATTTATTCCAATGAACAGAGTACATTGCATCACACAGTAGGCTAACATCACAGCTGGACTGTCGATGAGTCGAGCTTTGGTTTCACGATACTGCACACCTACGTCATACACACAGTTTTCAAGTGTTTTTAGTTTTTTTTAACATTTAGTGTGTCTGTTTTAATTTTACTGGCTTATATCTAGTGTCAGTTTATATTTAGGACAACTACGTATTAGTGCAGTCTTTGCACTGTTGTTCCTGTCGCAATACTTTTTGTTGTTAAGTTGAAGTTCTGAGTATGTTTACTTTGGCAAATTAAATGACGACGATGATGACAACGACATAATGGACTGAGCACTTCCTCAATGTTACCACCGCCAGAAGGAACTTAACAAGTGCCTATGCGCGACATGCGATAACAAGCAGCAGGAGTAGGAAGCAACACGTCGAGCTCTGAAAGACATCAACGCATATAGCACTCACAGAAGCCTTACAATAATGATAGTAACTAATAATACCAGGGAGGCAACTTACCTGTTCCAGCGGCTGTCAGTGGCTCTACAGCGGGGTAATGCGGTCTCCTTTCACAGCACTTTCACCGCCGACTAAACGCCGCTCTGGTCTACTTGCTTATGGTCTTCAATATTTTACCATCGGGAATTGAGTACTGAGTGTTTAAAAATACTACCGCTAATAATAATATAAAATATACCCACAGAACAGCGGGAGTGTCTGACACTTACCGTTGCGTTGTCCGGACTCGGAAGTTCATGTCCGTGTTCGATGACGTAAGCACAGCGTGGAAACCATCGTCGGTGTTCGGTCCACGGATCGTCGTTCGGCTGCCAATGCTTCAAGCCGCCGTCGCAGCAGAAACAGCGCACGTTGTCCAACGGGCCTTGCAGCATACACATTGCTTACAAATTAGCAGCCTATAACACACAAGTCTTTTCGCTACCGCACAGGTAAAGTGCGGTGTTGTGGCGTGGTCTAGCGGTTATGTAGCACTTGGTGTGCGATCAACGTAGTTTCCCTACTGGCGCCAGGCCCTGATGCTACTTCGACTTGTCTGCGGACGGACGAACTATCTCAGCACGTGTAACCAACCACGCAGGTCAACTCAGCCTTCCATACCTCCAGAGTAGGTAAATCGAGTACCGGCGGTAACCGCACTACCTGTGTCGGGTGGCAGGTAACACTGTATTATCCCATAAGGCAGGTGACGCTCCGTAGTTCTGCAACTGGTTTCCAGCGAAAAGCTACACGCACCCTTTTAACCCTTTAAGCTTTTTGAAAGTATTACTTTTACAAGTTCGATACAGCTGCAAACACTGCGCATTATAACCGACTTACCGACGTGGAAGAATCCTGCAAGCGCAAGAACGTCAACGCTCTGGCCAGCAGGAACTCGTTTTCCGTGGAAGGACGTCGCTCGTTGCTGTAGCTCCGAATACTCCGGGTGTTTCAGCCGTGACCCGTGAGTGCTCTGACGCCCTGCCGCTGTAGCTGTGGCCGCCGGTATTGCCGGTTGTTCCGCTGCTGGAGCCTCGTAGTTCGATGTTATAACATACTAACAAAACACAACAACAGCATTCCGTGTGTTTCAGATTTCCAATGCCGGCAGATCTACGAACGAGCACAGATGCATAGTATAGTAATGTCTATAACAACTAACACACTTAACTAGTGGTGGAAATTAATACCTGGCTAGGCAATTGGGTGTTGTCGACTACGTCCAGTGTTCCAACGTCGGCGTTCCTCACGAACGGACAGTCGGGGAAGAGTCTGCGATGTTCATCAGCAGGTATGTCTCCCTGCACCCAGTTCCGCAGGTAGCCATGACAGAAGGCGCACTGGACACGGTCAGTCTGTCCAGTATAGAACAGCCCAGCCTTGGCAACGTCACCTCGATGAACTATACTTGCCACTCTTTCCGGCCAGTCAAAGAACGTCGCCAAACGTGCACTTTCCACCTTCAGTCGCTCAAAGTCCGGTCGCGTCCGATCAACTATTACATCTGCCGGTACGGGCGCTGCGCCACAAACTGCAGCATTGCTATAAATGTCCGAGAAGTTCTTTCTGGTGGCGCGGCGCAGCGTTTCTTCGCATGCTTCGTAAAACGGCGAATGAGATTGTACTACGGCTGAGGTTGCAAGTTCGCCCGGTGTACTGCCAGCAGAGTGGTCAAGGACGTCCCTCGTACTGTTGACGGATGTTGTTGTATTTCTACTCGTGGTTGGAATGTGTTGACGGACAGCGTTGACGATGGATGGAATCTCAGAGTTCCAGTCGACTTGCTGCAGACACGACTTGTGCTTTCTTCTGACGTCATCACCGGCGCTCCATCCTCGAATCTCAGTCTGGCAGTGACAGCAGACGACCGTGTCATCTTGCCCGGTGTATCTGAAGCCAAGCCGGGCAAGGATCAGCGGACATACACTGCTACCGGTGCTGCCGCCTCGAGGCCAGTCGGCGAACGTTGCCAAGCGGCGCATCTCACGCCGCCAGTCGCCTCGATTTTCAGCGCGTAATTCCATGACGGTGTTTTGCAGCGTGAACTTGAGTGTTTCAGGTAATACCAGTGGTTTGATTTTCAATACCAACAATGATTATGACTTGCAGTTTATTTACAAGTAGTTGTAGACTGATGTTGTTTGCTTCGTTCACCGTCTCTCCCAGTCTCCCGTCTTGCCTATAACGGTGGCACATATACACAAACACAGTAAAACTTGCGCTTAAACCTTGTATTATACGTTGTCTATTTGTATATACAACAAATATACGTGCATAGCCTGTAAACCTAATGCATGTTTCCCGTATCTCGACATTTCTGACAACAGTGCTTGCGCGCGTCTTTCTACTTTCTCTCGGCATGCAAAGTCTTGGAGTCAAATCAATACACTATAAGTTAATGCTTAGACACTGTCGGGCCTATGCCGTTTTATATAGGCCTATGCTGATTAGAGTAATATGTCAGGCCTAACGGTTTAGTTACAGAGAAGTAACGATGACGAAGTAACAATAGGTCCCGGAAGCCGTGATTCATTAGGCCTACATATCGTGACGTAGCCTAATTTTGTGAGTCGTGCGTGCTACCGGCTACACTGCGTGTTGACGGCGAACAAATTATACGCGATCATTTTCGACCTCGTTTCATAAGCTTAAAATATCGTCACTCGAATGGTTTGAAACATTCCACGAAGACAGTGCCACTATACAGCAGCCGAGTGGCGCCTGTAGGCCTCGAGTTTCGACAATGATATTTGACATCCATGTATTCTTAAATTATTCAACATAAAGATAGCAGTCCAGAATAAACGGTCACTGCATTCACACAGCGTTTCTTTTCTATTGGCATGCATCACGTAGTGAGAATAATGTACCGGTACCATAGACGCATGATTTTACCGAAAGTCACTTAAATTTACACTACGCATGCTTTGGCAGATAGGACTAGGCCTATGTCAGTCCCTCCCCATACAATTAATCGAATATGCAGGAATCAAATACAGGTGCTGTACAG
>Ga0056124_1000334_pt1 | contig 14566 bp, 11 predicted proteins | sample WorMetHEROISLAND_2_FD_70069 | JGI IMG/M metagenome (GOLD analysis project Ga0056124, IMG submission 70069) | Marine gutless worms symbiont microbial communities from Max Planck institute for Marine Microbiology, Germany - Olavius sp. 4 HERON ISLAND | ecosystem: Host-associated > Annelida >... | reverse complement strand
CGAGTCGGGCGTGGTGTCGGCTCTGGTGTCGGGAAAAGGGCAGGGCGAGGCCAGAAAGGTCAGAAGTCACGGTCAGGTGTTTCGCTTAAAGGCTTTGAAGGCGGGCAAACGCCAGTCCATCGCCGTATTCCCAAAAGAGGCTTTAGGAATATCTTTGCCCGTGACTATGCGGAGCTGAATGTTGGCAAGCTTCAGAAATTTGTTGATGCAGGGAAGATTAAGGCTGGCGTAGATCTCGACGGTCAGGCTCTGCTGGATCTTGGTATTGTCAGCCGTAACCGCGACGGAGTCCGGCTTTTGGGGAAAGGAAAGCTCAGCACCAAACTGAACTTGACGGTTGCAGGGGCAAGCAAGGGTGCCGAGGAAGCTGTTAAAGCTGCAGGTGGGACAGTGACGATCAAGACTGATTGTCGGAATAAATCTCAAAAGTCGAAAGCGTCAGGTAAAGACGCTCCGACAACGGAAAAAAGGCTTAAGGAGGAACGTCCGTAATGGCTTCAGCAGCCGAACAACTTGCTGCGAATATCAACTTCGGTGCGCTGTCCAAGGCGACCGAGCTAAAGCAGCGAATCTGGTTTACCCTGTGGATGCTGGTTGTTTATCGTCTGTGCACCTTTGTCCCGCTTCCGGGCCTCGACCCGATTGCGATGAACGAGCTTTACACCAGGAGCTCCGGGGGTATCCTCGGGATGCTTAATCTGATCTCCGGTGGTGCCTTGGAGCGTATGTCGATCGTTGCCCTCAATGTTATGCCCTATATTACATCGTCGATCATCGTTCAGTTGATGACGGCCCTGTCCCCGACGATGGCTGCCTTGAAGAAGGAAGGCGAATCCGGACGGAAGAAGATCAATCAGATTACACGTTACGGGACAGTGGCGATTTGTATTCTTCAAGGATACGGAATCGCTGTTGGCCTGGAGAACTGGGGGCAGAGCGACGGAATATCGGCGGTGACGGACCCCGGATATTTTTTCCGATTCTCGGTTGTGATCACCCTTGTCGGCGGAACCTTGTTTCTCATGTGGCTTGGAGAACAGATCACTAGCCGTGGTATCGGCAATGGGGTATCATTGATCATTACGGCAGGAATCGTTGCAGCTATACCTTCCGGGTTGACGCAGTTGCTGGAAATGGGTCGGACAGGGGCGCTTAGCTCCTCTGCGATTATCGGATTTTTTATCATTTCAATCCTGGTCGTTGCCGGGATAGTTTTTATGGAACGGGCGCAAAGACGGATTTTGATTCAATACCCCAAGCGCCAGGTCGGCAAGCGAGTCTCTCAACGGGAAGCGTCACACCTTCCTCTGAAACTGAATACTGCAGGCGTGATACCGCCTATTTTTGCATCTTCCCTGTTGTTGATGCCCTTGACCCTGGTGCAGTTCATGGGGCAAGGCGGTGATGCCAATGTTCAAAATATGTTGCAAAACGTCTCGACATGGCTTCGACATGGTTCGCCGGCTTATATGGCTCTTTACGCCGTAGGGATTATCTTCTTTTGCTTTTTCTACACGACAATTATTTTTAACCCTGAAGAAACGTCAGACAATATTAAGAGACAAGGCGGTTTTGTTCCGGGAATTCGTCCAGGACAGAAGACGGCTGAGTTTTTTGAATATACCTTAACAAGACTTACAGTGCTTGGGGCTGCTTATCTAACCTTGATCTGCCTGTTGCCCGAATGGCTGATCACTGAGATGGGAATTAATTTTTATTTCGGTGGAACCAGTTTGCTGATCGTCGTGAATGTCACTATGGATACGGTTGCGCAAATCCACGGTCATCTTCTGGCCCATCAATATGATGGCCTGATCAAGAAAGCGCGTCTGCGCGGAAGCAGCACTTCGGGAAGGACGCGGTAGTATATGGCGTATTTTATTCTTCTTGGTCCTCCCGGATGTGGTAAAGGTACTCAAGCCCGTCGCCTGTCGCAATCAATGGGACTAATTCAGGTCTCTACAGGAGATATCCTACGTCAAGCCATTGCAGATAAAACGAAGACTGGATTGCAGGCCGCTGAAGTTATGGAACGCGGAGACTTGGTATCTGACGAGATTGTGACCGCACTGATTGCAGAAAAGCTAGAGAATATCGGCGAACAGGGCGTGATTTTTGACGGCTATCCGCGTACTATCCCTCAGGCGGAGTCCCTTGATCAACTGCTTGAGAAGTGCGGCAGGGCTATCGATTGTGCACTGGAGATGACTGTTAACGAGGCTATCCTGATTGAGCGGATTTCCGGGCGTTTCACCTGCGCGGACTGCAATGAAGGATATCATGATAAGTTCAAGCCAACCAAGGTGGACGGACAGTGCGATCTGTGCAGCGGACAGGAATTCAAGCGTCGTGCTGATGATAATGCTGAAAGTGTTAAACAGCGCCTTTTGGAATATCATCAGAAAACTACTGCGATCATAAGCTATTATCAGGACAGGAAACTGTTGCGCCGGGTTGATGGGATGGCTTCGATGGATCAGGTGTATGCTGATTTGGAATCTATTATCAAAACATATTGTTAAGATGAAAGAAGATTGACAAAACGGGAAAAAAGGCTGTATTGACCAGAATTCATTTTCCTGTACCGATTGAAGACATTGGCGGCACTTGCGTCGTTGGTGATGGACAGAAGGAGACTTAAGTGGCGCGTATTGCTGGCGTGAATATTCCACCCAATAAACGGGTGGAGATCGGGCTGACCTATATACACGGAATAGGCAGAACAAAGGCGCGTGAAATTTGCAAGAAGATTAATCTTCCTGAAAGTCGTCGTGTAAACGAACTGACAGATGCAGAAATTTTGCAAGTGCGCGAAGTCATTGATCATGATTATATTGTAGAAGGAGATCTTCGTCGATCGGTGGCTATGAATATTAAACGTTTGCTGGACTTGGCTTGCTATCGCGGCTTACGGCATCGTAAAAAGCTCCCAGTGCGCGGACAGAGAACACATACAAATGCCCGTACACGAAAAGGCAAAGCAAAGCCAATTACTGGCAAAAAGAAGTAGTTTAAGGATTTAAGAATCGATGGTTAAGCAACAAACGCGAGTCAAACGTCGTGAAAAAAAGAACATCATTAGTGGCGTTGCGCATGTCAATGCGTCGTTCAACAATACCATGATTACGATTACCGACGCCCAGGGCAATACGATAGCCTGGTCTACATCTGGAACAATGGGCTTTAAGGGATCGCGGAAGTCAACCCCTTATGCTGCCCAAATCGCCGCAGAAGATGCTGGGCGCAAGGCGCAGGAACATGGATTAAAGTCGTTGGACATTGAAGTGTCCGGTCCGGGATCGGGTCGGGAAAGCGCATTGCGCGCACTGCAGGCTGTTGGCTTTACGATTACGACTATTCGTGATGTTACGCCGATTCCACATAATGGTTGTCGTCCGCCGAAGCGTCGGCGTGTGTAAATTTGAATAGTCTTGCACATCGTCTGCAGACTAATATTATCTTGAAATAGCAAGGGCTGAAAACGTGATTTCTAAAAATTGGCTAGAGCTGAAAAAACCTAACAACCTGGATATTAGCGACGGTCCCGATCGGTTGCGTAAGGCAACCTTTACTGTCGAACCTTTGGAGCGAGGGTTTGGGATGACCTTGGGCAACGCATTGCGTCGTGTGCTCCTGTCTTCTCTGAACGGAGCTGCAGTTGTATCGGTTAAGATCGATGGAGTGCTGCATGAGTTTTCGTCGATCGCTGGAGTGCGTGAAGATGTTACGGATATTATCCTGAATATCAAGAAGCTGGCAATTCGTATGACGGAGGAAGAGCCTCGTAGTCTGAGCCTTGCTGCTACGGGGCCGGGCGAAGTCACCGCAGCACAAATCTCTCCAGTTGCAAATATTGAGATTCTAAACCCGGATCTAGTGATTTGTCATCTGGATAAGGGTGCCACTTTAAATCTGCAAATGACTGTTTCAACAGGCAAGGGCTATGTGTCTGGAAGTGATAGCCGTCCGGTTGATGCGCCCATCGGATTGATCCCCATTGATGCGCTTTATTCTCCGGTGCGTCAGGTCTCTTACAAGGTTGAACCAACCCGTGTTGGTCAGGCGCTTGACTATGACAAGCTGATCATGACGGTTGAAACCAATGAAACCGTTTCACCGGAAGACGCAGTAGCCTTTGCCGCGCAGATCCTGAAGGAGCAGTTGCAGGTATTTATCAATTTTGAGGAAGTGCAGGCTACACCGGTTCGTGAAGCAGCACCGGAGCCAAGCATCAATCGTTACCTTTTGAAGAAGGTAGACGAATTGGAGCTTTCGGTTCGCTCTGCCAATTGTCTGAAGAATGACAATATCGTCTATATTGGCGATCTGGTGCAAAAAACCGAATCGGAGATGCTGAGAACTCCAAATTTTGGACGGAAGTCATTGAATGAGATTAAGGAAGTGCTTTCTTCGATGGGCTTGCGACTTGGGATGGATATCCTTGATTGGCCGCCGGAAAATATTGAAGAACTGGCTAAAAAACTCGAACAGGAATTCTAATGATAAGGAGCATGCCATGCGTCACCGCATTGCAGGTCGAAAATTAAATAGAACATCTGCCCATCGTAAGACGATGTTGAAGAATATGGCAACTGCGCTTATCAAGCACGAGCAGATAACAACAACCTTGGCTAAGGCACGTGAGTTGCGGCCTTATGTTGAGAAGCTAATCACGCTGGCTAAGCGAGGAAGCCTTGCCGACCGCCGCAAAGCTATTGTTAAGCTTCGGGATAGGGAACAGACGGGTAAGCTCTTTACAGTTCTGGGTGAGCGTTATAAAGACCGCGCTGGGGGATATACGCGAATTATCAAGGCAGGACTCCGGCCCTCTGATACAGCGCCGATGGCTGTTATTGAATTGATGGAACGGGATGTTTCAGCAAAAGGCCTGGACTCGGGGCCGACGGAAGAGCAGGTTGGTGCCTCCGAATCCTGATCCGGACGTTTTGCAGAGATGACGCACCGGCCATCTTCTGCCGATAACCCGAAAGATAGCGAACACCACGGTTGGGTTGATCGCATTCCACAATGGTTTCGACCGTATTTTCTATTATCGCGCCTGGACAGGCCGATCGGAGTTTGGCTTCTCTTCTGGCCTTGCGCTTGGTCCGTTTTATATTTTAGCAATGATTGGTTGCAGCGGCTGAAGTTGCTGGTCATATTCGCCTTTGGTTCGTTGGTTATGCGTGGCGCCGGTTGTACGTGGAATGATTATCTGGATCTTGATCTGGATCGCAGAATAGAGCGGACGCGTAACCGACCTTTACCTTCCGGTCAGGTGACGCCCCTTAAGGCCTTGGTCTGGTTGGTAACTCAATTGGGTCTGGGTGGAGTTTGCTTGTTGTTCCTCCCTGTTCAGGCGCAGCTGATCGCTATTGCAGCATTGCTGCTAGTGGCGGTTTATCCCCTGATGAAAAGGGTTACCTGGTGGCCGCAAGCCTGGTTAGGTCTGACTTTCAACTGGGGGGTCCTGGTAGGGGCAGCTGCTGTCGATGGTCTTAACTACGATGCGTTGTGGCTCTACTACGGCGGAGTGTTCTGGACCCTGGGCTATGATACGATCTATGCGATTCAGGATCTTGAGGACGACTCCATCGTAGGCGTCAAATCTTCTGCTCGACTTCTGGGTCGTTATATCCCTTCTGCAGTCGTGTTATTCTATGCACTTGCTCTGGCCTGTTGGGGGGTAGCGTTGGATTGGCACCCTGCGCTTCTTCTGGTTGTATCCCATTTTTTGTGGCAATCCTATCATATCTGGACCTGTCCTGTTCAGGTTCAGGATGCTCAGGATGCCATTTCTCACAATCAGCTTGCGCTAAAACTTTTTAGATCCAATCGTACCACCGGATTTCTGCTGGCGGTTGCAATTATGCTGCTATAGTTTTGAGAGAATCGCCAGAGAGGCAGCGGTTGTTCCAAGTTTGCTCAGGACTTCCAAAATGACCCTTGTGTAGAAAAGGCTTTTGAGGGGGTCCATGTTTTTTGGAACGATAATCGTACTCCCCGGAGGTAATATTTTCTGATTTTTGTAGAACCAGCCACCTCGGGACGCCATTTTGACCGGTTGCGCTTCTCCGTTGGGGTAAACGATAAAGGCACGCTTCTTATCTGCTGTCTTCTTCATGCCGCCTGCTGCGATTATATAGTCTCGCGCTGTTCTTCCTGCTTTATGTTGCAATGCGCCTACGTTGAGAACATCGCCTAGAACCAGGACAAAGCTTGGTTTTTCCGGGACCATGATGTGGTCATTTGGTTGTAAAATAAGACCAAGTTCTGGGTTTTGAGCAATTTTTTCCGGATCGACTTCGGCCACTAATCGGCCACTTGGCTCTATATTCGTCAACATGTCAACAAGTTGGCTCAATCCTTCGATGTCCATGTCAGATGCTGCGTTGCTGCTATTATATTGTCGCCTCGCCATGATCGTGACTAAGGCATCCATCATTTCCTGTGCTGTTCTCTTCAAGCTCTCGCTTTGGGTTTCCTTAATGGCTTGACGTGTTATGACGGCGCCTTGAGGATAGGCAAAGGCATTGAACCCGCCAGCGCGCTTGATGAGGCTTGAAATCTTTTCTCCTTTGGCGATGGCATAAAGGCCTGGATTGATAAATGCTCCCGACAGAAGTACAGTCCCTCCCTCAATAACGCGGGCACTATTGTTAAAGCGAATATCATCACCTGGATGTAATTGCTCCCGGTCAAAATTCGCATAGTCAATGACCTCAATTTCTTGCTCTTTTTCCAGCACGTTATCGCTTGGTGAGCTTCGACTAATCCTTGTTGCTGTAATCTTTCCCTTTCTACTCAGTAGGCCGCCGGAAATATCCAGAGCGGTCTTCAGGCTGATCTGTCCTGCAATCGGGTAGGTTCCAGGATTTCTGACATCTCCTCCAATAAAAAGGGCATGTTCTAGCGTATAGGCCAAGCTTTCAGGGTAGGCCTCAAAGACGGTTGCACAACCTGTTTCGCCGATGCCTTTTTGAGCTGTAAATTGGTGTGTGTTTTTTGTCTTTTTTTCAGCCTGGGCTACAGAGACATTTTCTACTTTCAGTGCCGAAGTAAAGGCACTGCCTTGATCAAGTTGAATACGATTAGCTAGAGTCTTAAGAGCTTTGCAATTACTGGAAGTTGAGCCAGATTGCAGAACCTTCTGGACCATACTGGATTGCAGAAATTTCAAGTCTGAATTATTAAGAATAATGAGGGTATCTTCTTCTTGTAGAGGGATATCGATTTTCTTGTGAAAGACATCGATAAGGTTGATAGCGTTTATGGTCCTGCCTAGGGTTTCGGATGATTTTCTAACCATAATGGCATAGGGCAGGTAGGTGTAATCGGGTAAATTGGATAGTTCTCCACCAAGAAGTTTTGCAACGGTTGGTGCATTGTTAAGTGCATAATATCCTGGATAACGGACTCTTCCGGAAAGTGTAACCCGGCCTTTCTCCCCGTGGTGGTGCGGTATGATGCGCAATGCATCTCCTGGATAGATGCGATCGCTGGCTTTGGAAGTGGTGAGAAAATATTCGATTCCGGATTTGGATATTCGGCCTATGATAAAGCGATTCCCTGACGGTCTGACAGGGAGCCCAGTCATTTCAAAGACTTGGCCGATCGTCAGGCTGCTTGTTATCGGGAGAAGTTCAAATATGCCGGGTCTTGGGATATTTCCGGCAATGGCAATCGTCTTTCCGATCAAGGGAACGATGATCTTGTCCCCCTCTTGAAGCTGGATATGGCGATAACGCCCAATTCCCATGATGCCATATAGGTCGACTCTCATTTTGTTGCCGCTACGTTCAATATAGACCCGGCGCAAGCTTCCAGTCTTTTTAATACCGCCTGCCAGCGACAGCGCTTGTATAACATCTGACAGAGACGATAGTGTGTACAGACCGGGGTTTTGGACCTCTCCGCCAACGTAAACTCTGGCAAGCCTGACATTCCCGATGGACACCAGGGCCTGGGTGCTCAACATTGTCTTGCGCGTCTCTGCCTGGATTTCCAACTTTACAGCCCGAAAACTACGGCCCGCAGCGGTAATGGGCTTTAAGTTACCTATGTTGATACGCCCTTGGCTGTCGACAATAGATGAAAAGGTCTCCTGCGTCGTTCCTTTGAACGTGACAATAACTTCATCGCCAACGCCCAGGATATAGGAAGAGCTGATTTCACCGGTTGGGGCATAGCCACTCACCGTTTCGTCTGCAGTGAACATGTCGTAACCAAACTGTCTGCTCGAACGTCCCAATCGCTTGCTATAGTCTTGTTCGATAATGGAGCTTTTGCCGCTATGCAGTCTCTTCAGTTCTTCGGTTGCATGGAAGTCACGGATCTTGAGTTCCTGCCTTGTGCTGTCCGTAGGTGCGATTGTGGATGAAGCTTCTTCTTTTTCAACCTTATTATTGTCCCGTTGTATGCCACTTTTCTGGGCTGTCTTTCTACTATCACTTAACGACTTTATGATTTCAGTTGCGTCCCCGCTAAGGTGTTTTTTCTGGGCAAGGGCGGGTGGAGAGAGATACAATCCCAATATCATAAATGACAAGCTCATCAAAAGAATTATGATAGCGCTCTTTGTGTGTTTTTGTGTCATTATATCTGTTCCATTCGGGTTCCTATTTGACATAACTTGTAGTTTTTTTGTGGAATGTTTACAAGTAGGTTGTGGTGAAAAAACTATTTGGTAAGATGAGTGCTATGTATAAATTGGTATCTGGCAATACTGGCTTGTTGGGACATTGATGATAATAGTTTGCAAAAACTGCACGAAACGCTATCTCGTTAAAGATTCGGCCATTGGCCAAAGCGGACGTATGGTTCGTTGTCCCGCATGTCGGGAAACCTGGTTTCAAAAGCCTTTACACGGCTTGCAAGACAGTGATCGTCCTGAGGGGCTTGCTACTGAGCGCGATACAAGTACGAATGATTTAGGTGAGAGTCGGAAACAAGAAGCTAGAGCTGTCGGTGACGACCAACAGGGAAAATCTGTAACCACTGGAGCACCTCGATATTCTCCAGGTAGCGATATGAGAAAAACGCCTGCTTTTCTTAGGTCTGGAAAGCATGGGACAGGAATTAATTATGCGCGTTCCCGCTGGAGCGACCGTCGTCGCAATCCGAATTATATGGCTGGGCTTATGGTTTCTCTCGTGTTTGGCGTTGTTCTTCTGTTCAATTTCTTTTGGTGGTCAGGAGAAATCATGGAGGCCGTACCGCTAAGCAAACCGGCCTATGCGCTTTTTGGGATCGATGGTGCAAAGGAAAGCTCCGGCAACGAAGCAAATCTCCCGCAGATGAAGCGCAAACCAGATTTCAGTGATTTGGAGCTTTTGATCCTTGGCAAACCAAAGCCCAAGATAGGCAGGTCGGGCGATACCAATGTTGAATATGTTGTCATCAATATTGCAATTGTCAATCCAACAGATCAGGTGATCGACCTGGTTCCTCTGGAGGGTATATTATTCGATGCTCAGCAAAAACCGGTTCATTCCTGGAAAACACTACCGCCTGCATCGCAAATTCTTGCAGGAAGAAGGCTGGATTTCAAGACGACGGTCTCTTTTATCCCAAAAGAGGCGCGGAGCATCAGAATCGATTTCGTTGGGCCGGAATCGGATAATATCCCCATAGACAATAATCTAAAGCCAAATTACAATCAGAAGCCAAGCCACCAGTCACCGGATCAGGTGACGGCTGCGGGGTAAGGGAGCTTGAGTCATGGCACGTATCCTGGTGGCTGACGATGAAGCGGACATAAGGGATATTGCAACCCGGGCTTTGGAATCCATGGGGCATGAAGTGACGGCGGTTGCGGATGGTGGTGCTGCGCTTGCAACATTAAATAGCGATAGCGCATATGACCTTTTGCTGACAGATATTGCCATGCCTGTGATGGATGGGATTGCTTTGGCTTTGAAAGTCTCATCGGATTATCCAAACGTGCGTATCCTGCTGATGACTGGTTACGGTGTCGAACGACAGCGCGCTTACGGTTTGACGGACCTGGTGCACGTGGTATTGGACAAACCCTTTGGCCTGGAGGCGCTCAAGGTAGCCATTGCTCAGACTCTCACATAGAAGGTGAGAATATGGGAGGATGAAAAAAGGGCTGTTACCTTGAAAAGATTGAAGAGGTCATTGTCTAATTACGGGCCTGATTCTGATGGCGTATTGCCAAATGGCCCTGATCGATAACATAGGCGCGGATTGCCTCTGCATCTTTTGCAGATATCGTATCGTTGTATGAGACCATTCCGTTATCCTTCAAGATTCCACCGATAACAATATCTTTCCACATTTTCGGATCCGCTGAAACAGAGGACCAGCGCAAGTCGGGCAAGACTCCGGAGCTGATTGCCATCACACCATGGCATCTCCAGCAGGCTTCATGATACTGTCTTGCGCCCTTGGTAATCATCGCTTTGCTCCCAAATGTTCTGGCCTTGGGCTTCGGATCGACTTCGGGTGCAACAGGATCCGGTAGCTCCGGAATAAAGCCCTTTCCTCCCAGCTTGAAGGCGATAACACGTCCCACAACCGGTGGCGCTGGATTTTCCATGTCCATTCCAAAAGCCAGAGTGTAAAGTCCGCCCCATCCTGCCGCGATGACGATATATTGCTCACCGTCGATTTCATAAGTGGATGGAGAGGCAAGCAGGCCGATTTTGATATCGCTCGTCCAGAGTTCATCCCCGTTTCTGGCGTCATAAGCACGGAGGATGCCTTTGATATCGCCCTGGAAGATCAAACCCGATTCCGTGGATAAGACGCCACCATGTGACCTGGTATCTAACCGCAGTTTCCAAGCGGCTTTTTGCTTAACAGGATCCCAGGCTATCAAATAGCCTTTGTTGAATTTGCGCATCTTTTCAATACGGTCGTTGCGGTATCTTACTGGGACCTTATCTGTCAGACGATAGCTTGTATGACCGCCTGTGATTCCAGGGCTCTTTTTTTTAATCTCCGTCTTTTGATCACCTAAAAAAAAGGCTATTCGCTGTGCTGGGATATACGCAAGCTTTGTGTGCGGGTTAAACGCTATCGGTTGTCGGCTGTAGTTCCCGGTTAACCCGGGAATGGAGATATCCCCCTTATTGCTTCGTTGTGGCTTTGCAGCTTCAATATATTTTTCCCTGGAAATCAATGTCCCAGTTTTAGCGTCGACCACATAAAAAAATCCATCGCCCGAAGCATGCATGACCACCCGTCGCTTGCCTCCTTTGTCTCCGAGAGGCAGGTCAGCCAGGACTATCGTCTGGTTGGCCGTATCGCTCCGATCTGTCCGTGGATTTTCCTGATAATGCCACCTATAGCTGCCGGTGTTTGCATCAACGGCGATGATGGAGTCCAGGAAAAGATTGTCACCGTCTCCTTCCTGATCGCGTAACATTGCGTTCTGTGGTGCTCCGCCACTGGTGGCAAAAATAATACTGTCATGGATATGGTCATAGACGATGGAATCCTGAACGGTGCCGCCACCGCCGCTTGTCTTCCATACACCGTTCTTGCCCCAGCTTTTATTTGCGATTTTTTGTATGATATCATCAGACGCAGCGCCGTCGGGCTTTTTATCCGGGTTCGGAGTCGTGAAAAAGCGCCAGACAAGGTCTCCGGTATTGGTGTCATAGGCGCTGATATAGCCACGGACACCGGATTTGGCACCGCTATTGCCGATAAAGACTTTACCTTTGGCTGCGCGTGGTGAGCTGGTGATGGTATAAGGCTTGTTTTGATCTATAGTGGTTTTGCTCCAAAGCAATTCACCGGTTCTGGAATCCAGAGCTTGCAGACGTCCGTCGAATGTACCGACAAAAATCTTTCCATCATAGACCGCAACTCCTCTATTCACGACGTCGCAGCAGCCGTTTGCTCCTGCCTCTCCAGGGACATTAGGGTCGTATGTCCATATTTCCCTACCGGATTTTGCATCCAGCGCATAGACGACCGACCAGGGTCCCGTCAAATACATCACACCATCAACGATCAGGGGGGTTGCTTCGACTCCGCGGTGTGTGCGCAGGTCGTAAGTCCAGGCTGGAGATAACTTCGCCAGATTGTCCTTATTGATCCCGGTCAGAAGCGTATGTCTTTGTTCGTTGTAATCACCACCGGTGTTCAGCCAGTCTTCAGGCGTTTCATGAGCGTTGATGATTTTGTCGGTTGTCCCGCTGTCGGGTTGCGATGGGCTTTTTTCACATGCCGTCAAGAGAACTGCTACAGAAAATGATAAGATTAAAGTTTGAAATTTTTTCATAACCCTATTTCTATCAAAGCAGGAAACTATATCGCCAATCTTTTCTTATCACAAAGAATTCGTGTCAGCAGGTCCGTGCAATTCCATTTTCGCTACGCTGAGCAGGCTTTTTTGTAGTGCGCGCAGTCTGTGTGGCGCTTGGATCTTGGCGCCAGTCAGGTCAGTGACATAAAAAACGTCAACGATATGTTCCCCCCAGGTTGCAACATGGGATGAGTGAACCAGGGTCTTAAGCTGAAATAGAGTATATGTAAGATCATAAAGCAGCCCGGGGCGATCGATCGCATCGACTTCAATGATTGTGAAGCGACGGGAATCCTGATTGTTGATCAGGACGTTGGGCTCCAGGGTGAAATTCACTGCCTTGTTCTCGGACGACTGACGGTGCTTCAGGAGTTCGGACAGTTTGATTTGACCGGTCAGAACATCCTTGATGGACTTGTGCAAGCGTTTGTAAAGACGTTGTTCGTCTTTTTGATATTGACCGATCAGGTTATGGTGGATCATGAAATTATCTATGGCCATCCCGTCCTTGGTCGTATGTATTCGAGCTCCAGCAATATTGGCACCTGTCAGGGCTATTGCTCCAGCGAGCATGTAAAACAATCCAGGGTGATTTGCGACATAAACGGAGAGTCGCATTGCGTTCATCGTAGAATCGATACTGAAGTCTGTGGCAATTTCCATTTTCTTCCGATCGGCTTTCATGATGAGATTAGCGTTGAGGACCAGGACATCTTTGGGTTCGGCGATCCAGTAGGAATCGGCAAAGCGCTCACAGTATTGAGTGCGTTCTTTTTCGCCCATGGATACTTCTTGGAAGAGAAGTTCTTGTTTCATGGCGATTCTTTCTTTTCTACCATGCGCCAGATGGCCGGGGATCAGCAACTCTTCGCATCCTTCGAACAGTTCATGGAGCAACTGGTTTTTCCATCCGTTCCATACTCCGGGACCGACGGCTGATATATCGACGCAGGTCAAGGTGAACAGCAGGCGCAATCGTTCCGGGCTTTGGACGATCTTGGCAAAGTCCAAAATCGTCTTTGGGTCGCTTAAGTCGCGCTTGAATGCAATCATTGACATCAATAGATGGTTTCGGACTAACCAGGAGATCGTCTCTGTTTCAGCTGTGTCGAAGCCGAAACGAGGACAGAGTTTAATAGCAATCTCTGCCCCGATAATGGAATGGTCACCCTTTTGCCCCTTGGCAATATCGTGCAGCAGGACTGCGGTATAAAGCAAGCGTCGTCGGGAAGACATGGTTTTAAGAATCTTGGCCAGTGCGGGATAATCCTTATTATCTCCCTTTTCGATTCGGGCCAGCAGCTGTACTGCACGAATGCTGTGCGCATCGACTGTATAGTGGTGATACATGTCGTATTGCATTTGGGCGATAATGCGACCGAATTCAGGGACAAATCGTCCAAATAGGCCACTGTCATTAAATTCGGTGAGGATCATTCGTTTGGTGTTCAGGCTGCACAGAAGCTCCATGAATAATGCGTTGGCCTCAGGATCGTTACGCATCTTATCGTCAATCAGGGTCAGATTCTGGCCGACAATGCGGAGGGTCATTGGGTGAATCGGCAAGTCGTAGCGATCTGCAAGGACGAACAGCTCCAAAAGCTTGCGTGGGTTCCGATTGAAAAAATCCGCCTTGGGGATGCAGATTTTGTTGCGGTGAAGGACGAATTGATTGAGCTTGCGTGGTTTGCGACGCAGCGAGGGGAGCCTTCTCAATAGGGGCTTGTGTGTGTGTAAATCTTCCAGATGCGCCAAGAATAGTTGAACTAGATCTCCCACTTGCTTGGTGATTAGAAAATAATGCTTCATGAAGCGTTCAATACGGCTCAGTCCTTTCCGATCCTTATAGCCAAGGATTTGAGACAGCTCGCGTTGCAGGTTGAATGTCAGTCGCTCTTCGGCACGATCTGCAATCAGATGCATGTGACAGCGGATGGTCCAAAGGAAGGTTTCCGCCTTTCTGAACTGTGTTAGCTCCGCATCGGTAAATAAGCCAATTCCGGCAAGTTCCCGATTGCTTTGGGCATTGTAGACATAGCGCGCGATCCAGGACAGGGTCTGAAGGTCTCGAAGCCCTCCGATCCCTTCCTTGACATTAGGCTCAACTACCGAGCGGCTATCTCCCATGCGGGCGTGTCTGTTATTTCGTTCTTCCAGCTTTTGCTGCACGAATTGCGCTGCGGTTCCCTCCACGACCTGCGTACGATAAGCCCGGACGGTTTCATGGTAGAGATCCAGGTCTCCAAGAAGATAACGCCCATCCAGCATAGCCGTGCAAATGGTTAA
>Ga0056124_1000333_pt1 | contig 14579 bp, 13 predicted proteins | sample WorMetHEROISLAND_2_FD_70069 | JGI IMG/M metagenome (GOLD analysis project Ga0056124, IMG submission 70069) | Marine gutless worms symbiont microbial communities from Max Planck institute for Marine Microbiology, Germany - Olavius sp. 4 HERON ISLAND | ecosystem: Host-associated > Annelida >... | reverse complement strand
AAAACCGGGCAAAGGTCAGCAGAAAATCTAAAATCTCGTCTGCCATGTTTAGAAAGAATATCTAATTACTATAGAATTCTTTGCAACTTTGCAAAGAATGCTAAACAACACTTGCAAAGAATATTGAAATCCTGAAAATGCCATTCGGGAAAACATGCGATATGCGCATTTTTGCGAAATATGCTGCGATCGCATGTTCGCTATAAACCGGTATCCCTAAAAATTGTACATATGAACACAACTGATCGGTAGTGTAGCTAGTCCTGACTGACACTGTATCTGATCAGAGATGCATAACTGAGCTAATGCAACGATGCACATGATGTACAGTACTGCTGAAGCTATAATGAGTGACACATTCAACAAATTTAATGGAATGCCACTCAATTCCAACTACACACTGTATGCAGGAAACAGAACGTACCCAGCAACCATTCCAATAAGCAGAAGAGCTCCACGACTCTCAGTCGCCGACGTCGGGCTGATCTTAAGTGCAAACTTCTCCCAAAATACTTGTATCACTTTAGAGCTTAGGTCACCGGTGCGAACAAACTCTTGAATCTAAGCCACAAAACATTTCACAACAAAACTATGGAAGCTTGATATCACACAACACCAGACAAATGAACATGACGGTTCTTGAGACAACAGGCACAGCCTGTGATGACAAACTCTACCGATACTGAAAAGAGCAAAGGAAAGTCAAACTTATCAGTATTATAAGTAGAAAAGAAAGTAATTAATAAATAATCACGAAAGACGTGAAATGTCAGAAGTGGTGGATATGGATCTCGTGTGTAAGTCCTATACTATAATGCTACAATGGTGATAACATCACCTCACACTGAACTGACATTACTGTATCACTTCAGCAGCTGAATTTTTGCACTAAGACGTTGACAAGTTATTGCAAGAAGTTCCTTAAGAAGTTTTCAAAGCTGATATTAAGATAGTGAGTGATTAAAATGCCAGCTAAATGCATAAGTTCCGACAGAAGAAAAACTAGCAAATTACAGCAACTCCTGGATTTCATAGAAACACAGAAATGGATGTATTCTGACTGCTGAACCTGAATGTTTTACTACAGCAAAAAAAACAACAATGCTGCTAAAATCCAGCAAAACGTTTTAGTGTACTGAAAATAACATAAAATAAAGAAGCTGATTACATAAAAAGTAAAACACTGCTGCAACACCCACATTTAACATGCAATAACGGTTTTATTTGCCAAAACAATAACTCACCAATTCACTGAGTGATGACAAATCACCAAGTGAAGCACCGACGGTCAATGCAATGAGAGCATTCGCAACGGCAACTGCTTCAGCCCTACAATCATCAACAAACAACACACATCGATCTGTCAATTCTGCCACCAGACTTCAAGAAAGCTGCAGCTGACAAGTGAAGATGTTTGGTTGAGAAGTAACACTACGTGACAAACTAAATTACTGTATGTGCTTACATGCACCAAATATCTCAATACCAGCTACAATATTACTCTCAAACACTAGACAGCTCAACAATATAAACGTTAAGCCACACACCTTGCATTTGCACCTTTCGGACTGAGATATATGCGTTTGTATGCATCAACGATGGCAGCTTTGACTGTCGGTTCTTTTGACCTGACGAGTGACAGCATGCGTCGAATGCCGACCAAGCAGCTGGTAACACCGGCTTCAAAGCCACTCACAAAGAAGTTGATAGATTCCAGCACATCAGTCGGCGCCTTGGAGCCAAGCAACTGACAGACGACTGGGATTGCCTCGTCGACTTGACTCACAAACGTCAACGAGTCCTGCATTCAACAGATTCACGCCATCGCAACACATCTCAGCATGACTTATCAGACAAAATTTTTAGCATCAGCTGTATGGCAATAACATGCGACCAAGAAAGAAAAACTGACTGTTCAAGTAACCTAGGACAGAGTAACACAGCTGGCACCGGGTCAAAAATACAGAGAAATAATGGTTACATATTGTGCAAAATTAAATCACATTTGATCAGTCATTACAGAGACAACTAGAAGCATTCAGAGCAAACAAAGCTCTGCTGAATGTATTCAATTTCAGATCAGGATCTGAATTGCCACCAAAAAAATGATCAACTTGGCCCACGCCCCAGTTCTCCAAAAATTCATAAAATCTGTAATTTTTTTGACCTTCTTGTGGACAAACAAACAACAGCGGTAGAAACACTACTGCCTTTCTTTGATGGCGGTGATACTTTCTCAAAAACACAATCACAAATTCTGAGCACAGAAATGGATTTCCACAATCACTCAACGGATAGTATTCCTGTGAGAGAACTTTTATGGAAAAAGAGCATTTCCAAATGAGTACAGATGAAACCAACAAAAATGACATAAAACACGACAAGTAAAAACTTGCCTTCAGATACTGAACGAGAATCTGCTGCTTTGAGATGGCACTGAGAGCTGCTGTGTCTTCCACTGTGTTTGCCGGTGCAGTATCACTCACCTGGCTAACACCTGTGAACGATAACACAATCATGCACAATACTGTAGTTTCTGAAACCTGTTTTAAATTAGTAAAAAAATGCAATTTTATATCAATTTTAACCTTTCCAGTAGTGTTAAACAGTGTCAAACTGGAAGTAGTTTGGGTTTCAGCAAAACTACACTCCGCAACATTCATGTCAGTTGAACAAGGTAAAGAAGATTACAGTACAAATTAAACCAACTTCCTAACACATGGTGAAAGGTGGGTGGCAATTGGCCAAGAGATCTCCGAAATTATGTGCTAAAAACGAAGAAAAACACCAGTACTCAGACATAATGGCCTGCCCTTATGATGATAAGATGCGCATTGCACTTGCTTAAAATGATATAGCTCTTCATGGGAACCCATCTCAGAGGTATGGAAAGTCACCTGACATATGGGATCACCTGCTACCCAACACAAGCGAATGTGCCCCACAGCCCCAACCATACCGACCGGTGCTCGATTTACCTACCCCAGAGGGATGGAAGGCTGAGTTAACCTTAGTGTTGGTTATACAGAGATGCTCTTACGTGTCCACAGACAGTCACACATCCAGGCACTAACCACTGACAGCGACCCGACCGTGAGTCAAACCAACAACTTCACGATGGTCAAGTCCAACATCCTAACAGTTACACTATCAAGCACTTACTGCATGGGTGAATCTGTGCCATATAAACAAGGCTTGAAGTGGGCTGGTATAGCATAACGGCACTCTCTTGGCAGCCTGGAGAGCACACTGCCACTTCTTTCGTGAGATAGTTACAAAATACTATATTTAATACACAATAGTAGATCTGCAACCACATTCCAACAGTTCCCATACTGGTACTTATTTTTTCCACTTCAAGCCTTGACTATAAATGATATTAATAATAATAGACGCATCGCCGATATCACTGTGGACAGCAGAGAAACCACGTTCATGTTTCAGAGGCTGTCCGTGGCACTGCAGGGGAAATGCGGTCTCATTCTTAGGCACTTTTCCGTCCGAGTAGTCCGCCGTTGCAGTCATCTACACCTTGTTTAGTTTTCTTCCCTCGGGAATTGAGTACTGAGGGGAAAAATAGTAATAATGATAATATAAATAATAATTATGATGATAATGGCCATGAGCAACTACTCACCAAGAAAGATATGCTGCAGATAACCGAGCAAATTAGCCACGTCTTTGCAGGTGCTCTCTTCATCCGTGCTCATGCTGCTGTCATCACTGTTGTTATCTGTCACCGGCTGTGCTGCTGTAAAGACGCTATCACTCGGCCAAGTCTCTTTCATGGCAGAGAGCAGAGGCAGGGCTAAGTCAAACTGACGTGTCTTCAGCATCTCCACCAGCCGAGTCTTAACACTAACACATGCAACAAGTGAGTGAGTAGTTTCTTAATGGCACATCAGCAGCACACTAGAGGCCATTTCAACCCATACAAATGTTGATAGCCACTCATCACACCAACGCTGTCTAGCTACAATAATACAGGTGGCAAAAGGTAAAAGTATTGTGAACAGCCAGGGTCGTTTTAACATCAAAGATACTATCCACTATCAACTACTACCAACACTCAGAGCCATAACTGTTTCCATCTATGCACAGAGTAGCATATAATAACACTTTGTGCTCCAGCCGATTGCAGTTGAGACTCAGAGTCCGCTGAATGAGTCGGCCCGTGACCTGCTGAGTGATGTGGGCAGAAAGATCTCTGAAAGATCTGGTGACGAGTGTGAGATTCAGTTTCTTTTCCAGCGTATTTCAGTTGTTGTTCAACGGTTCAATGGTGTTTTGTTGCACGACAGTTTTTGTGTTGAGGACCAAGCGGACTGACGGTCATTCCAGCTTAATTTAGTTTGCTAATTTTTTGGAACACCCGGGACTTGTCCTGGGTTTAAAAAAATAATAATAATAGATTTGTATAGCACCGTTACTGGCCCATTAGGTCGTGACTTCAGAGGCACTGGCGGCATGTGATGTCAATATCAGTTGTATGCTAGAAAGAACAGAAATGTCTTTAGCCTAGACTTAAATGTTCCTCATCATCAGTTCCTCTTCATCATCATTTGCAACAAATCATCATGAGCCAGTCTTGTCTAGTTGTCATGTTCTACATCACAGCCCGTGTCCGATGTCATCTGTTTACTAATGATGACCGTTGACCAATGGTGTGGTTCGCAGGCCGCTGGACAATGACGACAGCGAATCGGAGTCGTCGCGGCGCAGCAAGGAAGGCTCCGATTGGCCGGTGAGTCAGGACAGTGCAAGTCAGTCATTGGACGACGAAATGACGACAACGCCGAATGAGAGATTAGACCATGATGACAGCAGACATACGACAGCTCTGCAGCATAGACTGGAGGTGAACGAAGCTAAACGAGCCAAACTGCGAGAGATCGAGGTGACTTCTTCGCATCCATGTTGTATCTTTGCTGCCCACGGTAGCGACGGCAGTATCGTTTTTGAGCATCGTTGAGCTAAGTTTTTCTCTGTCAACACGATAACTGCTGCATGTAGCTTGATGAAATTTTGCATAAACATGTACCTCGACAACCTCTAGATTAGAAGCGTATGGTATATGATGGTCACGTGTGTTTTTTGTGTTTCTTGTGTCCGTGATACTGCTTGACCTGGATTCACGAAATGTTGCACAGGAATGGCCCGTGGGGAGTACTTAGCCTTAAGCGAGGCTTGACGATCTTGTTTTATTTGTGCTTTCAACAACGGCCAAAAGCAGCAGTATGCATCATTGCTGGTAACGATGCTGTCCGTTGTACACAACTCACACTGCAAATTCCACTCCATCTATCGGCCATCGGTGACAGGCCGACTGTGCCACGCTAAGACATTTGGACCGCTGCCAGCTAGGACAAATTTCGAAATTCTTTTGTTCCTTATTGTTTAGAACATTTTGATTAGGCCAAGTATTACTATTTCATTATATTTTTAGTCATCGCTGGCAGCGTTTCAAATGTCTATGTACATACTATGTACATTCTACTGTATCGTTTTTAATATTGTACTACTTTGACTATTGTTGTACTAATGCAGCCTCTGGCTGATATACGAAATAAAGCATCTGTCTATCTATCTCAAATCTCTTGTTTTTCACGTGTAAATCTCACTCTATCACTTACCGTTGCATTGTCAGTGTCTGTATGATGTATGTCATGTTTTCTCCAGTTACACTGGTTGACGTGTGCATCTCAACATCTGTTGAGGGTGATGTGTCTTTGATATGATGGTGTCGCTCGGTAGCATAGTGGTTAGGATGTTGGACTCCCGGTCGGGTTGCCATCAAGTGGTTACTACGGACGGCTGACTGTCTGCGGACAGGTAAACCATTTCGGTATACAATCAACCACCAAGGTCAACTCAGCCTTCCATCCCTCCGAGGTAGGTAAATTGAGTACCAGTCTGCTTGGCTGGGGTTAAGGCGGGGCACATTCACCTGCGTCGGTTAACACTGCGTGATCGCATATGGCAGGTGACACTCGGTAGCCCTGCAAAGGGTTTCCCATAAAGCTGTGTGCACAACCTTTAACCCTTCATTGCCTGCTGTGTGTTTGTGTGTCAGGTGAAGGTGATGAAGTACCAGGATGAGTTGGAAGCCGGGCGTCGATCTCGCAAGCCGGAGTTCTCTATAGCCGAGCAGGTCGAGCAGTACCGGCGCAAGCAGCTACGCAAGGTACTATGATTACTGTACATCTCCAGGGTTCCCACGCCTCCTGGACAGTCCTGGAGTTTTTTCTTGAAAATTGCAGGACCTGGAAAGTCCTGGAAATTAATGCTTAAGGTCCTGGAAAGTCCTGGAAAAATATCCTTGAAAGTCATACCAGTTAGTGTTGACTATTGCTTACTTAAATACAGTGTGGAATGTTGATGAATTTTGCCACCTGTGAATATTGTATGTAAATGCCGTTTTTTCTTTGTGTTTGAACATTCATGGGCTCCGAAAAGGTCCAAGAAAATTTCTCATGTGGGTCCTGGAAAGTCTGGAAAAGTCGTGGATTTTTTTGTCAGTAAAAGCGCGGGAACCCTGCATCTGTCACACCTCTGTCTATCTCTCTCTCTGTCTTACATATACGCTACACTTTCTGGCTTTCTGCCACGCCGCCCCAACTGTCTGGAAATCGTTACCGCTTGAATTGACGGACGATTTTGGCACTGCATTTTTATCAACTTTCTAAAAAGACCTGAAGACACATGTTTATCGCTCATACTTTACCTACTCACGTAACTGTTTTTCGCGCATGCGATTCGTTTTTAACTGACATATGGCATGCTGTCAGCTACGTTACCGTAATAATACTAATGATAATACACTAGTGGCTATGTCATGGTGTATTAAACTGATAACTACAAGATAACTACAGTACAGTTAGATATATCTGTAGATTAGATCTGCCGCATTTGGTAATTACTCGCATCTACGTAGTGTAGTCAGTTGTACGAGTGCAGCAGAGCTGATTACGTGCTGATGATGACAATGGTCTGTGTTCAGGAGGATGAGAAGGAAGCGGACAGGGAGAAGGAGAAACGTCGCGAGGAGGAGCGCGAGAGAGTCCGCGAGTGGGAGCGAGCGCGGGACCGCGACCGAGACCGCAGCAGCCGTACGTCGTCACGCGGTAAAGACGTCGACGTAGTGGAGGTGCGGCGGTCCGATGAACAGCGGGCAACGAGCGGCGTCGACTCTGACAGCCGGCTGTCACGCGATGTCGACACTGGCGAACAGCGAAGTCGTGAGTCGGACCGGAGGACGCGAGGGACCAGCGACCACCACCACCGCAGTGGTGCCGAGACACGCCGAGACACCGACACCAGGCATCACTCGACTACAGACACCGACGACAGAAGCAGCCGATACCACGCCGACGATGATAGACACAGTAGACAGAGTCACAGCCGTGACCAGTCGCCTCCATCTGACGACAGCCGTAGTGACGACTTGGCGGTCAGTTGTAGTAGTGGCTCTAGTAGCAGTGGCAGTAGTAGTAGTACTAGTAGTAGTAACAGCAGCAGCAACGCAGTAGTAGTAGTAGTAGTAGTAGTAGTAGTAGTAACAGCAGCAGCAACAGCAGCAGTAGATACAATTCCAGGAGATTGTTCAGCTGCCAGTACATGTAGTAGCAGCAGTAGAGTGTAGTAGTGATAGTAGTAGACTACTAGTAGTAGTGGCCACCAGAACGTGATACAGTTGTTTATTGGGGGCCCGCCACACCCTTTCAGAGAATGTCATCAGTATCATGATCTGGCGCTAGTACGTGTGCAGTGTCACCGTGTGCTGGTGTAGGCGAGTAGTCTGCTGGTGAATTATCCGTCATCTCCACAGCATCGCGAGTCGTCAACTGACAGTCGACAACGCCGGTCACGAGCGTCACCCAAGAAGTCGTAAGTCTCTTGTTGACAACCTCTGAACCTATCCACTGATAGTGTGTGTCTGATGACGACCGGCAGACTACACTGTCTCCCAAAAAACGCGCCAACTTTGGAACGCTATAGCTGGTAATTATAAAGATCGATTTTGATGACATTTGACAGAAATATTCAAAATACTCTAGAATAGAGTAGAATAGTCCGATTTGAAAGACGAAAAGTTGATAAAAAAAGCAAACCTAACCTACAGGAAAACTGAAGCGTGCAAACTCTATTCTAGAGTACAGTATTTTTAATATTTCTGCCACATTTCATCAAAATCGACGTTCATAATGTCGAACTATAGCGTTTCAAAGTTGGTGCGTTTTTTTGCGACACATTGTAGATTGTGTGTGTGTAATTATTGATATATACCGACACACGCTAACTGTGCCGTTCATGGTCTGTGGTATCCCTCGAAGAATCTGCACTTTGCAACAGCCTCTGACGTTTTAAACACTGTTACGTTCTCAAGTAACTCCAACAATCCTGGTCGTCTACGGTTGCACTCATCGTGACGAATGGAGAAGACGTCTCCGGGCCTGTGTAAAGGGACATCAGTTTGAACATTTATTCTGACTACGATGTCGCTAATCAACAGTTTGTTAACGATTAGTGCATTAGAGGTTAATTTTAACGTTATGCGTTCTATAAATTCACGTTTTACTTACTTACTTACTAGTTATAATGTTTAGTGACTTAAAATTTCGTCAGTATTACCATGCAGTTGCATCTACTGTGGCTGCCACAGGAAAACGTCAGCTGGTACTCTGTTCTTAATATTTCTCACAGACTAACAAGTGCTATTAAATGCAGATTAAATGACAACTCGTTGTACCAGAATTTCCGATATTGAACCGAGATTGTTGGACGTATTTCAACATGTAACGAAGATCCGGGTTTTTGAGACACCATGTGTGTTGATGTTGTTTCTAGGTCAAGGTCACGAAGTCCGCGTAAGTCTCGGAGGTCAAGGTCGAGGTCACCGGGTCGACATAAGCACAAAAAGAGCCGGCGTTCATGACGCGTCTACAGTACACTTGCGTCTAGACTGTTTGAGCGGTGATAATAATGGAGCAGTGGAAATTAGCGATTAGTCACACGATTAGTCGTTAAAAATCTTTACCGTCGAATAAAATTTTGATCGTTGAATTCTCGATTAAAGTCATGTCACTAACAGTGCATTATAAAGTAGATAACATAACCAGCATTTGATAAGTCATAGTTCGATAATTCACATTTTATAAATTTTAAGAATTTTAAAAAATTTGCAAAATTTTTTTGCATTTAGTGTGAGACTTTGGTAAGACTGTAGACAGAGCTGCACGTCATGCACGTGTTAGCCTGTGACTGCATGTGTTCGTGATGTCGTTGGTAAAACATCATTGCCACGCTGTGTTAACTCGGTCAGTCTTATTGTGGTGCGTTTGGGTGCGGAATTGTGTTAAATCTCATAGGAGTAATGTTCACATTTCGTTCAGCGAACGAACGATGGGCGTTGAATTAAAACCGCTGTACGAGCCATAAAGTCGGAGACTCACACTTAATGTATTCGTTGATACGTCGTGTCTTGCGCGGTTACGGAGGTATGGACCCTCAAATATTTTGGGGCTCACGACCTTGACCTTTTGTGGTCATTGGTCACGTGACCATTGGACTCGCAACATATGGTTTCCTATAAGTGATCCGTTGAAACCTCCCCTCTATCTCGCATATTGCTGAGATACTGCGTGTCGAACATTTAGCCACGCCTAATTATCATCGAAAATGCAGTGATGACCATTTTTGGTAGTGGGAGAGGGCAGATTAAGTGGTAAAAGTGTTTTCGGGTTTGATTGTTCAGTTGGTTTTTACTGGCCGTCAGCACTAGACTACTGCACAGGAGAACGCTAAGTGCGATCAGTTGTGAATGAGACATGTTTTACCACAGACCGACAAACCGACCTACCAGCGTCTTTCTCGCCGGCTAGTGCTAGTAAGGCCCCCATAATTCCCATGCTTCCGGTGTCCATTCATCGCTGAAATTTTTTATCTGACTGTCAGAAATAGTTTTGCTGCGTTTAGTTTGCGTCGAGTTTCACCAAAAAAACTTCTGGAGGGCCAGACAATTAAGTGCCTCAGATTTGGCCACTGGCTGACATTGTGCACTTTCAATATTTATTTACTTACTTACTTAAAATTAGTTTTGGAGATTATCAGTTTTGCATGAAACTATTGTATTGTCTTTGCAGCAAAATGTTATGTGATGTTTATAGTGCATGTGAATTCGATTGGCAGCCAGGAATATTACAGTGTTCCCCTGGGCTTAATAGGCTGATCGATATGTGATAATGATTGCTGTTGGCGTTTGGAAGGCTCAGTGACGTATGGCATGGCGTGCCTCTGCTGTACAGTATGAAATTTCGACACATTGACTCCAGCAGCTGTAATGTATTGTTAATTCATCGTCAGTATGTGGGTGGTAGTTTTTGCAGTAAAATATAGATTAATATCTAACAGGATTGTGATGAAAATAAAATTGAAATAAAAGTGAATGAATACTTAACAGCAGTTGTGTGTCGTATAATCGTATTAGTCCCCACTCTCTCAGTGTTCTATTGTCTGAAGCAGTGCTCTGATGGACCAATGCATTAGTCAGAGACGGAGCTGTTATTGACAGCCAAGACTGCCCCAAACGTTGCAAACTCAGCTTTTGCGCCAATCCGTCCAGTTTACGAACGAGGTTAAACGTGCGTCCAGCGCTAATGGGAACTCGTCTCACAGCTGCAGAGCGTCACCTGCCATATCAGATCACGCAGTGTTACCTGCCACTTGGCACAGGTGGTACTGAATTTGCCTACCCCAGAGTTGACCTTGGTGGTTGGTTAATATACACCGAGATGGTTTACCTTTTACCTGTCCGCCCCTGTGTGGGTCCGGGGGTGTAGAATAGGCCCACTCTGTTTCCTGGCTGGATGGCATAAGAGGCGCCTAAACCAGGCTTTTAGTTTTGTATTGGTACAGTTAGATTGTGCGTGTGTGCGTCTTTTGTTAGTTAGTATTACGTGTGTGCATGTGTATGTAGGTAGTATATTATTGAATTTTAGGTTTTAGTGTTGGTTTGATTGATTTTGCTGTTAATTTTTGTTGTCCGTACCGGTGCAAGTGATTGCCTGGAGGACCGTTCCCGAAATGACCGATAATGTATCGAGCATGTTAAACCTCACTCACTCACTTTTACCTATGCGCATAATAATCACCCATCCACATTCCACGGTAGTAACTGAATCTATCGTAGAGCAACGACCAATGCCTTTCACTCACCAAATATCTGCACTTTTGTCCGAAATACGGTCTTAAGTCTTGTATGTAAACCCCCATGCCTGTATTGCAGACCTGAATAGTTTAACAAGATGGTATCAAGCATTGTTGGACTGGCCGGTCGCTGGTCACGCCAGTGCCGGGTTCAGACGTGTGGAGGCCCCCTACCTCGGAATGCTAACAATAAAAAGGCGACAACAGACATATTTACAATCATCCAGTAAACTAGCCCACATTTTGCAAGGAAGAAAAAGCATCTCAGTAAGATTAGAGAAACGAGTATACTGTCCAGCATTTCTAGATGGTTCTGCAGTACACTGTATTCCGTATTCAAACAGCCGGTAGTTGACGTGGCTCGCGACGCGCAATGCTGTGTACATACGCGCCCTCAACTAGTTTGGAAAAAAAATTGCAGCGTATACCAGCTATCAATTCATTCAAGCCATGCTCGCACAGTGCGACATTGGCTGTACCATCGAGAAAGAGTTTTAATTAGTTAATAATTACTTAATTAAGGGCTCGGCAGAATTAATGAGTGAAAAGAAAGATAGAGGTTGAATCAAGGTACACATTGATCGTGGCGGTGGCAGAATGTCAGATCTGCCTTAAAACCTAATTAATAAGAAATAGACGGAATAAGCCGAATATATACCATACGTGCTTGCCCTGAATTAGTTTAGGAAAAAAGCCGATAATGCTATAGAGAGCTCCATAGACTCAAGCTGTCGCGGACAGACGCACAGACAGATGGATAAATCTGTGCGACAATAAGGGCTAGCTTAGCTTGCGCATCGCGAGCCAAAAATGGTGAAAGAATTGGGATCAAAACACCCGTTGCTTCGACAGTGAAGCTATCTTTATAAATGGAGCAAACAGCAGTTCAGTTTCCAGGTTGAATAGATGATCTTTAAGCGCATTTAAAACGGCAACAGAATGATCGTGATTTTTTCATGAAATGTGTGGAGGCCCAGCTTGTCCAGTCCTTGGGCCGTGTGTCACGTGTTGAGTTGACTGAGGGCAGCGTCTGCTGTGTCATTGGCGTGCTGCGTCGTCCGCTGACACTCGTGAGCTCTTCTACAACAGACAGACAGACAATATCGCACAGATCTACCGGCCAGAGCGGTCTCGTGGGTTAAAAAATGTAGGGGTGGTGCAGGAAGTTGCAATTTTCCGACAGGAAATTATGGGTGGTCAGAATTTCAATTTTGCCCTACATTTCCCCAAAATGGGGGCTTTCAGTCCCGAATTTTGCATTTTGGACGAAAATTTTCCAAGAACAAAATTTTTCGACAGCCCAAAATTTAGGGAGCAATTGCCCCCCCCCCTGCCTCCCTGCCACGGCGCGAATGATACCAGCGACAGTACTCGGGACAAATCTGCTTAGTCTATTTCAAATAGACTAAGCAAATTTGTCCCGAAAATCATGAAAATCTTGCATAAGTAAAACAGTAGTCGTTAGAAATAACGACAGATTTATCACATTTTCAGACATTTATTACTACTTTTCAGCTCAAATATCAATTACATGTAGATAAGTTTTTTAATACTTTAGTTTTGTTGTAGCCTGCTTACAGGATCAGCTAATTGAAAAATATGCTGATGAATCATGAATGTCCTGAATTTATTTTGAGTGTCCAGAAAAATGTTTATGGAGCGAAGACATGTAGCCTAATGAAAAAAAAATACGCAAGGTTTAGTACATTAAACTTTGATAAGTAAGTAAGTAAGGAAATCTTTTATTGCATAAAATAAACGTAAATGCAGAATATAAAATATAAACATCCAATTAATGAGCTACAGAAATTTAAACAGAAAGCGCAACTCGGGAAGTGAACGTAAGGATTGACTGGAATTTCTCTGCTTTGGGAGTACAATATTTAGACACTGCTCGTGTCACTGAATTTCGTTGTAAAGATCCCGGGCCACATTATCGAAAACCTCAGATAGTATTATATAATATTGGCTGAAAAACAGTAACGATGTGATCGTAACACACACTTCGTCAGCCACGTCTTGATCTGCTTCGTATTAATTCATCTCCTCTCCACGGTCATCTCACCTCACCAGTGTCATCATCACCACTCTTATCATCCATCACCCGATCATTCTTTCTTTCCAATCTCAAAACTTTTCTCAAATCCTACCTTTCATGGACATCTGGCACCTCTTTCGGACTGATTTCACGGATATCTGCACTTGCTGACGGTTTTTTTCTCGTTTCAGTTTTTTTCTAGTTTCAGTTATCATTATTTCGTTCCTTTTTATCTTTTACTCTGATCTTAGGCTTCGATCTCTCCCATAACCATCTGTTTCTGGACAACAGCACTTCCATTTCAGTTTCTCTCATTTCATTTTCCTTTAAAAGACTTTCAGTTCTTTTTAGTTTACGTGCTAGATAATATGGGCAGCTTGCCTGCCAGTTTTCCGGTGCAAATCATGCATCATAATCACGTCATATTTCCTATCATGTGGACACATTCACGCAGCAATACGGACCGAATGAGGTCGTCGATGTCGACAAGCATCGAGTCCTGCGCCATGTGGAGTTCGTCTCGTTCTTGTAGCGATCTCATCAGCTGACTGTTGTACGCTGCAGACAGACCAGACGCCATCAATAGTAAAAGTAAAGTTAAGTTATATTATAGTGCGCTCTAAAGTTTAGCTTAGAGCTTAGCTTAATCTAGCGCACTCAATCACCGTAATCACTTTAGGCGCCGAAAACTCCCTATTCGTTTGCATTTATACTGAGAAAATGGGGAGGAAATTTGAGTAAGCAACTTGCCCAATGGAATAGTGGCACGACCTGGGAATCGAACCGGGGTCTCCGAGCTCGAATTCCAAGTGCGCTAACCACTAGGCCATTGAGCCACACTGTCATGCTAGAGATTACCTTGTAACTCGCTTTTCCTAATGCTGACTCAATCAATCCAAGTTTATTTCAGACACAAGTCCATAACTACACAATAAAAGATATGCAATAAAAACAGATAAAAGAAACTAGTACACGCGTATAGTTAAAAACCATTATACAATCTTGTTACACGATCTAAGAGGCTGGTTTGCAAAAAGAACACGAGAGTTGTGAACAACGGTATCAAACGTAGGAAGCAACAGATCAAGAAATACATCAGTCATGTAGGGCTTACTATCGCGCCTCATGTAGCCAAACATTTTCTTTGTACATTTATTATATTTATTTATTTATTATTAAAATCGTACACGAAGTACAACAAGAAAAATTAAAATACACAAAGGAAACAGAACAATACACAGCACTAGGCTATCAGTCACTCAGTACAAATGCAATTAATAGCAGTGGCAATCTCATCAGCATCAAACAGGTCAGTGCACAAATTAGGATTGTCTCT
>Ga0056124_1000332_pt1 | contig 14603 bp, 7 predicted proteins | sample WorMetHEROISLAND_2_FD_70069 | JGI IMG/M metagenome (GOLD analysis project Ga0056124, IMG submission 70069) | Marine gutless worms symbiont microbial communities from Max Planck institute for Marine Microbiology, Germany - Olavius sp. 4 HERON ISLAND | ecosystem: Host-associated > Annelida >... | reverse complement strand
TTATAAGCGAAGTTGACTGCCATTGAAATAACATAAACTCTGACGGGACCAGATGCACGTCGTGCATATATGCGGAGCGTGCTTATAACCGACGTGCATATAAGTGGAGCCGACTGTATGAAGAAATCGATTAACGGTTGGTGTGCTGGTATTCACTCTAGTTACTATCTCAATGGATCACTCCCCTGTGTGGGTCCGGGGGTGTGCCGGTTTAGAATAGACCCACTACGTTTCCTGGCCGGATGGCATAAGAAGCACCTAAACCAGGCTTTTAGTTTTGTATTGGTATAGTTAGTCTGTCTGTGTGTCCATCCATCTGTCTGTCCACGACAGCTTCGACAGCACCGTGGCGAATATGGTATCCACTTATTCCGTCTATTTCTTATTAATTATGTTTTACAGCAGACATTCTGCCACGATCAATCTTACCTTCAATCTTACCCATCCTCTATCTTACCTTTAACTCATTAATTCTGCCGAGCCCTTAATTGACTAGTAATTAACTAAGTAAAAACTCTTTCTCGACGATAATAGTACATCTCGCTAGGCACTCGCAGCAAAACTGCTGCTATGACATTATTGATCCAAAGATACTGGATATTCATTAGCTCGAAATGCATGCAACCAAGCACAGGCACTCACTAACATTCTCGGCAGTAGCTCTGCCATGTAGCAAGTGACGCGAGTGCTGATTGGTTGCGTAGTCCTTGCTGGATTTCCCCCGCAGTCTATAAATATCTAGTGATAGACTGTGGATCGCTTTGTTTAGACTTTGACGCGTATGTACACAGCACTGCGAGTTAATTATTAATTATTAATATGTAACATCTTTGGAGTCACCATCCACGTCACCTACCGGCTTCGTTTAAGTTTATAGTCAAAGTTTGATGAGTTGATATAGCCTAGTACTAAGCCGTGTTCACAGAATCGCTTGGCAATTATCGAGTATCGACTAACTGCAGGTTTAGATGATGATGTCCAGGTATGACTTCGCCGAGTATGTACACAGCACTGTGTGTCGTGAGCCACGTCGACTACCCGCTTGTTCTATGTGTTCTTTAGGCATTTTATGTGTTCTATGCCACTGCCCAGCCGCCGTGTAGTATATGTACGGAATTTTGGTTTCGTGCACATGGCTTCAGTGTCCCCAACTCATGCATTTGATTAATTTGCTTTTCTAACCAATTCTAGACTAGTGCCAATAATTAGCAGTCTGCCTCGCGATGATCTGCTTAAATTTTTACGTTGCTGGGCCACTGTCGCAACCGTTGTACGGGCACTCATCGTTGTTCAGGCCTCTGAAGTGGTGTCCCAGCATGTTTTAGTCAGACCGGAATGCATCTAGTCTTGCATCATTTGATCTCCAAGTGTTGCAACTTTCAAAAGCCGACTAGGCACGTTTGATTGATCTAAGTTTGACCGTTTTGTATCAGTTTCGTATTAATATTCGTGTTTTTCTGTGCTCTTTGTAGTTGGGTAGCTGGTTAGTGCAGACTTTGCCTGCCTTGTTCCCCTTTTGACATTCAGGCTGTTTTTCTTTATTCTGCTGCCATGCTGTGCTGCATGATGCCAATAAATAAACTTATTAACTGACTGGCTGAATTATATGTTCCGTCTCTCGGACTCCTAGGCATCTACACCGGAGGAAAATGCAGGAAACGGACGGTCACGGACACGCATTACCGGAAGTAGAAAACACTCGTGCGTAATTCAGTCGTGCGGGAGTGAAAACCCTTCACACACTGCAATATGTCTGCAAGAATTAAGTTACCCAAATCGGTCAACAATTCGTGTCAGCAAAGCGAAAGATAGATGTTCAGCGATATACCGCAAATCGATTATTTTGCAAACACCAGCACACACATCAATCAACCAGCAAATACTCCATAGATAGCAGCGATTAGAGATGGGCCAGTGATAAAACGCAATACAGTTGATATTATCGGATTCGGTATCGTATGGTTTATTCATACAGATGACAAATCGCAATCATTAATATTAACGACATAATAAAGAGTATAACGGTTTTTACCCCTTTCTGTATTTCGGCCTACCGAGACTTAGCTCATAAGATATAGTTGTATCTCGATTCCCTGTAAAGGGTCTGTATAATGATGCAGGTATAGCTGGAGAACGTGGTTAAAGTGTTTTGACAGGGTGAGAAAAGTCATCGACGGTGGAGTTGAACAGGTCAGCCATGGCCGGGACGTCGTCGCTTCAGTACCCGAACCGTTTGGCGCGTCGCAACAGCGAATCAAGACGCGCGCAGTCGGCAGCTGAACACATTCCCGACCATTCTGGGCCGCATATAGGAGCCTCGAGAGAAAGCAATTTCTTCCCGAGCCTCAGCCGTCAGTTGGGGATATGCCAAAGCCATATAGTCTCCGGATGTCCTGGTGGAGATCAGACATAGAAACAGAATATCGTGATGATAAATTGCCTATTAGGACACAACCCTAATTTACAATAAAGGGTACGATCAAGTATTTTTACGTAACGGTAACGGTAAAGTATAATTATAAGTTTTTCATATGTATTAGTGGGACGTGGGTAGTCGCCGTAGATTCGTCTTGTATTCATCACGTCGCAGCTATTTATGTTTAAATCTGTAGGTAGTCAGTTTTTAGCTCGAGTGCTTATTAAGACTGGTATTTTCTGCTGGACGCCAGTTAAAGCAACATACACACGGTCTGTATCTGGGAAGTAGGCCTAATTACTGAGCATAGACTGCAATCTAAATTATGACATCATCAGTTAGAAATACCCATGAAAGTGCATTGTACAAAATAGTTATGTTTTAAGTACTTATGTACTGTGCGTGTTTTAGAAGTAACCTAATGGTGTTAATCGGCTGATGTCAGGTTTTGCTGTTTGTGTGTTTTAGCTCATACACTGCAACAGTGATGTCTTCATTGGCAGTTGCTTCAAATGTTAATAAAGTTATTGACAACATAATCAAGTCATCAGAAGATGCACGACTGTATCGAGGCCTGGAACTGCAGAATGGCATGAAGATTTTGTTGATTAGTGATGAAACAACCGATAAATCTGCTGCAGCACTTGATGTTCGCATTGGTACTTATTCCACCTTCATTCTCAAGAAGTGGCTAGCTGACTGTCAGTCGGCTGGCTAGGACTCTGACTGAGAGCCACTAGGTGGCCGCCAATCCCAGGATTTGGGATTGGTGAAAACGGCCAGAATTTCGGGATTTGGGATCCCGGGATTGCAATCAATAGTCCTCACCGAACATTAATCCTAATTCTGACTCTGAGCTTTACAGTAGCCGTAATTTATTTAACAAATTGACACCTTTTTCTGTAGTTACGTGTCTCTGCCGTATGAATACTCAGCAATTGAATCACAGTGGTGTCACAGTTGCCATGACAAGATTGGTTAGCCAGCTAGCCACTCTGTACAGTCAGTTTTTACGTGCGACAGCTGTACCGGCAGGTACTGCTGAGAGCGCGTATTAGCTGTGGGAATTCTGTCCGTCCGTCTGTCTGTCCATCCTGGTGTCACGACCCGGTACCGAACCAAGCCCAGGTGAGATAGAGACTCCAGGTTTTCACCATATAGCCTAGGGTCTCTAGTTTCTAATGAGGTAATTTGGTGCCGCTGGGTGAGGAGACTCCCCTCGAATGAGGGCATCAATAGACACAGACTTGCTGCTTATCATAACAAGCACTGTTGATGAGCTTTCCGGGGGTACCAACATCGATGACCTTGAACGACCTTGAACTCCAAAAATAGGCATTTTTAGTGAAATTTTTGCGATTAGCCGTGCAGCGATACACATATTTCTGATCACGAGGTGGCGCCACAGTGTGCTATGGCGTACATTGCTGAGTATGAATGCTTGTAGCATGTTCGTTCTATGGCTTTCGAGAAACATTTTGAAATGCTGAAGCACTCACTCTATTAAAAAATAAAAAAATAAACTAACAACTCAATCATGCATATTTTAGCAAACATTGTGTTGAGTGGAGGTAAAATGTTTTAATATAACACCCTTATTTAAAGGAAAGGCTGCAGAATATATAAAATCACGTTAACATGTACGCTGTCCGTACAGCCTCTGTGCAAAAGATTGTTTGAAACATCGCTTTTCCGTATGTTACAGGATAAAAGATTTTTGAGCAGGCGAACGAAACGTAAATCTTATATTTTATCGTTATTGTGTTCGTGTGTGTGTTTTATGTGCATGCTATGCTGCCTTGTTATCGTAATAAATGATGATAGGATTGTACCCCCTTCATAATGCGCGATTTCTGCTACTGTCTGCTAATCTAGCATCAACGATTGTAGATAGACATGACTTGCTGCTTACCATAACAAGCACTGCTGACGACCTTTCCAGGGATATTAACATTGATGACCTTGAAATCGAAAACGGGGATGTTTAGTGAATTTTTCACGATTGGAGGCTGCGGCGCACATTTAAAGAGTGAATTTTTGATGAAATTACTGGAGATAGACAAGACAGACAACCAGTGTATAAAATTAAACTGATGCTGTCGCGCGTTTCATGAGCATTAGCTCAGATTTCTTGTTTCATAACTTTGTCCACTTTTTTGTCAGCCAAATATTACTGTATATTTTATAGTTGCACTTTCTGGTAAAAATGGAGAAGACTCAAGTTACTGACTTTGTGTATGATTGTTTGGTTTAGGTCATATGTTGGATCCGGATGAGCTACCGGGACTGGCACATTTCTGTGAACACATGCTGTTTCTTGGCACGAAAAAAGTAGTGTAGCCTACCTTTTAGTTGAATGTGTTCTAGTTCTACAACATGGTTGTGTCATGATGACAACACTATAAAAATGCGCATAGTACATGATGCTTTTGTTTCTCCTGTTTTTATTGAACTCATGCCATTTGGTGACATTTCTTCTTTTTTGATTTTTGGTATGCATTATTGACAGCGTTAATTTTAGTTCTACTTAGCCAAATGTATTCTGTTTCACATTTTGTTACACATGCTTTTTCACTTGTCTCTAGTATGTAGTACATCTACATAGTATATTTCAATCATGTTTAACAAAATATTGGTCAAATTTTTTTCTGTCATGATACAAGGGGCATTCAATAAGTAGTGAGAGTCAATGTATTAGACTAGAGAAAATTCACAATTTATGTATCAGTAGAGTGTACATTCTCTACGAACACATATGAGTTTGTTGCGGATGTGATGTCATTGTAATTTATGATTCCATAAACCGCTGAATGGAAACGATTCACAGCATCATACAGTTTCATGTATAGTGGACTCCACGAAGATAGGATTTCAGATTTCGAAACACGCTAGTTACTGGGGTCATGTCATCACTGTATGCAGGGTGATCTTATTGTATGAAGCCAGGGTCACGAACAGTTTGTTAGGTAATCATAGACTTGTAGACTGGACTGCAGTGATGGATATATAGCAGGATGCACGGGGCTCACTCCCGGGCTCCCGCACATCAGGGGCCCTCACATAACAAGTTATAGATATTGCTTAGCCTTTCATCAACACAACCGATATCATAAACTGTTAACTTTTCAGTAAAATTTTACTGATAATGTTAAATCTTGATGTGATGTCATCATTACCTCGAGCACTCTTATTTACGGCTGGCGCATATTTAGGCTATTGTATATTCGTAGCTGAAAATGAGAAATTCATAAGCGTATTTTTAGGGCTTTCAGAAAACCAGATGCTCCAGGGCACCACTTTGGTAAATTCGGCTGCAGACTAGAGAGAGCCTAATAAATGTTGTACACTCATGTTGACACTCCACATCGTTTCTGTTCAGTGCATTGTGAAGTCATGATTTACAGTGACATCACATCTGCAACGAAGTCGTGTGTTCGTAGAGAGTGTACATTTTTGCTGATGTATAGAATGTGATTTTTTTAAATGTAATACATCGGTCCTCAGGACTTATTGAATGCCCTCGTGGATGGTAGATCCATTTGATTATTTTCCTTGTTTTTTTCCTGAATTATCTAAAGTGAAATAACTGAGAAGTATTTTGTGACAAGTCCATCATTATGTTTTACTTTTTGAATCATTAATCAGAATTTGTTTAATCACATGATTTTGTTTTGTGTTTTTTTCAGTATCCAGAAGAAAATGAGTACAACAAAGTAAGTATGCCATTTGCTGTTAATTGTAGTTAACAATGATGACAGTACTTCAGAAAATGCACCTTTTCATTAGCAACTTGATAGAAGGACAAAAAAGATTGCTTTAATGCACTGCAGTGTACCCTACTATTTGAGGTCATGCCCAGTTGTAAGTGGACATTTTTCTTCACTCTGGAGCTGTTTCAACTGGAAACCTTTGCTGCTGATTCATGGATCTCATGAGAACTGTACGTGAGATGCCCTGGCTGTCACCTTAATGATTAACCGCTGCTTGTAAGTTATTTGACAACGAAGTGAATTTTTGGAACAACTGGAATAACTAGAAAGTCATCTGCGTGAAATGTGAACCGGTTTGTTGCAATGTTTTTATTTCTACAAATGGCTGTTTGAGTCTTTGATTGTAGGTGATATGTCTTCTGATTATGTTGTTAAGATTTATTGAGCAAGGTTTAACATCCCACTCGACGCAGGGTGGTTAGTTATCCGGATAGCTCTCAATCTCACCAGGCTCATCTCACCATGTTACAATAATATTTGTTGTTAAGAAGTGGTAGACATAAATGCATGAAGCTGTACTGCACTGTGATAGATGGTGCTGATAGGTATTACATAACTGAGCTGTAGAGATATTGTCTTGCTGTAATTATTGTTGAATGTGTAGGCTACATGAATTCATCAAATTACAACCTTTGTTCAGTGTTTGCTTATTTGTTGACATTTTGGCAACTGCTATATAGTCTTTTTTCAGCGCGACTTCGGACTTCTGCTCGCTGCTAGATATTACCATGGTGAACAAATAGTCATGATGTGAGGAAGTTTGTGAGACCCCTCGCCTTGGCTCAGTGACTTGTCTTGTTCTTTTCTGATTTGTATTGCTGTTTTTCGCTACACTGTTGAATGCGTAGTTTCTGAGTGAGCATGGTGGCAACAGCAATGCCTTTACTTCCAGTGAACACACTAACTACTACTTCGATGTCGATACGGTCCATCTAGCTGGTGCTTTGGACAGGTATTACCAGATTCAGAGCTGTGATTATGTGGCCACCTTAGTAGGCTGCATTACGCTCTTGCCTATCTGTCTGTCGTGTACGTTTATGTTGGTAGTATATTCTCAGTCTGTTTGAACTTTCTTGTTAGCTTTTGAAACGACAGTTCGTTGATTATGCAACTGCATTGCGAGTCTTGCACGTTTATCTGTTTATCTGTCTGGCTGCCTGTCCAACCATCTCTACATCTGAGCACTGGGCCAATATATTTGTCTAGTCTATAGAAGTCAACATGCATCTTTTCTGTGGTTTGTTGTGTGTGAAGATTTGCGCAGTTCTTTGTCACACCGCTGTTCACGGCCAGCGCCACCGAGCGTGAGGTGAACGCAGTCAACTCGGAGAATGACCGAAACCTTCAGAATGATTTCTGGAGACTCAATCAGCTCGAGAAGTCAACCTGCAAGGCAGGACATCCGTACACTAAATTTGGCACTGGTGAGTCATCCAGACCTACGTGCGGTCATTTCTGATGATAAAAAAGCTACACAGAGCCTACCCATCTATCAAGGAAATGAATTGAAAAATCCGGATTTTTTTTCTCAAATAGCGTTTACTTTAAAAAAATATTGCCAATATTTCTAGTATGTTTTATTAAATTTGTTAAAACTTGCTGAGATAAGCTGCAAAATGTCAAATACTGTCTATCTGCTAATAGCAAAGAATCCTCGAAAATGATCAAAATGAATACAGATCATATCCAAAGGTAATTGATTTATTTTGGCACATTGGCATTCTTCCTTGGAGATGTCGTCAGAAGTTATTCATAACTTTGAGATATTTTGTCCAAGGAGTCAGACACAGACTGCTACAAAGACATAACCGCCTCATCATTTGACTGTCAGGCTTTCTTTGAGTCTTTGAGTTGTGATGGCCTTTAACTTGCTGCCAGACAATCTCGCGTGACTCGTTGTGCAGTGGCAGTACTTTCAGATGTGACTTAAACACGGTAGATACTAGTGTAGTCATTCAGTAAAGGTGCTGCATGAAATTGTGCCATATTCATTCACTATTGACGTTGACATTGGCAGACCTAATGATGTTAATGTGGCGGCTTTTGTCCATTGGCGTTAATGACTTGAGCAGTTTACATAACGTGGCATGCCTTAATTGAATGTGAATTCACAGCCTAGTCTCTGCTGCTGTGTGCCTCTTGATTCTTTCATAGCATGTGGTTTTGATGGATTGATTGATTCATTTGTTTATTTATTTATTTAGACATCCGTTGATTTATTTATTGATTAATTCCTTGATCCGTTGATAGTTTGATTCAATGATTGATTGTTTCCAGGCAACAAGGATACACTGCTGGCAATTCCATTACAGCGGAATCAGGATATTAGGGAAGAACTGTTGAAGTTTCATAAACGGTACTATTCATCAAATGTGATGGCTCTGACTGTTCTTGGCAAAGGTTTCTATTGTTATTCTTTCTCTAGCTCATACATTAACTTTGTACCTGTGGAGTGGGTTTTAGCTTTCTCATGCTTAGTCATTTGTGTATATTATCTAATTTCATTAGTTATATTTGCTAAAGGTGGAGATGCTGTCTGTTTGTTGCTTTGTTTTCTGTTTTGTGGGTTACTGCAGAAATTGTTATTTGATTCGTAGGAAATTTTTGACGGGTGGGGCATGGCCAGGGATGTATTGAATAGATTACAGTGGTAATTTGGGTCACAGTCCGAATCCACAGATTTTTAAAGGATACACGTAGCAGATTGTATTAAGTCAGTTTTTTTGCCAGGTGGCAGCACTAGCCTTGGTCGAAGATACATAGTTGAATGTTGTATTCTTATCTCATTCGGCATATGGGCATTAGAATAAGTTGAATTAATGCACGCCCATGTATCATTTGTCTTCATCTATGTTATGTAGGCTTTTATCACCTCTAGTTCAGCTGTGTATTCTATAGAGTATATTAGGATTCATTTTTGTATTATTTAGGTTTAGTTCTTTATTGTCAAGCACTGCCATCCAGTTGTCTAGGAGGTGCTAGGCTGTGATTTGTGTAATTTCGTAGTGTTTGTTGGCTTGTGTGTAGAATCGCTGGATGATCTGGCGGAGCTTGTAGTGCCATTGTTTGCCGACGTTGAGAACAAGAACGTTGAAGTTCCTGAGTGGCTGGATCATCCATATGGACCAGACGAGGTTAAGGTCAGTATGGCAGTGATACATTCATTCTGACTTACATTATAATATACATTTACCGGATGCATTAAGTTTTTATTTAGTCCAGATTTTTGTGAGTAGTTAATCGCGAGGCTCAAAATGAACTGATTAGGTTTCGGGGTTAGAAAGTCAAAGGTTAGCATCCGGTCATGACGAATGGGTGGAGTCTTGCAGACCTTGATGCTGCATGTCCTGTTTTTATTTCAGTGTGTTCTTGACAGTGTATGTGTTCTTGACAGTGTATTGTGTGACATTGCAGATGAAGTTTACTGCTGTACCTATCAAGGATGTACGAAGTCTCAGCGTCACGTGGCCAATACCAGATCTGCATCCTTTCTACAAAGTTAATGTAAGCAGCTGTTCTGTTGTCACGTACAGTAAAGCCTGTTGAAATTCATTTGTGGTTAGTTAGTTGGCTTCATTAGCTTGTGAATTTTTTAACTGGAAGATTTGTGCAAAAACTGTTAGAAGTCACTCCTGGCAAATCGTAGGCATAAGTTACCTCAAGTGAGGCTTTGCAGTAGTGTTATGAAATCAGTGGGTTGAGCTAGTAAAGCAACACTGGAATTAACTGCTCTTACTGTAAATGTCAGTGGGTCTGTGCTAATTATGTCATTTCAGTAGGGCTGTGGAAATTAACAATTAATCATTAGTAATTTTTTTACGATTCAAAAATTAGTCATTAAATTTTCTATGAAAGTCATGTCATTGAAAGCATCATAAAGGAGATAGAGTGACAAGCATTTGACAGACGATAATCACTCAGAGAATGCGAACATTTTTGTTTTGTTTGTGGCAGTGGATCAAATAAACACTTGCTAATTGTGTGTCAGTGCATTTGTGGCAGTCGGTAGCTGAACAACATATAAAGTTGTTTACACGAAAACATGTTTTTTTTCGGATAATTACCACGGCCAGTTTTTAATCAAAATTAGTGATAAATTAATCATTAACTTCTGTTAAGTTATTAAAAGATTTTGACCGTTACCAGCTTTGCATTTCTCTAAGCATATGCATGTGTGCATGTGTAGCCTGGTCACTATCTGGGACATCTGATTGGTCATGAGGGCCAGGGCAGCTTGCTGTCAGAGCTCAAACATAAAGGTGAATAATGCTACTCAGTGTGCTTACTGTCACAGTGACACAGAGCTAGTGTCAGCTTTGGTCAACATACTGGTTGCTACTTGCTTGAACATTGAACATATTGCTGCTTGTACTAGTTGTCTCTGTCATTAAATGTTTTATTCCCCATGATTACTATGTGGAGTAGTAAACAGCTTTCAACTGCCTGCATGTGTGTGTTAGCATCCTTTTTGGCTGTTTTTACCGTGGTTTATTATTTGTTAGCCTGTTAGAGTTATTAGAGCAAGTTCGTGTTCTTGACCTTCCTGCACACTTGTTTATGTCTTTTGCATAATGAAGCAGGTTATCGCTTCACTTGTTTCTGTTTGTCTGTTCATTATGAACAGATTTTGCTAAATCTTTTCTAGGGGTGCAGCGTCGGCCGGGCATTCAATGATTAGATCTCTGTGATGATCTGAGTCATATAATCAAAGATCCTTGGATTATTTAAAGGATAAACATACCACACTCTGTTGTCATTTTTTCACCACATGTATCACTGGTCTTGGCACAAGTTTGTGCTGTCACAGTTTTTCTAGCATTATTATTGTTTGTGCACTGTTATCTTTTGCTCGTTAGAGACTCTAATGTTAGCCTATTGTAGTCATTGCGTTTATAATTTGTTTAAAAGAGCCGGAAATAGAGGCCGTTGGCCTGCTTCCGTGAAACTCGTTACCTTACCTATAGTAATCAGTTCAGGCCGTCCCCAAAAGTTAGCTTTTGAGAGTCATTGGAACAGGATGTTAAAATCAGCATGCTGTTTTGGTATACCATCAAACCACTGATGGCCATTGCTTTTGATTTCTCTTTAATAATGTGTTCTTTCTGATATTGTTCCATGACGAGATTTTGCGTAATTGTTGAGTGTTTCTTGAGTGCATTCTTGTATGTTTTAAGAGTCAACAATGCTGTGAATTTATTTTTCAGGCTGGGTGAATGAACTGGTTGGTGGACAGCATTCCGGTGCAAAGGGTTTTATGTTCTTTAGCGTCAACGTCGATCTTACTGAAAGTGGCATAGGTAATGCTTTTATTGCCCGACACTCACATTCGCCATTTCAACTGTCATTTTGCAGGCAGACCTCAGTTAGCCAGTTGATCCTTTGATTGTCATCCTCAATTAGTCTCTAATCTGTTCGTCAGCTAGGGACAGGCCAAAAGCCTGTCATATCCTCCTTGACATTTATTCACTAGTTTTCATTCCGACGTTCCCGTTTGTGTCATTCCTTTTATTTGCATCATCGTACTTGCATTATTGCCACACTGCTTTTTTTGTATGTAGAATCTTAACTATAGAAATGCATTATTTGTCATTTTTTTAATGTGACAATAGGGTGACGTATTTTGGTATTATTTATATTATCGAGTCCATTAGCAGTTAAGAGTTGTAGCTGTTCATTTGTTTAGTTCAACATATTTTTTCGTTTTGTTGATACATTACTTTTATTGTTTATCTTTATCTGACATGTTAGTTTTAATTTGAACATCAGCGTCAGACAGTTTATTTTGCATTGTGTTGTTACTTATTTAATCTGCATGCTTATGTATCATATGTTTGACTGGTTTGACTCCTGCTGGTATCAGACTGCAGGAGTCGTTCACGAGCCAGTATGCAATGAAGTAAACATGTGATCGCTTTGGTTTGGTTTCAGAGCACGTTGATGACATCATTACGCAGATATTTCAATACATAAATTTGCTGCAGAAAGAACGACCTCAAGAGTGGATTTTCCGAGAATGTCAGGTTTGTTAGTATATACTGGTAGCTGGAAATTGCATACATTATTACTGTTATCATTATTATTATTATACATGTTGTAGTTTTGAGGAAGAATCACCCAGATAGTTGTAGTTGTGAATGCATGAAATACTCGAAAGATAACGAATAGTTTGCAAGAATTTTGCGGCAATCTCGATCCAGAGATTTGTATTTATTTTGTACACAAGTGAATGAGCATGTGGAACATTAACAGTAGTCGCATGCTAATTCTCATGCATAGTTATGATCATCATCATTGTTGTCATGGTTGCAACCTGCTAAATTCTCACTGATAGTTGCAATGTGTGTTTAGATGTATGGATGTTTGCTGTGTCGGAGTGCTTTCTAGTTACGTCTTTGCTACTGCTTGTGTTGTAGGACCTGAGCTCGATGGCATTTCGTTTCAAAGACAAGGAGCGACCTTCATCATATGTCTGTCATTGTGCGTCCGCCCTGCATGTGTGTTTCGTAATCTTGTTCTTGATACTTGCAAGAAGCTCAGTTTTAATTGTTTGAATGATCATCTGCACTTTCAGTTTTTTTAACTTTTGTAGCTGTGTATTGAGTTCGTATTGAATTCTAACCAGGTACACTATTTAACGTGTGTGAAACTTTTTCTGTACAATTCTGAGATTTTTACACAATTTGCATCTTAATTGTTTCACAATAAAAATAATTTCTGTAATTGTAGTATGACACTTGTAGGAATTTGTATAGTATATTATTTGTACATTTGCTGCTGGCATAGCATGAGTAATAAAGCTGGCGCTTGCAGTGTATATCTCATGATCTGTTGCTTGTGTCTCTTCAAAGTTAAGTGATTTGTGAATACAGTGTTTTGGGCCACATTGTTTCAGTTTGTTTGTGTGGATATTTGACTCTAGTCTTGTGTTTATATTATTGATAGGACTACCCAATAGCTGAGGTGTTGTCAGGAGGATATCTGTTTGACACATATGATGCCGACTTGATTCAGAGCGTGCTTGATAAACTGACTCCACAGTCTGCGAGGTATGAACTTGTCTATTATAACATGACACCGTCGTAAACTTTCATGGTTTGTCACAGTGCAATATCTGTAATCTAGCGGTGATGTCGCTGTTGAAATAATAAAACTTTCTTGCATACTTACTTACTTAATTCTTACTATATCGTCATTGTTGATTATTGTCATCCGGGTTTGATTTATGTGGTGTATATAAAGCAGTCTTTCAGGTGATCAAGTTTTGTTCAAGTCACTTAGTTTTAACATTATTTGTATTCAGTTCTTTGGTTTGTCTGCCCTGAAGCATTGTTATTTAGTTATTGTTTGCTAGTACCAGCAAAGGGGAAAGCGTGTCATCACAATCAGATATGAAGCTTATTTTATTTTTTATTGTTTCATGTAGTTGTGTCATTCTGTTGGTCATCGTCTCACTGATATGAACAGAAGGCAGTCGTTGGTTGTGCAGGATATCTGTGATAGGTAAGAAGTTTGCTGGTACTACTGACCGCACTGAAGGGTGGTATGGCACAGAGTATTCAAGTGCAAAACTCTCCGAAGATTTGCTTCAGGTAACGTGCACCACGTTTTTCTGTAATATTGGAGTTGACATGTTTGCCTTCAGTTGTTAGCTGAAAATATGTACTCTCTTTTGGCATTAACCTGCAGCAGATCGGTTTTACTGGAAAAACCACAGGTACAGTGGCAGCTGCCTGCATGATTATGCTTGGTATTTAAGCAGTAAGCACTACGTCATTTTTAGTAGTATTTGTGTATACTGCTGCACTGATGAAGTAGAAATGACTACAGTCGGAAAACGTGAATCTGTAGAATAGAACAGAATAGAAATTTTATGTAGTGCAATACCATGCAAATGCATCTCTATTGTGCTGAAATCTATCAGTTATACAGTGAGCACAAATTAATAAGTAAGTGCAGTTCTGTTGTTTGTTAGCACAGAGTATAGATGGTCACATTACCACCACGGTCAGCAGCAGTTCCACAGCAAAACACAACAACAACCTTCCTTTAAAAACATCAATACCCCAATTTCCCACATCTACCACCAATGTATTACCACCATCTCATACCAGATCAGCTGCCACATGCGAGATTGCTGTAACAACTCTTACTTTTGTAGGCGAGTAAACAGTAGCAAGTGCCCGACCTTTATCTTTTTCTTGAGCTCATCTTTTCCGTTCTTCTGATTCGAGTGGAGCTATACTTGATTTATGCTGTACATCACGGATTGACAAATTATATGTATGTGTGTGTGTGGGTGTGTCTGAAAAGATTCAGTTTTGCTCTCACAGTATTTCCAAATTATCAGTTGTGTTTAGAATTTTATAATTGATATTTTTTGCCTCGGTAGCACTGCTGTTATGATGTGCGTGGCAGAA
>Ga0056124_1000331_pt1 | contig 14623 bp, 13 predicted proteins | sample WorMetHEROISLAND_2_FD_70069 | JGI IMG/M metagenome (GOLD analysis project Ga0056124, IMG submission 70069) | Marine gutless worms symbiont microbial communities from Max Planck institute for Marine Microbiology, Germany - Olavius sp. 4 HERON ISLAND | ecosystem: Host-associated > Annelida >... | reverse complement strand
GCCGTTGACATCTCACGTAAAGGCTTCTAGTGCCCGTGTCTGCTGCAAGCAGTGTCCCAGTTTCTGCAGCATACATAAGCACCGATAGCACTAGGGCTTGATAGAGACGGATCTTGGTAGGTTCTGTGAGGCGTTTGTCCTTCCAGATATGGCCCAGGGATGCCATTGTTGATGAGGCGAAACCAATGCGACGGTTCAGATCTGGGCCGCAGTAACCATCCGAAGTCTGGAGACTGCCGAGATAAACAAATCTGTCTACATATTCTAGGGAGTGGAAGGGGGAAAAGGAAGGGAAAAAAGTGAATAAAGTGGAGGACAGGAAAAAGAAGTGAGGGAAGAGAAGTGTGCCCCATAGGATACATGACGTCACACAGACAGACAGACAGCTGTCTAGCTGACCGTCTGTCTGTTTGCCTTGGTCAGTTTGTACGCCACAGTACTCTGTGAAATGTTATTATGTTAGTGTCTAAAAACTAGGATGACCTATAAGATGAGGAACTGTCTTGTTCAAGCATGAACTAGCCACAGACCCGACACTGATGCAGACTGAAGCAGATCAAAGTATACACAAGCTAGTTCCATCAAGTACTGCCGGCATAGCGCAATTTCAACACGCCGTCGGTCAGTCATATAATAATAACACTGATTAAAGTCAGACTGACACACAGCGTATTACGCACCAGACGACGAACGAATTCATTCATTTTTACAACAAAACATCACATCACATCACAGATGAGTGTTGACAAGTTGGGTTTCTGGAAAATGTCTGCTGCTGAACAGAAGGCCAAATATCAACACGATACAACATGGCCGTATTAAGCGGGGGTTAACGAGTTCAAACTCTGACAACCAAAATGTTGGGAGATATTTTTCACTTAGTTGACAGATCAACAAAACACAGCCATTTGCATTGAACGTAAACGACAAAATATGCCACTAGATGCGTTTTCAGAGCTGAAAATGTGTCAAAATGCGTGTGCGGACGGGGATCCACCCCGGACCTCGCTGAGGGAGCTCACAGTGCTCGCCAGACTCCCTAGCTGGATTTGGGTGAGGGAAAGGAGTGGGAAAGGGAAGGGATGGGAAAGAAGGGGGATTCCTGGTACGGCCTTGCAGTACATGCTGACAGAATATAACAAACGCAGCGGCGGCGGCAGTGCGTCGACTGCTGACGACTGATGCCGCATGGCTGGCTATCAATGAACACTGAACACAGTGAACAAACAGTGAAGTCCAAACACTGACTGCAGTTGCTAATGACGGCAAATCTTACACGCTCACGCCACTGAAATTCTTGATAGCTCCTGCGCCGACCTGCTGCATATAATCAAGTGCAATGTACTAAATGATTCAGTTAATATCATATATCCTTTCACGGAAAGACAAAGTGAGAGATGAAGAAACCAGAAAGTCTGGGCAGCGAAAATTAGAGCTCATCATTACAGAAAGAAGACTGAAGTGGCTGGGACACGTATTGAGAATGGAGGACTCCAGAATACCTCGTCAGGCTATACAGGGGAAACTGAGGGGCTACAGAAGAAAGCCAGGGCGGCCAAGGAAAAACTGGATGGACATCATCAGACGAGATCTGAAGGACGTGGACACTACTTGGGATGAAGCCGAAGAACTGGCAACAGACAGAGCAGGATGGCGTCAACGTGTGGCCCAATGCATCCAGAAGCATGCGGGATAAACTACGATCTAAGGTTTAAGCTTCAGACTGGAGAATTAACTGTCGTGCAACAGCAAGCCCAATTCTACACTGTTTGTTTTCACACAACACTTCACGTATCGTTTCCGTTCAGTGCACTGTATGCAACGACACATGAACAGAACAGCTACAGTTCAACAAATGAGTTAGCCAGGCCCATAGCCCACAGGGTTCAATGGGTTTGACTGAGCCAGAACTAGAAAGTATTGCATTATAATTTAACCAAATACGTTACCGCCACATGCAATTTTCCAGACCAAAATACATAAAAATGCGTTTACAACAGAAGCATTGCCCCAGACGATACTCAGGGGGGCTTATAGCGCACCCACAGACTCCCTAGCTGGATTAACGAAGGGCTGCAAAGTGGCCCATGGTTTAGTGTTACCCCCCCCTTCTCCTCTCCCCCTGGGAAAAGTCTGGCTATGGGCTTGGAAGCGGTCAAACGAAATCAAATGAATGCGAACGTACAGTAACAGAGGAAGGCGACGGCGGAGCAGCAGCAGCAGCAGCGTGTATCTCGGACATGGCAGACCGAGCATCTGCAGTTACAATATGACACGGACCAGCAGCATACAGTAACTGTTCACACGACGGACTTTGCAGCGTCAATGCTGGCAATTTCTGACCACTTAGTTTCACGGCAGAACTCGCGGCCTTTGAAAGACATACTGATGACGATGATAATTCAGCGCTACGCAGCACTGTTGCCTGTGGGTTATGAGACTTCAACGAACAGATGTTGTCTGATAAAGACGTCATGCATCTGTCTTCATCACTTTCTGAAAGACTCTTGGCTGTGCCGCTGTAAGCTGCAGAGGAGTTATATGACAAACATAATCCAGCACTTTCATCTACGGTAGAAAAAACAGGACTTTCGTGTTGTGAAGACTTCCAACTGTCTCGATCACAGCTGACAGAAGACGATTTAATGCACTCAGCCCTGCATCAAACACATTTCCCACCACTGCTCAGTACACACTCGCAAATGCAAGTTCACACGTTTCAGAATAAACAAGGCAAAACAAAGCAGCCCAATGGCCAACACACGACACGTTACGCAGTTATATCGCAGATTTTCTGCAAAGTGTACAAATAAAAGAATTTCGAAAACGGTCAAATATCTAGCAAAACAGGTACAAAAGTTTGGCGGCATGTTCTCAGTTTTTGACTCATGGTATAGCTCATGATTTTAGTTTGACTTGAACAATATTGTGTTGCATCTGGAAGCTGGGATAATATCAATTCCTTCCCGTACTTTTGTGTACAATTACTATTTTAAATGTAACACAGTACGCAATGTAACTAAACGTAATGCAAAGTCCTGCCCGAGCCATAAGACCCATAGGGCAGGACTGATCTCCATTTCGTTAGCCCTCAGCCAGACACCAGTTTACACTGCCAGACCATGGATACTACGGAGCGTGCAATATGCAGTGTGCCTGTTTACACCCCAGCTTTTGCTGATACTCACTACACGTACCCACTGAGGGATGGCCAGGCTGAGTTGACCTGGGTAGCTTGGTTACATACCAAGATGGTATACCAGCAAATGTTCAAACATGGACCAACGTAGAGTAACTTCATTGATGCGACCAACCATGTTAGTGCAAGACTGAGCTGCCCACCATACAGTACAGCGCTTTTGTACGCACTCAGTACCTTTTGACATGCTTAGAAGTAATTCAGCAGACACAAAATTACCGGTAGTAGCAAAAAGAGGAAAACTGAAAGAATATGTAATGGCAGAGAATGTACTTGAATGACAACGGGTCTGGAAGCTGGTGCAGAGCTGCAGAGAATGATGAACGACAGACGTCCGACGATCGATTACACACGTACGAACCTTCCCCGTGAAGCCACGACGTAAACCCATTCACCTTCACAACAACCAACACCGGTCAACAAACACACAAAAATTAGCCCCATGTGGGGGACTGCGGTTGGCTCCTGCATACTGGTTTCACAACATTGCACACCAGTGAAGTTCAAAGTCACGTGACACAAAACTAGGCCAAATATCAAAGATCTGGTCCGACCACATTTAGATATTGTCCCTTAGTTCAACAATCAATAGTCACTTGCCAGCTCCCATTCTAAATGGCAGAAGAGACTCTGAAAATGGAAAAATTTCTAACTTTGAAGGTCTCCCAACCTTCACCTTGGATCGGGTCACATGGCATACAGTATTGTAGCACTCATCAACCTCTACCAAAATGCCAAATTTCATTCAAATCAGACAAAAAACTTTTTTGTGCACGAATGGACCAGTTCTATTAGGCTAGGCCTGGGCAATCAACTTCAGGTCCAAACCCTAACGTAACTGGTTGGTTGGTTGGTTGAGCAAGGTTTAACGTCCCACTCGACACAGTTTAGGTCATTTCGGAGACGATGTTTTTACAGGTCAGATGACCCAACCAAATCAAAGCACTGAAGGAAGGTGGTTAGTTATCCAGATAGCTCTCAATCTCACCAGGCTCATCAGTCATCTCACCATGTAACTGGTGGAAGTGATTTCTGAACTACACACTACACAGTTTGCCAAAAAAAATGAGAAACAGTGGACGCACTTGTGAGAAGTATGGCATTCAGAGGCATTTTGGGGTAAAACTGAAAACCTGGATTTTTAACATACAGTAATTTGAGTATGCTGAATTCAATTATCAGTTCCCAAGCCACATTTAGAGTCTTCTGGCCTTCCAATTTGCATAGACAAAATAGCTGCCAAATGCCACTTCTGGCACTTCTTTGAACAATCATTTACAACTGAAAAATCAAAGAGCCTACACACTTCAAATACACTACAAACATGACAACTCAATTCATGATACAAAAATGAAAAGTCGAAGGTCACCATCCACTACCAAGCTCAAACTCACAACGTGAAATGCACAACAGCCGACCAACCGTTATAACTTGTAACAGTTAAGTGAGTAAGCAAGTAAGTAAATCTTTCAGTGCATAAAACAAACGTAAATGCAAAAACACAGAAGATCAACACCAAAAAGCTATACAAACTTAAAAAGACAATGGTTAACAAAAGAGCACTTGAAAAACCTATAAGCACAACTGGGGAACTGAATTTTGTTGAAAAGATCACGGGCAACAAGATCAACTTGTAACTCAAAAACAAAATTACTAGTAGCAGCAAGTTTATTTAAAAACAGAAGAACAAAGAAACTGGGACTCACAATCAATGGATTGGGATGATATGTAATCGACGAGACATTGGGCAGTAACTGCGTAGTAATCAATGATGATGATGACGCCAAATGCAACGGAGTCGTTGGTATCTTCTCACTGTCACCAGAAGTTAAAGCCTGTGCCACCGGCTCATCAGAGAAACTTGCAGTAATTTCAGGTGGTCTAAAACATACAGCATTACACAACAGTACATACAAACTGATTCACAACTATCAAACCACCAAGACTACGTTCATATAATCAATTTTCCACACCGAATCATCACATCGCATTAACTTGCTGTTAGCCAACTCAAATTCTATAGAATACATCTAACTACTACGACACTGTAAATTCTGGACTACTCCATCACAATATTTTTCAAACATAGTGAAGTTCTTTCTAATATAAATGTACAATATATTGGCCCCCAAAACGAATATCACACACCTTGTATGTACATGTAAAAACTGAACAAACAGTACGACATCAATAACATAACATACCTGTCGTATGTAACACATCCTCCATTCATAGTAGCATATGTTTCCAAATTATCTGTGGGAAACTGTGCTTCTAAATTCAAATGTTTGCTGAAAGTCTCTGCAGTATTCAGTTTTGCCTCTGATCCAATATCTGTGGACATGTTGTACGCAAGCTGCGACAGCTGATGTAACGCTGTCGTATCTGCTGGCACAAAGTCTGCTGAAGCACAGTTGGATGATGGAATATCAGCATCTACCCGAGAGCAGCATCCATTGACAGCAGGAATCAATGGCTGTGATGGCGGAGATCCAGTCAACTCAGGATCACATTGCACAGCATCGGACAAAAGACCGCAAAGTTCCTCAGCTCCACCAGCAGTTGAACGTGTGTAATGTTGCAGCTGCTGTGTCTTGGACGCCAACTTCTTGTTGTTGACAATTCGTCGGCGTTCTCGCTGTTCGCGAAAGACATCGGATGGTTTCAAGCGGCTCCGCAGTGTACGGTGCAGCAATTGTGACCGCGACTGCAGCAGCAACGCACAGCAGATGCAATCAATAACGATGTACATTGTACCCGAAGTCCTTCCCGAGCCATAAGGCCCATAGGGCACCCTGATCTTCATTTCCTCAGCCCTCAGCCAGACACCGGTTCACACTGCAAGTCTGTGCATAGATACGGGACTAGTGCATCGTACGGTGCCTGTTTAAGCAATGGGATTTTGCTGGTACTCATCGCACCAGACCCATGGAGCGATGGCCAGGCTGAGTTGACCTGGGTGGCTGGTTACATACTGAGATGGTTTACCCACTACCCAGCTGATGACGGTCAACCATTCAAGTACTAACACTAACAAGACTAGCGTTGGTTAACTTTGGTGATGCGAACAATGACAAAGACGAAGCCAAACCGCCATGCTGTGGTCCATAAAAACGTGGATGTCTATGTAGGCATTAATTCTGCCAAACTTCCAACATTTCATTCAATAATGTGCATATTGTTTAAACAACAAATATATCCCACAACAGCTCACAGTAACTGTGCCATTTGCATCTCAATGCACACCATCATTACCAAGTAAATTACGGGCCCTGACAGGAAGGCTGGTAGTCGATTTTCCTACCCCAGAGGAATGGAAGGCCGAGTTGACCTTGTTGTTGGTTATATACAAATTACCGAGATGGTTTACAGTCTGCAGACAGTCATCCATCCTAGTAGTAACCAACTGATACCGACCCAACCAGGAGTCAAACTCACGACCTTTTGATTAAGTCCAGCATCCTAACCGTTATGCCACCAAGCCACCTGCCAAGTCAAGGCCGATCAACTGCATAAGCATCATTACGTACATGTATACACATTACTTGTGTAAACGTCCACGTTCCCACAACAGACACTAAAACTTTGACACCATTGCCACAGCACACAAATACTGACAGGTATGCAGTGCTAGCAACTGAAACAACAACAGGTGATTTAAACAACCAAGCATACGACCTTGCAGATAAACGACCGTGCATATTGCTTCTGCAAAGCTGGCAGCAAGACTTCAACCTGTGCACTTGCATTGCACCGCTCGTCTGAAACAAACCAACAACAACAATCCATGAGTAAGCACGTAAAGCATGCGGGAATCACTTGGCATTAGGTGGCGCCACTGTGAGCTGCAGATCAATTGTGATGCAACTTGCCATGCAAATTATGACGATCTCCACTTCTGAGTCCACTGGCGTCACCAGCCATGTGGCACTGGGACACGTGCCCCCCTCAACTTTCAAGTGTTTATATTTTCAGGGTTACTTCAGAGCCGCACAACGTCTGACGTCCGACTCCGTGTGGTTGCCGCTCCAGGAAAAAAGCAGCATATTTTGCGCACAGTCTTGTCACTGTTTATTGCATGAATTTCATATTTTTGTGCATCGCCCTTGAATTATCTTCTCTTAGTTTTGTTCCCCCCCCTCCTGCACCAAATCCTGGCGACGCCGAAGCTTCTGATCGGAAACAAGGGCACGTATCGAACACAATGTCACATGGGGCTGCATGAGTTTCCCTGCCAAATGACATCTCATTCCATCAAACGGCTTTAGCAGAGTGAATGAGTGTGACAGACGAGTGGACCATACTATGATAACATCCGTCACATCACTTTCAGTGATGACGCTTACAATGTGGACAATATACTATCGGCCCCATCTTCATGAAATACTGATCAATTTTCAAAACTGCTTCATTTGCACATGCATCAGTAAATCTGCAATATGCAGCAGGCAAAATTTTCATATTTACTATTTTTGGTTTGACATGCAGTGTAGGCATTTTATGTGCTGTGATCTGTGAAATAACACCATAAACGAAATACACTAAACCGGTTCTAAGAAATGCAATGGGGGTATTTAATGACACAGAGATATGTACACTGAATACAGCTAAACGTGTAACTTACTCTTAAGACGAGCAGTTTTCTGTGACTTTGCTGCTGCCATAGCTGTCATGGATTTGAGATGAGAGACAATGTGACCGACAGAGAGGCCATTCTGTGTCGGTGACGTCGAACCTGTTGACACTGTGACATTCGGCAGAATACGCTCTGCCACTGACATGGCTGAACACTCAATCACAGGCGGAGATGGAGACGGTGACGGGTGTTTCTTCACGACAGAGCATGGTGGACTGACCTCTTCCACTTCGGCGTTGTGTATTCTGCTTATTTCCGGTGGTAACTGTTCGCTGAGCAAGACATAGTCACAGTTCCTGAGACCTAGAGACGACGACAACGTTACATTGACACCATCGACTGCAAGCGAATGAAGGTCATTTGCAAGTGACGACTGCTTCACATAAGTATCATCATCAACCAGCTGACTTGGTATGGCATCAACTACAGAGTGATCTGTCAACAGAGAGCTTGTCCTAGTTTCAGTAGCAGTACAAGTAGGTAGTGGTACATTATTGCTGGCGCTGTTTTCTGCCAGTACTCTGTCACAAGGAGGCAGCGACAATGTGTGTAGCACAGATGATTCAGAAACTGCCAACGGATTAGTCCGACTGATGCAACCAGCAGCGGCACTAAGTCTTTCGGAAATAAGAAAGTCAGATTCTGCAGGGCACGTTATATCACCTATTAATGAAGTCCGGTTAGGAGGTGGACACAGAGAAACGTGAGAATGACTTATTAGTGGACTGGAAACACTAACGACTGCAGAGAACAATCTGCTGTCGGTACTGTTCATAACAACATTATCGTTGTCGGAGTGCAGCTGGTTCACAACTATAGCTTCACAAGGCGACGGCGCCAGCAGATCATTATTCTCACTACAAGCTGCTGCTGCAGCCTGCCCAGCTGTGCTGTCTTTACCATCAGCAGTCGTGCACTTGAGCCGTGCGCAGGCCGCCGCCGAATCATTCACAGAGTCTGAATGACGAACTGCTGCAAAGAATACCAGCAACAGCACACAATGGCAGTCGAACAGCTTTGCTGGTTTATACTGTAGCTTGAATGCGAACACCTTGTGTGGTATAGGACAGATGTGGATGCACCGATGGCGTCAGTAGGTGGACAGCAGCATAGGTGAATTTATACCCATGATGCTGCCGTTAATTACTTATGCCAAGTTAAGTCAAATTGTTGAAATTTTTGATGTAAAAATGGTGAATGCTGGTCTCCAAATTTTGAGTAATCTCATCAGCTGATATTCGGTTTCAAAAATGTCTACCTTCTGTACGAGACCCACCACGCAAGAAACCATCCGAGGTGTCCATAGTCCATATACACGGTTTAACAATACCACACAAGATGTCATACAATCCACAAAATCAGTCACCACAAGCGGCAGCACCTATACAGCAGCGGCAGCAACTGCTGCCTTGGCTACAGAGTTGGGGCAGCAGTTAATAGCAAATGCTACCCCAGCTTTGAGCACAAAAGAAAATATAAATGCATGCAGCACCAGCATCATAGGCCTATCATATGTTAGATATGTGATCGATGTGATCGTAGGCTCATTAGTTGGTCTGTACATCTATATAACATATCTTAAGCACACTGTGGGCTATTCACTGCAGTCACCTACAGAACTGCATACATTAGCAGCTGGGGCACCATCCACTCAGACCTCACTGTAAGATAATGAGTTGCAACACTGCCCTGGAGTCTGGACCCACCCCATTTGACTCATGCATCCACAAAATTTGCTGCCCCAAGAACTAACAGGTGCCACTGCCACTGCTGTGATAGTGCTTAACTGTCCTAGGTAGAGCAGGCAAATGAAAACATCAAACGTCTTAACAGCATACACAGACACATGCTACACTTGCCGGTAAAATACATGCAGCTGGTGAATCTGTCAATGTAGTTGTAATTGTAGTGTAATACCTGAGTGCTGCTGCAAAGCCTGTGGTTTCACCAGTACACCACATATCTCACAAACAACCAGATAGAACTCATCGCGTGCAGGACATAAACCATATATAGCCAAGTCTGTCAAAAATCATACAATTCAACACACAACATCAATTTATGACTTACTTATTCAAAACTAGAATTTTGCTAACAATCAAAATGGTAGATGACATGTCTTGTGAATCCACACACATATCAAATGCTTTCAAAAAATACTAAAATTCACTAGAATTCCTCGACTTTGTGGGGCACCTGCATACCCCCATGGCATTGTCTCATGGGCTCACCACTGCCACCACCGCAGCAACATGCCACTTCAACTTATTTTACTCTATTTTACAGACCTATTGAGATTCATGAGTTTAGTGTGAGACTCGCAGCTTCAAGGCTCATCTCATGTTCAGTCCTGCAGCCTTGGAGCAGTCCATAGCTCAGCTGGGACTATAATTCATTACAACCACTGCCACCATGGCAGTTATAATTTAACTGCGATCACAGAGGCACTATAACAAGGTCATTGAAACAGCACTCCAGTCCGAGGCACTTGGTAGTGTGATAGGAAATTTGGTACTAAAAGTGCCAAACACCTTCTTCCACCCAGTGCACTGCATGTAGAGTCACTAGAGTGACACAAAAAAAACTAAAGAATGTCTCAAATAATTAAGGTAGTATATACAACAGACAGTACAACATCACCTTTCTTGTGTAGCTTCATGCCATTCAAATCTTCAATGTCCTAGTTACGTGTAATTTCTGGCTAAAAGTTGGAAGCTTTGTCCAGAAGCCTACAGAACATTCCAAACAGAAACAAGTGCACAATACGAAATCGTAAAACTTCGACAATGTCCATGCATAGAAGCACAGCACCACGGCATGGCCACCATGACCACAGCCATGTGCCAAGTGCTGCGGCCTGTATGCATTATGCCTGCATTTTCCTACAAACATCATTTAACATACAACCAGTCAAAGACATGAAAACAAAGTCATTATAGTCATAGCAAACCTCTGTTTGCTATAAATAGATCATTCCTCAACCTGACGGTTGGCATCAATGTCCATCAACTGTTCGTATTTGAGACCCTATTCTATGCAAGCTACACTATCCTGTTCTAATTCATGGTGTACATTCTGAACCAGCGAGGTCTCTGGCCTATAAAGCAGTGCTAACGACTCACATTAATGCGTAAAAGACGATGTAAGCCTTCGCCAGCGCTGCTAGTTTTAGCAGCCTGTCTACTCTAAAGTTCCCTGGTTAGAGTTTTGTTATGACTTATGGAAATATTCGTTCCTTGCAAGAATAGTCGATTTATGGAATTGCATGCCTGCTTGCATACTGTGTAGTTCTGAGTTCATCTGTTGATAACTTTTATAAGCAATTTAGATACATTTTAGTGTAACCAAGACGTTTATTATAATTACAAGTTAACCATAACCGGAATTGGATACAGAAGTAGCATAATGTGATAAACAAAGTTTGATATGTTTAAATGTGACAATGATGTGGAGTTAGGGGCAGTTAGCCTGTGTCCACTATCATGATTATCATAAGATTAGCACTTTTCCAGCAAACCTAACTTTGAGTGTGCATCATTCACCCAAGCCGGTTTCAACTTACAACTGCCGATGATGTCCAGCTAGTTTGGTGTTTTACAGATCATGCTCTAGACAGAGTTTGGTAGAAAGTACATCTGCGGATCAGCGGATGTGGCAAACTGGCAACAGCTAAAAGACGGACATGGAAGTGGAAGACATCCACCTTTTACCCATCGTATGCAGCCACACCCACTGACCAATAGTTGGCGGATCATGTCTGCCGCCACGCCCTCCACCATCATCTTGTGAAATGTAAACGATACAAAAAATCTGGGGCTATTTCAGATAAACTTCAAACTTTGATCCCGAATATCTCTGGAACAGTTCAGGTGAGCTTAGTTTTATTGCAATTTTCCAGTGTGCCAGTGAAAAAAAACTGAAAATCCATTAAGAATTGACATAGTTATATATATGAGTTTGTACTACTTATTTGGAAGACAGTGTAGATTGCTTTTGGTTGCACTAATTGCACGAAACCATACGTTAGCTGCTGGTGTTCGGTGTTCATTGCTTTAGTTTTAATAATTGATTACATATGATTTAAACATTGTGTCCTGGACGTTCATATTATAGTATTTTCACTTGACAGGAATAATTTCACTGCGTACGGCCTAAATTTCTCATGCGGCTAGAGAAAATGGAGTGACTAGATTAGCTGAAAACAGAGCAAAATGTTATATCATACAACAACTGAGAATGACTGAAAAAGTCAACAGCTATCATGAGTGGTAATAGTTACTAGCACTAGCATCAATGCTAAACTATGCAGGTGAGGTGGGCGAAGCAGGCAAGGCAGGCGACGGCAATACAGGTGCCTTTACAGCAGGTGTGGCAGCAACGATGACGAGTAGTTAGGTCAGGGCAGTCAACACTGATTTTGGGCATCTTCTTTGCCTAGGTTTGCAAGCCACCTTGTTAGTCTCTGTGACCATCTGGGAACTGTCATTGGAAGTAAGCTAATTCTGTTTTGCATATATCTTACTCCCATCTGCTGCCAGGAAGGCCTTCAGCAACTCTTGCTGTCTGCAGTGAGGCTTTGCTACCGACGTCACTGCTGCCACCATATCGGCTGGTGACGCTACCACAAAGTAGCTGTATAGACATTGTCCGCCTTGCCAGCGTCGCATGCATAGTTTAGCACGGCCCGCTACTAGCAATCAATTGAACTCAAGTGACAATTCCTATCCGCACATCCGTCTTTTACCCACACATCCGCATTAAGTATCCGCAGATTTTATTCGTCTTTTACCCGGTGCAACATCTGCAGATCCGCATATCCACACATCCGCTTATTACCCGTGCCCGCTTTACACTGTGAAGTGTCACTACCACGGCCCACATAACACCTTGCAGTCCACTAGGGGATTGTTCGATGAAACGTATAATCAATCGGGAAAGTTACCACAAGTATGCTACGCAGGGCAAGGCAACCGGCATCGGCACAACCTGTGATTTCGATCATTTACCGCTGAAATATCCATCTATTAGTGTCAGAAGTTATCTATTATTGCAAAATTGTTTTCTAATCACACCCTTAATAGAATATCTAATCAAAAGTAAGACAAAAATATTAATAAAGCCTGGTTTCCACCCAACGCAACAACCGCAACAAACGCATCGTATCGTATCGTATCGAGATAGTGGACACAGGCTAACTGCCTCTAAGTTCACATCATTATGACATTCAAGAATATTAAACATGAATCTATCACATTACAATACTTTTGTTTCCAGTTCCGGTTATGGTTGTTTATATAGTTATAATAAACGTCTTGGTACGTTACACTAAAACTAGTCTAAATGTGTCTTATAACTATCAACAGATAAACTTTTAACAACACAAGTAAGCAAGCAATTTCATAAATCAATTATTTTTAGTAAAGATATGTTTCCGTAAGTCATATTTAATGATTTTTTTCTTCAATTTTAAAATCATGACCTCGAGTTGTAATGATATAGCTTTACGTATAGAATGGGGCTATACTCTCTCATCATACAATTTGTTTAGTATTTTATATTTCTCTATCATATCCCCCTTATGTCTTTTATATTTTAAAGTATGCAATTTTAGATATGTTCATATGAAAGTGTTTTTACATGCTGATACCACTATCATACCAGTTCAGTTGCTAGTTTCTGTAGTCTGTATTTAAGTTAACTTCCTCTATTAAATATTGCTTAGCCTACTCGGTATGTGCTGACCATACTGAGTGGGCGTTTTCCAAATGACTTCTGACTAGAGATTTACAAAGCAACTTGTTCTGTGTACTTAAATTTTAAGTTTCTCTTAATTGTTGCAACATAATACGCCTTATTAATTTTTTTCTGAATTTGTTGATTATAATTTACTTTGAGGTTATTATAATTAGCCTATAGGTCTTTGACCTTCTCACATCTTTGTATAGGGTAACTCCGTACTCTCAGAGTGTCAGTATCATCATTCACCACATATATCTATAACGCAGTGGTTTTGCTCCTCTATGTACCAACTGTTATTATACCACATTTAATTATCTTAAGCTTAAATAGCCATTTGCTGGTCAAGTCAAATAGTCTATTGTATTTTAAAAGCATCCCAGCATCTGCTGTCCCTATGACATGTTTACTCAATTTAGCATCATCGAAAAATAAATCACACTCTACACTATCATCAATTCATCATCATCATCATCATTTATTGCTCAAACAACACAGATATAATGCAACATATTACAGAATAAACGAGCTGGACATCTATAGGCAGCAAAGCTGCGCTTACAGATGCCGTAGTATTGTATCACCTATATACTCTGACAAATCATTAATGTAAAAAAACAAATACATGTAGCTAGGGACCAAGTACGCTGCTTTCCGGAATATCACTGCTTACTGGCATATAATTAAGAGTATTCTGTATTCACTTTAAGCCTATATGCAACTCAAGAATAGACACCGCGTCTATTCTTGCGATTTGGCCGTTGCGTCGCTCGAGTCAGGTGTATCCGTTGCATTTGCTGCGTCCTATTCTTGTGTTTATTGGGTACTTGCTTGTGTACTTTTCCTGAGTCGCCAGTCGCCTGCGTCAGTTGTGTCAAAACAGTACGCAAGTTTGCGTTGCGTGCGTTATTGGGTGGAAACAAGGGTTAACGGTTTTTACCGCTACATGCTTTAGCAATGTAGCGGTCATGGGATCGCTTGACGTCCGTCCGTCCGTCCGTGACGTTGGTGAGCAGTGATCACATACATTGAGGTAGGTGGAATTTTATTAC
>Ga0056124_1000330_pt1 | contig 14661 bp, 9 predicted proteins | sample WorMetHEROISLAND_2_FD_70069 | JGI IMG/M metagenome (GOLD analysis project Ga0056124, IMG submission 70069) | Marine gutless worms symbiont microbial communities from Max Planck institute for Marine Microbiology, Germany - Olavius sp. 4 HERON ISLAND | ecosystem: Host-associated > Annelida >... | reverse complement strand
CTACACTACCTTGTGAAATATGGCCAGCTTTAAAATACGTAAGTGAGGTAGAGCCTATCACGCAATGTAATACGAGCTAACTGCCAGTTTCAGTATTCTAAAGCCGACTGCACGATGTTTCAGTAAGAAAGGCACCCTTTTTGTTTCTTCCATAACTCAGTCGAACAGCAATAAATTTACGGGATTTTTTTAGCAGCTGTAGCCGAAGGGATACTAATTAAAATATCTGAACAAAATTTGGCTGTTGATTAAATATTACTTTGTTATTCGTGAGGTAACCGTGTCGACGTCACGAAATGTGTCGTGACAACAAGCTTGCTCGTCTCAACCGGTGCCGTCAGTATGCTGCGACGCTACAGGATTCGATGGTAAACTTCATCTGCTTCAGTGACGAAAAAAAAGCTGTTCACCGTGTCAGTATTACATTGTAAGCAACCCAGGAGGTATGAAGGCAGGTGTCTCGCGAGCCAGAAACTCAACCATCCCGCGATCTGTGTGTGTTGGAACGTGTAAAAGTCAAGGTATCCTTGCCGGTGCGTGAACGCGATCGTTTTGGGCGTTTCTTTGTGCTGCAACAGACTGAAACTTAACAGTTTGTCATCAGCCAAAGCAGGGTATAGCATTGCGGCAACTGACAACACCGGTTGAGACAAGCTAACTTGATATCACGGCACATTTCACGACGTTACCATTACCTCACGATTAGCAAAGCATGTTTAACGAACAGCCAATTTTTTTACAACATTTTGAATTACATGTAGTAGGCCTATTCTTTCTGACACAGCTGCTAAAAATTTCGTGCAAATTTATCGTCATTCCACAGAGTTGTAAAAGAAAACAAAAAATGCCATTTTTATTCATTTCACGATGCGTTTAAGCGGGGTTTTCATCCAACGCAACGCACGCAACGTAAATAACGTAAGAAACGTAACTGACGGAACTGACGCAATGACGTCATTATTGGATAGGCATACTGCAGGCGGCAGCGGCCAATCACAGCCGCCAGCGACGACGGCGTATGCCGCTGGCTCGCTGCCAAGCTGTGGCAGACACGCCACAAAGTATGAAATTAAATTTGATTTGCATCATTAGTTGCACAACAAGTAAAAAAAGACGATTGATTTTTTTCAATTTTAAACTTTAAACAACGAGTTTAGCTGGAAAGAGGAGAGCTCGGTTCCTGTTGGCTGGAACTTGCGATTCTTACGCTATATAGTTGCGTTCATTGCGTTGTGTGCGTTGCGTTGGATGGAAACCCCGCCTTAGGGTGCGTATAATGCGCCACCTGGCACTAGCTTCTAGACTACTATGCCCTGTATGCTGGACTACTGTCGTTTTCTTTTCCCGGGTTTGTTCTGCGACATTCGCAGCAGCATCTCGGGCGACCGGAAGAGGAAGATGAGCTTGGAGAAGAGCTCTTCCTCGAGACACCATTCCTGGCTCTCGCGACTGACGTAGACGTCCTTGCACAGCGAGATGATGTAGTCGGGGTTCGGCAGTTCCTCGTAGATGATGCGATACGCGCGATCTTCCGTCCACATCCGCAGGAACTTCGCCACGACCAGCACCAGCGACAGGTACAACCCGATGATCCTGCGATGCACAGTTAGAACCGCGTATGATCATACGCGTACCACCCCTACAACTGATTCAGCGGACGCCATCCTGGCAAAATATGTCGCTGCAATTAACATGGACACCTTCGATGCCGATGAACAGCCGAACAGCCGAAAATGTTTGCTCTAAAGATTACTGTGTACTAAGGTCGCTGTTTCGCAGGCCGCTCTGTGTTCTGGATATGTCTGCCCCTGTCGAGTGCGTTTTTTTCTCACGGAGGGCTCATCATGAGGCCAAATCGTGCCAAGACGAGCTGCGCTGTAGTGGGCTAGTGGCAACTGAATGACTGAACTGAACGCTAAGTTACGACTTGTCTCTCGGTAAAGAACCATTAATAGCTTGTAGCGTTTGGGAGCCCTTTTCGTTAAGTTTCACTGTGAATTTGACGGAAACCATATTTAAGGCTTGGCTAATAAATGATGTGATCGATGATTTAATTTTACACGCGTGGAAAGGGCAGTTTGACAGCTTGATTAGGCCTACTTTGTTCTGTGTGCTGTCTTGGTCTTGGTCTTGACGGCTGGTGTCTTGTTAACATCCCTGGTACAAATTTCCATACTGTAGCCTATAGCACGAAGCCCTCACAGTTGAAACTGACAACGATAGTGTATAATGCAACAAAAGAAAGTGTTTGAATGGAAAAAATAACACTGTGTAACTGACCAAGCGTGTACTTCTAATCAGATCGTCGGTCATTTACGACTGCACAAATTCTCAGCTACAACTTCACATTTTCAAATGAGAACTGCATATTTTGTGTACAACTGCACGTTAGGAAAATCCCAACTCTTGTATAAGTTGCGTTTTTGTCAGCCGAATAACAGACGAACATGATGATGATGTTCATTAGAAACAGCGGCGTCTTGGTTTGAAAAAAATTGGGGGCTCGGCACGGCAGGAAGTTGCAATTTTACGACAGACAGCTGCAAATTTCCGACGGCGGAGATCATGGGCGCTTGAAATTTCCATTTTGTCACTAAATTCCTTCAAATGTCAGATTTACAGCCGCAAATTTTGTATTTATGCAGGAAAAGTTTCTGACAAGAAGAAAATTTCCCGACAGGCTAAAATTTGGGGGTTGCGACCCCCCCCCCACTGGTTACGTCTACGCTGGGCGGGAAAAGACTCGAGTCGATATGCAAGCGAAATCGATTTATTCTGCTGCGACAGCATCACAATCTCATGCACGCTTGTTGGCTTTATGCTATAGTCAAAGACGTATACACGACTACTGCTACTACTACTACTGTTACTACTACTGTTGTAGTAGTAGTAGTTATTGTTGTTGTCGTCATAATCCCATCACTAATGTGCAATACAAACACGTATATAAATAGATACAACGGCCCAGTGGCGGATCCAGACAGACATTCAGCACGGCTATAGTTTGAATACAACATTTATTTTCAGAAACATCACCTCGTCGAACAGAAACTGCCAAAACATGCAGCGATTAGGACGCACAAAGCAATTCCGAATTGTGCCAAAATTGGAGCTATCCCCGGAAGTTCCCCGATTCAGCGGTAAATTCCTTGGTATCACGGTTCACTCCATTCTAGTAACATGTTTCTGGATCCGCCTCTGTAGAACAGCGACAACACAGACTTCATGAGACCGAGACTGCATGACACTTGTACACGGAATACGCACGGCAGAAGCAACTAGCTAATTAATCATCTTTGAACGGTGACGCAGGCTCAAACGGTAACTAATGGGTAAATACACGTTGCAGTTTGATGAATTTAAGGACGAAAATCACAGCGGCCTTTAAGACCGTAGAGATACTGGCGACATCTGGCGAATGACCACTCGTTACAACTAGGTAGTAACGTGATTACCGCTGCTGCTGCTACTGATGATGCGTTAAGGTATCTGCGACAGTTTGCGCAAAAATCATTCTGCAGTGTGCACAATACAAGCGACAACACTGTACAAGAGCACACAGAAAAGCATACATACAATACCCACATGCACAGGGTGCCGCATGAAAAACGAAGGTCACGAATTTACTCTAATCCCATTCCAACTTTGAAATTATCCAGCCATATTCATCCGATGTTTTTCCGACAGACTTTGGATGGTAAAATGACCGGTAAAATGTCTGTGCGGATCGAAGGTTTTAAGAAATTAACTTCAGAGCATGGTTTTTCACAGCAATGAAGATTACAAATAAGTTTCCAGCAGCACCCTGTAGATGCATGAATATACACGTAGACACATAAAATCAGACGACAACAGATGAGATCAAACAGACATCGATGACACTTGGCACGACACTACACAACACTTAGATATGTACACTGCTGGCCTAAAGTGGCCTAAAAACACCACTGGCCCGATGGCCTAAACTTGCCTAAAACACTGGCCTAAAAACTGGCCTCGGTATACGAACCTCGTGGCTGTCACAACACCAACTAAATTAAACTAATCCTCGTTTGAGAAATTGACGCATAAATTTCACTTGCTTATAATTTTTTTCTATTTTAAAAATTTATTATTTTACACATAAATACTGAGAAACATTGGTACTATGCTTACAAGGAAGCATATTCACGGTAAAATGAAACGTGCAAAAATAATTGACGGAAGTACTCAAAAACGACAAAATTGATGGAGACTCATTGAAAGCCATCAGACGTCATGATTCCCGGTTTTGAGAGTTGCAATTCAAAGTTTTTGTTTCTCCAGAAAATAAATTTTACGTGTCAAATAAAAACGTAATCGAGTACCGCAAATAAACGATCGATTCAATCGCCGCACATCACTAGTGATGCAACAATCAATAATCGCTAACAATACATAGAACGACGAATGTCAAACATTCCATGATTCAGTCTTCACTTGACGCAAGGAATATTAAATGTTCCATGACTGAATAATGGAAAAGTCTTTGTTTAAAACACTGCAAACACATTCGCCTTTGATTACACCATGTACACGCCAACTATGACGCATTATTTGCGGACATTATTGACAACAGATATGCATAAATTATCCACAGGCCGATTAAGGCATGTTCAGCATGTTCGGCCAAACAGGGGCCCCGCAGAAAGGAGGCCCCGCAGGCCAAAAAATGTCGGACAGCAGCACAATATCTTCTATTTTCTAACCTATAAAGGTCTCTTTATGGCACGTTGCAACAGTTCGCCTGTTAGCGCACAACATTCTCCAGCTTGGTCGGAATCTGAAATCTACTGGTGAAGTTTTTGTATGTTAATGTTGGAAAATTTTCGTGAGGGCCCCAACATTTTGGCTGAACAGGGTCTAATCGGGTTCAAATCCGGCCCTGGAATTATAAAACTCACAGTTCACTAGACAAAGTGCAAATGTTAATCACTGATAAACAATTCTAGCTTTTTACCATCAATACCTTGCACTCAATGAACAAATAAACAGGACAAAAATTCACTAACAACATTGAATATGACGATAACCACAATGACATTATGCCAGTGAAAATACATGCAACGTCAGTCGATATATACCGGGTGGGCCAAAAAACTGACACCATTTCTCAACTACGTCAATATAATGCCATATAAACTGCATAACTGCATAACACCAGATATTTATACTGTTTGCACAGTTTCAACATTTGCTATTAATTATTCTCAGTTTATATGTGCTCATTTATAGGAAAATATTTTAATCATTCTTTCAGAACCCCTGCAGTGTTTCTCTACACGCAGATTGTGAATCAAACAGCGTTCATCATTCGTTAATGCAGCCATCGTGACGAAATTACAATTTATTTGCATAAAAACAGAACTTGTTGACATCGGCAGACGAAGAACGACGTCACCTAATAAAAATGATACATGAGTAAACGAAAAATGCAAACATGATGCATCTTACAAAAGCAGAAACTCAAATACCGAAAAGTGTAACTTTTATGGCCCACCCCATACAGAGTTAAATAAGAAAACACAAAATACCGTAATACCCTGCCCAGGTCTGACAATGACTTCAAAGTTACTACAGCCACACTGAACAACATACACGGTGGCCCAAAAAAAATTACGAAACACGACAAACTTCAGCAGCAAAAATACAGCGTGAATGACAGAACGTAAAAGCAGCCAAACACAGCAATTGATTAGTTTATACACGCTGCTCAATACATAACTGGTCATGCCTAAAAAAATTCTGTGCTTCTGGCTGCAGTCGGAGGGTAGGGAGGGGGAAATATTTTTTTAAAAATTTTTTATTACATAACGTTTTGTGTAGCATTACATAACAGCTGACAAAAAAAACAAAGTGATACGCTGAATAGCACGCACGACGACTAAAGTAAAAATACTGCAGCATAACAGACTAGACGCAAACAATTTTTGACCAGTAAAACTTCGAAAGCAAACAAAAAACTTTTTCAGCATCCAATAAAAAATTTAGGGATGGACATTTTTTAGGGACAGACGACAACAGGAAGCACAGGAATTTTTTACGCCTCATTTCGGCGACGAGCCTTTTGACTAAGTACTGGCAATTAAAATCACAACAACGAAAAAGATAAAATCTGCAAAAATACGCATAAAAGCAAACCGCCTGGCCGTACATATGGTTACACAACAAATAAACTAGATGGAATGACAAACTGTATATCAATTAGTTATCAAACGCTATACACAGACAAGCTGCGGCAGAAATACATTGTGCTAGGGAATGTTGACCAAATTACTTTCATTGAACACTCAGTGTTGGCCAAGTTAGCAGAGAAGTTTCAAACACAAACCTGTTTGTGGTTGTCCTGCCCCGAAGCACTATAATAACAGATGAAATAACACACAGTATATTTCTATTAATCTGAAGGATGGAGGCTCAGCCAATATCCAAGAACCATAGCGGGGCTGGTTAGGTACCGCAGGGAGGGGTCCGCCCCTGACCTGGTTGCATATGGCTATGGCAACCACAGGGAAGGGGCAACGACCTGACCTAGTCAGGTGTGGGGGCTCCGCCCACTTTTGTCCTACTTTCTTCCATTAATTTGGCCAACACAGCATACGTCAGCGTACATTGACAAATCGGTATCAACAAATATAAAATCGATAAAACATACCTCAGCAGATCATGCTTGCTTGACTCTATGCTAACTGCTAATTGGCTAACAAAAATAGTTCATCGTTTTTAAGATCGGCAACGAATGTCCGACAACATAAAAACGTTAAGAATCGGTAAATAACTACAGTTAAAATAAGCTGTGGTTTGTGTGGCTTCTTATGCAACCAAACACACAAGAACAGATTACAGCTAAGAATTATCACCGCAGCAGCCATTAATCGTAACTAGCATAAATTTCTGCTGTACTAACTAGAATTACTTCAGATCACACTGGATAACGTTTGCATCAAATTATATACACTGCAGTAAGTAAGTAACTGCAAATCAGAAACGATCAATTGTACTACACAAAATAATCACCAACACTAATTGGTTGTAAAGACAGTCACAAGAATAACATGATCACTTTAATTACTATACTGCACGCAATCCAGTAAGGCCGCATCCATTAAGCAAAAAATGTGAGTTTTTCCGAAAACGATCACAAAAAATCACAAAAAAATAATTGGTAGTAAGATAGTCAGTAGAATAAAATTCTGCCCAAAAAGCATTATTCGAGTATTACTGTAAGTAGAATTTTTCTCAAGGCGAAACACGAAAACCTTTCCATTAGCCGACTGCCAACAGCCTGAAAATACAGGCGGTATTAAGTAAGTAACAGGAATGTTGTAAGCAACGAAAACTGCAGCTAAAGACGGAATGGTCGCCGAAGAAATTGCGACTTAAATAATAACGTAACACAACCAATGGTTGAGACACCGGGCTCATATCAAAAAACCATCCAGCGAATTTTACGGGGCAAACCCATCTAAAACTCACTGAAAAACCCACACCAAACGCTATCCAATTGTAGTTTCTTGTTCCACTAATTATGAAATACTGTATCACGGTTAACTTCTTAAAACTTTTAAACCTATGAAGTTGCACACTTTGGACATTTATCAGATGTGGACAGTAACTAGAAGTGTTCAATCTAATAACCAAAACCCACAGAAACCCCAAAACGCATCAAGTTGGGCCTTTTATTACAAAAACGCAGGGTTTAATCCAAATACCCCAAATCCAATAAAACCCGATAGAATCCACTGCATTGGGCTTTTAAAAATACCCGGGTTTTTCAACCCTGACGTAAACGCTCCACAACAATGTCCACGGTTAACGCACAATAAAAACACGGAATAAAAACACGAAAAGTGCCACAGTCAGAAACTGCCACGCAAGCACACAACACAGAACATGTTGACAAAGTAAGTAAGTAAGTCACGGTGCAAATGGCGACATCTGTACACTGGTGCACGCAATTCAACGTGCTCCACAAATAATCTCCTTTTAGATACATCCGCTTTCCCCACATTCCCCACGTTTTTACTTCAGCCACGAAAACTCTTCCGCTTCTCAACGTTCAGAAACACCAGCAGCATATCTAGCACACAGTGCACTGGGCATGAAGACAAAAGAAAGCAGATGGTATCCAGCAACTGCGACAGAAAGTAAAATAGCATTATTTGCAGCTAAGCTGAGTTGAGAAGTTTCAGTCCAGCAATAAGAGCAATGATGTGCTATTTATCTGACTACTACGAACAAGTTCGCGCAACCCTGAAAGAAACCAGTGACTGACATACATAGATGTAGTTAACCGGCCCTCACTACTCACTCACACAGCTCAAAAGCTCAGTTTAGTTTTACTTAATTCAGTTATTAGGATTAAGTTAGCCCGCTTGGAAGGGCCACATCGAAGTGGCCTCCTTGAACAAGAAAACAACACAACACCGAAATAGGGATTGCAATCCCGGGATCATCCTATCAATCCCGGGATTAAGGACTGACGAATTCATACTCCCGGGATCACTTTCGTGAGATTACAGATAAGCCGTCACTGAACCGACATTTTATAGATACAGGAAAGAAAACTGTACAGATGTTAGTATCGACAGGATCCCGGGATCTGGGACTGCAATCCTTACACCGAAATACACGCCACTCACACAGAACTCAACGACCAGTCAAAGTTCCCACGCTTGTCAATCAGATCAATATCTTCCCACGGGTGGTCTCGGAATCAATCAGTCAACCTTCTCCCTGGGTGGTCTCGTCCAGCGGATCATGGTCTCCGGTGACCGGTAGAGGAAGAGTAGTTTTGAGAAGAGCAGCTCTTCGAGGGCCAGCTCTCCGGCCTGGCGGACGAGGTAGATGTCACGGCACAGTCCGTGGACGCGGTCGACGTAGGGCAGTTCAAAGAACATTATGTTCTTGATGCTGCCGACCGTCTGCAGGCGAATGATCCGACCAATGACCAGAATCACCGACACGTACAGGCCAATTATGCTACAAACCACACCCACATAGGCTACAAACCACGCCCACACAGGCCGATGATGCTAGAAACCACACCCACATAGGCTACAAACCTATCATCATTGGCCAATGATGATAAAAAACCACGCCCACATACAACCAAAATTGCTGTCGTTTACGATAATTTATCCATTCAATGTATCACCGACACGTACAGGCCAATTATGCTACAAACCATACCCACATAGGCTACAAACCACGCCCACATAGTCAAATGACACTATAAACCACACCCGCATAGGCCGATGAGACTACAAACCACACCCGCAGCCCGCCCCTATTGCTGTAATCTCTGATAATTAAGTATTCAATATACAATTGACATGTACAGTCCACAAACCACAGCCATGTAGGCCAATTACGCTAGAAACCATGCCCACGTAGGCCAATCATGCTACTAACCACGCCCACATTCGCCAATGACACTACAAACCACGCCCCATAGGCCGATGCTACAAACCACTCCCACATCCCACTAGCACAGCTGCGATAATTTATGCACAGGCCAACTATGCTACAAACCACACCCACAGCCCACAAACTTTGCTGAGAGTTATGATAATTTATGCACAATGTACACAATGTAACGTAAAACACAGTCGTTCCCCAGCCATAAGACTCACAGGGCGGCGCTGATCTCCGTTTCCTTAGCCCTCAGCCAGACACAACATTACACTTCCAGACCATGCATACGGGGCTAGTGCATCATGCAGTGCGACTGTTTATACCCTAGCTTTGCTGGCATTCACTGCGCCTATCGACGGAGGGATGGCCAGGCTGAGTTGACCTGGGTGGCTTGGTTAGATACCCAAGTTGGGCCAAGTCTAACCCATGAATTGCCTGAAAATTTCACCGAAATCCGCCTGTAACGTTTTGTGTAATCATGCTAACAGACAAACCAACGGACAGATAATAAACAAACGCCGGCTATCACATAACCTCCTTGGCGGAAGTAATCATGCGCATCTAACAACTGCAAACTGTAAAGTCATTCATAAACGGCGTGAGCATCTGATATGCACTGTATGGACATAAGTTAACAGAAAAAAATCATGCAGTTACGAAACAGATTATGCGCACAACGAAAAATATAACAAATTTAGACATGCACACAAGATTAGACGAGTCACGCGAAAACATGCAAAGGACATGCAAACATAATTATCTACAGGGTGTAAGAAACGAAACAACATAAGGAAACAAACGAATGACAAGGACCAACGTAATTTGGCAAAAGGCGGAATCACTCTCCTATTTTGTATTTGCCAGGTGGCAGCATAGGACTGACGGTTTGGCTGCAATCTGAATCTGCGATTGCATGTTTTGGCTGGGGGTTCGACCCACAAATCTCCCCTTCCCCTGGGGGTCAGGTATCCCTCTAACACAATGTGTCATTGAATCCACAAGTGTACCTGACAGATCGCATCTAAATCCGTCGAACAGTTTAAGCAGTGGGTAGGAATGTGACAGACAGACGACAGACATACAGACCACGCTACGGTGAAATGTGTAGGAATAGGCGGAATCGCAAGAGCAACTCCGCCTGACAACAGAACAGTTAAGACTGTTAGAGGTAACTAACAAAAGCATGCAACGTGAACAGTGACCAACGTGCAATAAAGCGATGAGCACGCAATGTGACTCGGAAATATCACGACCGTTAGTTCAATGAACACACTAGAATGAACACTAACAACTAAACCATGCTTCTGATGACAGCGTGCCACTAAAAACGAAAAAAAAACTGTTTAGCGTATAAACTCACAACGACTCCTCGGGTGTAGTTTGTCTGTTTCCGTTCTCAGTGACGTCGTGGATTACAAAAGTTGGCGGAGGGCAATTTTTCAACATACAAATTTCCTACACAAAAGAGATTACAGGTGCCCACAATTTCAATTTTATACCTAAATTTCCCCAAAATGGAAGAGATTTTCAGTCCCACATTTTGTATTTTTAGAAGAAAGTTTTCCATCAAAGACAAAATTTTCCGACAGGCAAAAATTGATGTAGGAGGCGTTGCCCCTTTCCACCCGTCACAGCGTCAGTATCCATTTTCATATACTGATCGATCCAATTAGGATCATTTTTGACGCAATGGTCAATTTTATTGCTCTGCATACATTATTGGGCCACTGTGTATGTTCAGCTATGTCCAAACCAAAAGTAGAAAGTGAAAATATGAACATCGTGGTTTTTGGGTGCCACCCTGCACGCTGTCAATACAAGATGCACGCGAAACTGAACGAAGAAGCAAACAACGAATATCAGAACGAGTTATTTACGTAACCCACACACACACGCATGGCACTAAAAACACTGGCAGAATACAAAAATTACGTGATTAGTCTAACAAGAAATTTGAGCCAATGCTCATGAGACGTGCGACAGCATCGGTGCTGCCACCTCGCGAATTTGTGTACATGTTTTGAAGGAAGTACCCAAATTTCATGCCCCCGTACGGAGGATTCCTTGAACCTAGGGCGTCGAAACGTGAGACTCTTAAAGTATACGTTTAATGCTTACAATTTCATAAGCAGGTTGTCTTAGTGCCGGAAATCCAGTGAAATACATCAAAGCCTAAAATTGTGAGCAGCAAGTCTGTGTCTATCTGCAACCTTTCTCACGCTAGACGAGCTAATAGTGGCAAAGTAATGATTTCTTAGGGGGTACCCCTCTTTGATGCCCTCGTTTGCGGGAATCTCCTCACCCAGCGGCACAAAATTTAGTCATAAAAACTAGAGACTCTAGGCTATCATATGGTGAAAACCCGGAGTCTCTATCTTACCTGGGCTTGGATCGGTACTGGGTCGTGACAGACAGACAGACAAAAGACAGAACTATGATACCTAATATGCACCAGACAACGTGGGTGCATTTTTCGCTTTTTTCCTTTTTTTGCTGGGTGACAAAACAGATAGTAGACAAAAACAATTTACGAAGTATCATTCAGATATTTTTTTTAATTTCACACACAAGATAATAAGAAAATGCTATTTAAAACCACAAAGATTATTTATGCAACAAATAAACTAAGTCAGCCAGTAACAAACATCCACCAGAAAAAAAATAAATGTAAATTTGTACATAAACATGAATAAATAACTGAGTTATTAGCTTGGTAAAAGAACTACCATGCAGTTAAGTGTAATAAAATGAATGAGATAAACGTTATAACCAGTGTTTGTTGCATATTTTACCTGAGTATTTAAATAGGTACTCAAAACACCATTTTAAACAGCATTTTAATACGAAGCTGATAACTGGTAATTAAGTGAAATCTAACTACTTCATAGCAGTATTTACTAATTTTGAGTACTAACATAATTATGCCATTTACCTCAAAAATGTTTTATTTTCTTTCCTGGTCAAAAGTTAAAGAATGTATCTGTGATACCAAGTTAGTTCAAGTAGTGTAACAAGTTTTGTGTTTTTTATTAATTGCCGTATATGCACACTGACGTAGCTGCTTTCTTGTAATTAGTGTCTTGGTATTAGTAAAAAATGTAAATAAAGAAAACATTCAAATACTAGCTGAAAGTAGTTAAATAAAGGTTTCCTTTTGATACATTAACAGAGCTTAGATATCACTTTTTCCTTGAAAAGTATTTAGCAAAAACGCGTCACACACGGTATTTATCACAACACTGGTTACAAAAAGGCTAAAAACTGGTTATAGTACAAAAATGTATCAAGTCACAAAATAAGCTGAACTACTTCTCTATTATTAACGACGTATTAGCAGGCAAGTTAAACTGCTACTCGACTGTTTTCAGCAAAATACACGACGTCCAAATAAAAATAAGCATCTAATTTGGCCCTGAAACTCTGGCAACAATAACTTTTGGCTGCAGAAATAACCAAAAAACATCTAAACAATGTCAAATGTGATTTTCAAAAATAACATCACTTCGACTTTTGTCACTAAATTTAGGCCCTTTCAAAAAATAGGTTCTCAATGAAAAACCGTGGTGTTACTAGTTTATGTCAAAATTACACCATCACAAGGTAAAGTGGGCACACTGTACAGTGGTGGTCGATGAATTAATGAATATTTGCTTCACACAAGTTGTCAAACGCACACAATACGAATTACTGTATCAATATCCCTTTTATCTGTTAATAATATTGTGACGAAAAACATCAGGCGCCTTCTGAATTGGACATGCAGCATTAACTACCATGCAGCGAATATTTAACGAGCGACAAATGCGGAAACGAACACAAAAAACGCATAAACTAATAACCAACTAGAGAAATAATTTACGGAAATAACTGGAAATAAATGAGGTGCATGCAGTGAGAAATATAATACACCAAATTATACTGCACATTTAAAAAAAATACACATAGCTAATTTTCTGTATCAGTACGTCTTTTGTATCCTATTTTCTACAAAATCTCGAACACTATGCATAATTAGGCAAACCAAGTGTGTGTGTGTGTGTGGGTGAGGTCAACTTTCGCTGTGAATTTGGTCTAAGACCAACTTTTGGTCTAAGACCGAAGTCAAGACCGAATTTTTTTTGTATAAGCTAATGTTGTGTGTCTCAGACTTTAGACTAGTCTCAGACTTTAGTCTTAGACTAGTCTCAACGAAACGTGACATCACCAATTGTGTGTGTATGAAATTATATACGTACAATTTCTCTATGCATTCATATTCATATTCATATTAATTAGTTCACATTTTAAACCCGACTTGCGTTAGTTGTTTTTAGTCATTTTTATGTGTGCGTAATTTTTTCCGTTTTTCTCAGCAAGTTACTGCTTACGGTGTCCTTTCTTTGTTTTTGCAGTTTTGTGCTTAATGTCATCATATTTTGCTTTATTAATCGGGCAGCTAGCCGTAAGTGCAGTTTCCACCCAGTTGTTTGTCTGTTTTACTGTTACACTTATGCGTACACCTTTTGTACACGATGAGACTACAGCACAGTTCAGTTAGGTTCTGTCGCTTTCTACATGCCTTTAAATGAAACGATGATGACGACGATGACGACGATGATAAGTAAGTAAATGTATGTGAGCTGACCCGTAGTTGTCAAAGATGGAGAGCACTCCTGTGGGAACTCTCTCACTGAATGAGATGATCGACAGGAACGGGTTGATGACGACCGGCGCACTGCCACTGCCACTGGCTACAGACCCTCCTGCTGCTGCTGCTGATGATGATGAATGTGATGGTGAAGATGCTGATGATGATGTGTTGAACTCGTGATGCAGCAGTCTGCCAGTCACCACCTCATCCACCTGCCACCACTTGGACTGAGAGATTTCATCGTGGTGGAGCGTCAGCCGAACCGAACTCCACTTCAGACCTGAACAAACCACTGCTAATATAGCAAAAATGCCAATGCCAACTCAGCCTGGCCATCCCTCTGTGAACGAGTGAATGAAATAATGAGTGAATGAATGAATGAATGAATGAATGCACGAATAAATGAATTAGCAAATGAATGAATGAGTAAATAAATAAACAAATAAATAAACTGAGCGAGTGAGTAAATGAGGAATCAATGGAATGAGAGTGAGTAAGTGAATGAATGAATGAATGAATGAATGAATGAATGAATGAATGAATGAATGAATGAATGAATGAATGAATGAATGAATGAATGAATGAATGAATGAATG
>Ga0056124_1000329_pt1 | contig 14662 bp, 8 predicted proteins | sample WorMetHEROISLAND_2_FD_70069 | JGI IMG/M metagenome (GOLD analysis project Ga0056124, IMG submission 70069) | Marine gutless worms symbiont microbial communities from Max Planck institute for Marine Microbiology, Germany - Olavius sp. 4 HERON ISLAND | ecosystem: Host-associated > Annelida >... | reverse complement strand
ACTGTTTCAGGATTACTGGCGTGCATGCTTTGAGATTAATTTCTCGGACAGGCAAGAGGGTTTGACGGTGTCCTCTATAACCTGTGACCGTTAAGTGGTTATGGTGTGGTTATGGTGGTTAAGTGCGCTGGATTAAGCTAAGCTTTAAGCTAAGCTTTAGAGCGCACTATAGTATAACCTAACTTTACTTTACTTTTACTTTTTTTACTCATTACCTGTTCACACCCATACGTAAAACGGCCATGCAGCATTTAACAGTCTCTTACTTGTGCAAAGTTATGAAATTATTTGCGTGACAACATCAGCATTTTGCACATTCAAAAACTTAGTACTGTAATGAGTAAGCGTATTGGAAACAACTGGGTCCATCTTGCTATTAGTGACATCACAGTACTGTAGGCTTTATAAACAAAGTCCGTAAAGTCTTTTAATTTGTTAGGCCTGTTGTAAATAAAAGCAGACAATATTATGGTAAATAACAATTCTTCATATTATCACAAAATACCGGCGATGTAGCATGCTATTTATCGCCGGAGACAATGCAGAAGAAGAACTGCTGACACTGGTTAAAATAATATGGTTCACAGAGCATACTGACAGAATTTTTGCAGAAAAACTGTAAAAACGAATGACTGAACATTTTACTAAAAAAGATTCGGGAAACAGGAAGCACCGACCAACGGCTCGAGAGTGGCAAACCAAAGCACGTGCATACTGCAGTGAACAATACCGCTGTGGATAAACTGATACTTAGCCTAAAAGCACCTAAAAGCTATGCAATAACTACATCATAGAAACAAAACTACTTTATAACTAAAAAGTAGAAAGTAACTCAAAAATCTACTCAAGTAGAAGTAGAAAGTAAAAACTTCTACTTAAGTAAAGTAATGAAGTAGAACTACTTCGTTACTATCTAACACTGCCATAAATTACCATAATTACACAAATCTACATCCGTTAAACCAACAGAGTTATTGCATGCACAGGAATTGAAATCAGACTACACCAACAAGCACCCTATAGCTGTTTTAACCTGGCAACACACGCGCCATCCGAACGATACGGCACACGGCAAATTTTTTTTGCATTACATGTATGTAAACACGTCGAAAAAATATTTGCAAAAAAATTGTTTGAAAACATTTTAGCACAACTGCACAAGGCTTGAAGATGAGATGGTTACATGCACAATGAGCTTAGCTACCACTTAGAAAACAGGGCGTGGGCTGCATATATTTTGTTTCATCATAATGCTACTCTTAAGAATTTGGCTTTTTATTTCATTTTTATATGTTTCGTTTGAGATTTTCAGAAAAAAACTTAGCAACGGGTACATGCAAATGCACCCAGAGTTGTTTGACGTGTCCTTCTTAAAGCACCTCGTAATTATCTAAATAAACAGTAAACTGATACAAACCAGAGTTAACTTATGCCTACGTGTCACTTTTTAACAACGAATGCTCCTTCTATGGTATTATTTAACCTGTGTCAAGTTACGCATTTTCTGGAATTCCGAGCCATGGGTAATCTGCGAACCGGCAGACGAAAAACTTGCAGACCACAGCTGCAGACTGGGTATTTTGCAGACCACAAAACTGCAGACCAGTCTTGGCTTGTATTATATTAATCTAAAGCTAATAGCAAACTGGCCAAAGACCGATAAATTCTTTCATATTCATTGGCATTATCACGATGCTATTAGTTGGGTTATTGTATTCTTTTGTAGTATTTTTGTTCTTGTACTTCTCCATTGTTTATTTCACACGTTTGTCGTGATTGTTTATTACATAATAATAAATAAATATTAAATAATAAATAACGGATGAGTAGAACGAACGTTTCAATGAGTTACACCCATCACTGTTGCTACTGATGATTTAATGGTAGCGTGTGCACGCCTAACAGGGTGGTTTAGTCAAGCAAAAGCGCATTTAAATTTGATATCCTATTAGTGTCCAGTGTGTGCAATTGTCCAGTATGTAGTTAAAATTTGTTGCTTGCAATGGATTTGCATTCGTTCAGTATCAGCCTGTACGAGTGTATGGCTAGTACGAGTGGGGTTGTCATGTTTTGTAATGTATTAATTAATAAACATCACTAATTTCGGCTACTTTTTTCGCTTTTACTAGCATAAATGAAAACACAAATTAAGCCAATTTACTACTAAAACACACACAGTTCGATATCATTGAAAATTAATTAAATTATCGGAGCAAAGTCACCTAGTGAAATTACCAACAGCAATAGGTGGATATTTTGCAGACCAAGTCTGCACGCTTGGTCTGCAAAATACGCGTTGGCCAGTCTGCAGGTCTGCCGGTGTGCAGAGTACCCATGGCCGGAATTCCGCCCCCCTACCCTCCCCCGCGTAGAACTTAGGGGCCCTAGGCTGCAGCCTAATTAGACAAATGGTTGTGTGCCACTGTAAGTGTTTACCGGCAAAAGGTGGTGAAAAACAACAAAAATGCAAACCAGCAAAAATGCAAACAACTATCAAATTTATAACACCACTAAATACACTCTAGTGTCGTGATCTCTCACAATCATTGAACGCTCACAATAATTGTTTACTTTACGTATCTGCAAATTACATTAGGGATGTGCCAAGTACTCGAGTACTCAGGTTACTCGTGTCCACAACACAATACTCGATTTATTAATTTGTCCTCGCAGCCTATAACTAACAACTAGTAAGCATTAACTGTTTAGTGTTTATCAGCAAAGCATGGCTATTTCTGTCATAGAATTGACGAATGCGTTATCTTCAACAATTAAGTTGACGTACTGGCTGTTATTATGGATAGCCTATCTTGCGAGTTGTTGTTATTTTTGCGATTTTTATTACGTTGTTTTTTACCAATCTGCATTATGTGTAAGATGAAATGTGCTCGAGATTTACTGTCAGCTGTTAGTGGCGTGTTTGCCCTTCGTGATTTTATTTAACATTTTTTAGTCGACCGGCCGTACTAACGGTGGTGCTGATGGTCGTCCTTCTTGTCTGTCCGTCTGTCGTCTGTCTGTAACGTTTTGTAGTGTGGCTAAACGGTACGTCTTGGGGGGTCGGCGATGGTACCGTTGGATAGGGCGATGAGGAGTTCATATATGAATAGTAACTATGTCGCTATATATGGAGCGGTTTGGCCGCAATTTTCAACGCGAAGTTGCCGCCTGCATCGGTGCATCCATCAACCGTGTGCGTGGAAATATACTATCTTTGACCACGGTACGGTCGGCTTCCCCTAGCAACAGCTGGACTCTTGTTCTTGTGTACTCAATGTTGTACAAAACAGTGGCGTACTTAAATAAATAAATAAATAAATACGCCAAAATTACGGCAAAATCACCGATAAATCTGTAAACCAAGGCCAATTAAGCGACACTACTGAGTCATAGGCCACAATAGTGTGGTCTCGAAAGCCTAGTCTTGGTCTCGAGGTCAAAATTGTGATCTTCGTCAGGTCATTTTCGTCTTCTCTCAAGCGTCGCACTCACATACCGATCAACTGCTAGACGAACATTTTTACCTTTTTTTACATTTTTACATTTTTAACAAAAAAAATAACACTGACTAGCAGTAAAGTACGCGGCAATTCTCTCATATATGGTGAGTGGTGATGCATGAAGTAAAGTCATATTTCATCCAAGTCAGTCCCCGTCGATTATTATTCATACGATATATCGATACGATATTTGGATTTCAACATATCGGTATCGACTATCGACTATCGACACATCCCTACATAGAATATCTAACCTGTACTGCAAAAACTTCCTGAAGTGTAAGATGTATGTAATAAAAAAGTGAATATAGTGAAATCATATGACATTGGTAATTGTTGTGTGGCATGCATGTTGTGGAATTTACAGTTTGTTAAAGAGCAAGCCTGTTACGGGGTATGAAAGGGACGTGGTTGGATGAATATCGCGACGGGTGCTGAGTTAGTGGGCGTGGTCATGAGCAGTGCACAAATCTAACTGCATAGAAGCGTCTTAATGTTCGTATGGCTGGTGGATTGTCCAACTGTGTGTGATGTGTTCTTGTTATATTTTTTTGTTACAGGATAACAGCCCAGCTGATGTGACTGAATATGTCATGGATTCTCGTTATTGCTATTAACATCTGACAAGACGTCAGCAGTTTCATGATGGACAATACTCGGGATGTCAAGCTGTGTCTGCTTGGTGTAAGATATGTTGAATAACGTTATTTTGTCATTCTTGTAGTCTGTCGATGTATATTATGCTCTTTCTGTTGGAAGAAAATGTGTGGACACTTGACACAAGAGTTTCATGATTGTGCAAGCAGCTATTAAATGGGTCGGTTGAATCTGCTGAGCTGAGCTGATCGGCTGATCTATTTTCTAAACCCGTGATTAGGCAATATTAGGCTATATTATGTCAGTAATAAAGTAAAATTGAATCCGAGCGGTGGTGCAGTATATACCTAGACTGAAAATAAAATGTCTCAGAAGCAGACGCTGTTCCAAATGGTGGGATTCCTGCACACAAGATGCCATTTGCCCCACCATTTGGAACTCACTACCTCACAGCATCTGCTTCTGTGAATCCCTAACAACATTACAACAATGTTTCAGAAACACATTCAGACATTTTATTTTCAGTCTAGCGACCTGCCACACCGCCCCTCGGATTTAATTTCACTTCATTACTGACAATGTAGCCTAATCAAGGGTTGTTAAAATAGATCAGCTGATCAGCTCAGCTCAGCCGATTCAACCGACCCCTATTAAATGATCTTTCATGGCTAAGCAATGGTCGTTTTCTGCACTGTAGTTGTCACAATTCGTACTCTTTCACTGATAAGTATAATAAAAGTAACGTACCTGTTTGTTGTGCTGCATGAAGAATGTATGCATTAATTCTTTACAAATGTTGTATAATGATGCAATCATTGGTACTTGCATTTATTTTCTTAATGCGTTTTTACATCTCAGTAACATTGTCAAAATATTACCATATGACCTCTGGAGTCTTGACATACAGATGATATATAAGCTACATTATTATTATTATTATTATTATTATTATTATTGTACCTGCAGTAGTAAAGATTCCAGGGGTTAAAAACAAAAGTTAAAACCGAGCCACTGTATTACCACTGCAATCCACAGAGGTGTCTTCTACGATAGACCTCACCAATCTGATATATAGAATGAAAAGCCACAAATTATTTTATCACCCTTGTTGCTTTTTGACAAGTTGTATAGTTTACGGCATTTTTATATCTATAATGTATCTATACATCTTTTTACAGTGCAAGTTTCGGTTAATTTTACAAAGGTGCACATGTTAGCTAAATGGCGTTAGTGAAATTCATGGTAAACATGTAATGAAAAATGTTACTTCAGTCTGAAGAGCAACATGTTATTGACATAATATAAATGGTGTTGCAAAAAAATCCACAATTTACCAAACTCATTAATAATGGCTTGTATTTGTCCAGTTGTGTGTGTCTTCGTGTGCCCCAGAATCTAATCAGACCTGATTGTGTTTCTGTTATGTGTTGATGCTATTCTTTAGGACTCAACCGTTGGAAAGACCAGCATTGTTCAGAGATTTGTGTATGACACGTTCAACCCAAACACTGATCGTACTATTGGGTTCGTACATTTTGTATCTGCTTGACTTGTTAAAAGTGACAGAATATGGTTTTTGTTGCAGTATTCTTATTATATCGATCATCATTTGTGACAACAAACTGCATAATAACATGTTCGTTTATTCGAGGTTGGCAAATGCAACCAACAACATAAAAGTACAAAACATACATGTACGCACAATGGCATAGTTGACTGCCTATCACAGGTTGGAATGAATGCATATAAGTGATATAGTAGTCTAATGGATATAGACAAATTGCAAAGATGGCAAAGGACACACGAAAAATGCGTAACAATATTATTGCCCATCTAGTGACATTATCTGTTTTTGTTTTACATAAATGTGCAATGGAAACCACGGGTATTAGCAATGATCACATGTCAGAATGGATCAGTAATAATCACCTGAAGGTTGTGTTCCATAGTGTCACTGCCAGTAGAAGAAAACAAACCTTGTTAAATGTCTGTTCATAGAAAACACAACACTTTGTGTACTTCCGTGTTGTTGGAAGAAATACAGTAGCTAGCTGATCTTTGTGAATTCACGGATGAGTGCCAAGTATTTTCAGAGTTTCCATGTAAGGCACATTTTAGCTTGAATAGATGGCGGTCTGGTGGATTTGTTGGTTTGTTCCATAGGCTAACTAAGACGTCTGGAATCCTTTGATTAGGAAAAATGACACTGGAAATCCACAGTGAGATGGGTCAGATCGTTAAATATCAATGGGACAAGACTAGCCAGACTGGACCTAGAAATTTTGTTGCTAGCAAAGACTTTCCTTAGACAATGCATGTAAAGCTTAGTTTCTTTGTTAGCAGATTCATTGAATTATTATTATTAAAGTTATGTAAAGTAGCACAATCTTTCGACGGAGTTTTGCTTCTTGTTATTTTTGTTGCTAAACACAAACTTTCTAGCATTTGGTTGTCTACTTGTGTATTGTAAAATGCTTGTGCTTGCAGTGCCGCATTTTTTTCAAAGTCATTGACTGTCGGTGACGTCACATTTCGATATCAGATATGGGACACTGCAGGCCAGGAGAAGGTTTGCCGAGTCTTTGGCTGTTGGAGATATTAACCTTGTGCTGATCTAGATGCTTGCCATTTTCTAAGCTGTTGGTGCATGCTCCTTAAATGTATTTGGATATGTGTCTACTGATTGGTTTATAATGAATAAACATTGCGGCCTTGTGATGTTATCTTCTGTAAACTATCACTGCATGTGTTCAGTATAGTTTTATTTTAGTCATAATTATTGTCTGAAGTTCCATCAGTGCACTGCTTTGCAACACAAAGGCGACCAGTCTGTAAAATCCTTTCTCTAGCTGTTCTATAAAGTTTAGTTCCATGGATTGACATGACCTGGAATAACTCTAATTCTACTGCTTGTTATATGTTAAAGATATGAGTGTTCAGTTCGGCATGTGGCTTTTATGAGTTTTCTGAAGTGTAATTATTGTTTTAGTGTTTAGTGTCTTCTGCTTAAAGGGGAAGTAAACCTTAACATCAAGTTGCACTTAAACGATTCATTTTATACCCTAATTATACCCAAAATTTTGTGTGGTTTAAAGAAATTTCCAAATTTCGAAGTCATTTTACATACTTACAAATTAGTTTTATTATTGCTAAAAATAGGCACGATTTATCGCATTTATCTAGGGGGTGTGTCGCTTTATTTTTGCTAACTTTTTTAAATTATGGCTGGATATTTACGCAGTTACGATTACGAACCACAGAAGAACTTGACGAACTTTCGAGGGCGGCTGTTACAACCAGTGTGTTATACCTCAAAACATATAGAATTTCGTAAACACAACCATAGATAAAAAATAATGTCGTTTAGTGTGTTCCCATGACCGTCAGATGTCGCCTCATGGTTTTGCATAACAGAAGATGGCGGACCATTTTTATCATTAAACATCGCTTTTATCTGAAATCTTTTATCACTTTCATTAATGCCACTAAAGTTTATTAAATGTATGCTTTAATTTTAGGCCATGTTGGTCTTAGGGTTTACTTACCCTTTAATGTCATGTTGTGTTTGGTTTTGTTATTTGGGGCAACGAGAAGTGCATTTTCTGCCTAGTTTCTTTCTGCCCTATTACTGATTCATCATGATGTTGTTATTTGTACCTGCTTTGACAAATTAAATGATGCTGGTAATAATACTTGTCATTAGTGACAAGAGAATAAAATGATCTGGTTTCTGGTGGTACAGTTTCATGGCCATTGTTATGCATGTATGCGTGCCTATATGAATCCGTTTGTGATTGGTTCCAGTACAAGGCGTTGGCGCCGATGTATTATCGAGATGCAGCTGCAGCAGCCGTTGTTTATGACATCACTTCGTTAGTAAGTATACTGCTTATTTTTCAGTGTCTGATGTTTGCATTTTTAATGTGCAGCACAGTGTTGAGAGTCTCACCATTTCTCCACTCGTTTTGTCACTCTCCTGATCTTTGTCAAAACAGCTAGATGCATTGTTGAAACATTTCTCTCAGCACTTTGCAGGTGTCCCAACAAGAGCCCAGCTGTCGCTAGGGTTAGCCGACCGTACTGACAGTGCACACTCACAACCTGCGTCCAGAACTGTCCGAGTATGATGTTTTGAACATGTTGTTGCCTGCGCCCAAAATGTAAACGTAGTTACTTGCTTATTTACATAACTTCCGATACAAGTTAAACGTCCGATACCTCCTCGAAATACATGCATTGCAAATTGCGGCCAAACAGCTGCAGTTAGCGACATGGTTATTATTGACAGCCCATAGGAACCTATCAACGCCCTGTCCAATGGTACCATCGCCGACCCACTACCACGTACCGTTTAGCCACAATACAAAATGTTACAGACAGACGACAGACGGACAGAACATCATACCATAAGTGCGACCATACTACCCAGTACGGTCGGCTAAAAATTACTGACCGTTAGTGTTTTGTCATTATTTTCATAACTGCCAGGAATTTTGAGACCCAAATTTTCATTGCAGTAAACTGTAAACATTGATACACATACAGAATAGTTTTTGTTCATGCTGGCTAATTTCAAGTCATATTTTAATGCTAACATTGCTATAACATTGCAATGCTATAATAATGTGGATACTGAAAAGTAGCCAGACAGTAAACAACTGTTGGATACTGAGTGATGATCTGTGAATTGACATGCAACGAACTATTTAAAGTGTCCTCCTGTCTTGTCCATGTCTGTCTGCAACTCTGCACCTTTCTTGCCTCTGGCTTCTGGGAAAAGTTGTTTCAGATTTTCTGCAGTATGCTTTGAAGCTCCCTGACACTGAACCACTTCTTTGATCTAGTGATTGTAATAATAATTGTATTATAATTGTATTATACTATTAATTGTATTATAATAAATATTGTACTTGTCAGTTAATCTCGGGGCTGTGATAGTCTGCTCAAAAGGTCGAAGATCAGGATGTGCCTTAGAGTCGAGTTTGCACCAACATATTTTTCTGGTTGTTAGTTAGTACTGAGTAGTGGAGTTAAGTTTGTTAGTGGAGCTGCGATCGATTGTTGTATTTTTGTTACTTGCTTCTGGACTGATGATGTGTCATTGCATTGTTACAGGAAAGCTTCATATCGGTGAAGTCGTGGATCGATGACGTGTGATTGTGTTGTTACAGGAAAGCTTCGTATCGGTGAAGTCGTGGATCGGTGACGCGTGATTTTATTGCTACAGGAAAGCTTCATATTGGTGAAGTCGTGGATCGGTGACGCGTGATTGCGTTGTTACAGGAAAGCTTCGTATCGGTGAAGTCGTGGATCGGTGACGTGTGATTGTATTGTTACAGGAAAGCTTCATATCGGTGAAGTCGTGGATCGATGACCTGCGGAAGCTGGCGGACCCGCTGGTTGTCGTCGTCGTTGGCAACAAGTCGGACCTGGCTGAACAGAGGACCGTAGATCCCGCAGGTGCTTGTCAGAGCTTAGACTTCATACAACATACAGGATGGCATGTAAAAAGTGGAATATGCACGCTTTGTATTAGTGCTGTGCGAATATTCGAAATTTCGAATAGAATCGAATAGTTACTTCAGTATTCAACTCGATTCGAAACGAGTACAATTATTCAAAATTTTCGAATACTTACCGTTACCAATTTCTTACTTATTTGACAGAATGACGCCGATTTTTCACCTTAGCAACCACGCCTAGCAACCAACAAAATCAACAAACATGGAGTCGTCTGCGTCATCAGTGTCATCTAAAGACTCTAAACATAGTCTAATATGGAGCCATTTCACGCAGATTGGTTCCGACAATACAAATATGACTCGTTCTGTATGCAATCATTGCAAAAAAGAACCTAAATGCGGCGGGACCCGGACGACGTCGAGTATGATTTATGCCATAAAACCAGTTGAATTTATTTAACAAATACTTACTACTGGTGACTTTTGAAACCGACGATAAGTATTCGATTCAATTCAAAATTTCAAATAATAGCTCAACTATTCGATTCGATTCGAAATGAAAAAACACTGATCGCACAGCACTACTTTGTATACATAATCAAGCAATCGGAAATGATTAGCTTTGATCATTGTGAAGGGCGGTCATGCGCTTGACCATAAAGTGTGTTTCATTTTTTATGTGCCAGCCTGTACATACTCATTCTCGCACTCTGCGAATTCAGCACACAACATTGCTTTTACAAACTTAACCACCTTTCTGTTTCATAGTTACCACCATGTGTTTTAATGTAGCTAGACAGCATTGATTTTACATACTAGTTTTGTTGATATAATCTGTCACTGTTAGCATTGTTGTGGTGCATGATGGCCTTTTGTGTAATGATGTGTTGTTAATGAGCTACTCCATCACTCTGCTTGCTTATTTATCATGACTGTGCTAATGAGTTTTATTGGATCCGATCTGCTTCATTGTGCAGACTTGGCATGTGGCTAGTATTAATGTAAACTTTACTGTCCTACAGTGTCAGCTGCATGTTCTTCACTGTGCAGTCTAGTAATAGAGATATTAGTCAGGTACACGGTGGCTCAATCGCTTAGTGGTTAGCGCACTTTTAATTTGAGCTCGGTGACCCGGGTTCGATTCGTGGGTCATGCCACTATTCTATTGGGTAGCAACCTTGCGCAAGTTGTTTACTCGCATTGCCTCCCCAGTTTCTCAGCTTCGAGGAACTGGGGTACAAAAAAGGGAGTTTTCGGCACCTTTATGATTATGGTGATTAAGTGCACTAGATTAAGCTAAGCATTATAGCGCACTATAATATAACGTAACTTTGCTTTTTTTAAATTGGTGGTTTGAGTATTGTGATTTAAGTACCACGATTCACAAATGCATCTATCTAGCTGAAGAATTTTGCTGTAAAAATAACAATTTAAATAATAATGACAAACGTGACAACAACAAGAAGTGGTTTGCTATGAGGGTGAATGCTTGTTTCTGTAGAAGCGGAGGCATTTGCTGCGAATCACGGTTGTCTCTGCCTGGACACCAGTGCAAAGGATGCTGTCAACATAGCTCAGCTCTTTACCGTCATCAGTATGTGTTATCTTTTCGCGCTTATATTTCCCATGCAGGGTCACTTTCTTAAACAGTCGTTTAACTAAGCTATAAACCATACAGTTGATTAATTTACATTTCTGGAACACGTAACGAGCAGTCAGTCGTATTTCAGCGAAGTTTGACTGGCCAGTTTTGGACAGCCGATCAATCATTTCGCTGCAGAATGGTAAAAAAACGTGTATTTCATATGACTGTTATGAAGTTTGTGCTAATAATGTAAGATTTTTACCACAATGCAGTATTCGAGGTAGTGATTTCTACTACAAATCTTCACTACAGATTCATTCACGAAAATGTTGAATGCTAGCAGCTTTGTTCGGCTAGGTACTGTTTAGAGCTTGTTGCATGTGTCGCTGCCAAGTTCACAAACAGTGAAACAGAATTTTTGTTTGCAGCTGCGGAAATAATTGTTGGTGCAAATTTTCTTATTGTTTTTATGAAGCTGTGGGTGATTTTTTCCGTCCCTCAAAAATAAAAAAGGCATTTCGCATCATGCACTGTATATTTGTAATAGGTTTTTGCTTTAAAGTTTTAACAGTCATTTTTTGTTAAGATTTTCGTCAGTTGAAAATCATAAGCTATGTTGCCACTTAATCATGTGTTAGTGATAAGAAAACCTTATTCATTAAAATGATAATGGATTGACCATGTGAGTAGTCAGTAGTTAGCACAATTTGATATTCTTGGCTGATTGGAATGATGATGTTGATGATGTTATTTTACGTGTGCAGGTACCAGCTTGCTATCCCAGGATGCAGCAGCAGCGCGTAGGCGGGAGGATGCTGGAACGCTAGTAAAGCCGGCTAGTTCAGACTCTGAGAAGAAAGCACCTTGCTGTCGGACGTAGCACGTTATGTTTGTACACTGTGTGATCCGTACAAAACTAGAAATTTGGGGCAGAGCCCAACGTGAGGCCGCCCAGCGCCCTCAGTCTGACTTTGTAGATAAATTTTGGGGGGTTGAAATTTCGATGGTAACAATGTCACATGGCCCGAATGCAATCGCATTAGGCTACACAGCACACGCAGTGTTGATCTTGGGTGGGTCACATGCACACCTATAACTTTTTTGTCAGTGGACCAAAGTTTACCAAGTTTTTTTCATCGAACGTGTGAGGCGGAGTAGTTGATCGCTTCCGTTTTTTGATGCTCATTCTGATCCACAGATATTCGCAATCAAAGTCAAAAGTTGTCCAAAATCCCACTGAGTAGTGCATCTGCAAATTTTAAGGCTGCAGGCCCCCAAAAAATTGTACCTAAATTTTCATCTCTGCCTCATGGCACACCACATGGATAAGTTTGGTGAGGTTATTCCCACTGGCCCAAAGTTATTCGCCCTAATACGCTAAATTTACACCAGTTCTTGAATTTTTCACCCACATTTTTAGACTTAACTTTTAAAGCTCCAACTATTTCCCGTCTTTTGGCAAAGTTTCATACCGATTGGTTGAGGGAGTTTGCAGATTTGGGGCCTAAATATATAAAAAAGCAATTGCCTTCTAAATTGTTTTGAGAGGACGCCCCCAATTTTAGAGACAAACAGTGTCTAAGTGTGCACATTTCCAATCATGTGTCGAAGTTTCACTGCAATCGGCCGAGGCTGCTCGGAGATATAGCGCTGCAAACTGGGAGAAGAAAACATCAGCAGTCCGTGGTGTCGGAATGATTTTAACATTGCGGGGGCGAACATTTTATGAGAGTATAGGCCTATGCATTAGCTGAGTTCTTGTTTATTGCTGCTAGTCACAGCACACGTAAAAGTTTGCCATCTTGCTTGTGACATAAGCAAGCCTTATCATCCCTTATGGGTAGGATAGGCCTGTGTGTTTGTTGTTTGTCAAAATTCTATGTTGCTATGTGTAATATTTTGTTGGTAAAGAAACTAGAAAGCATGCTGTTTTGCTAGTAGTGTGTGAATATTGTTTCGGGGGATAGTTTTCTGGGAAAATATTACGGGGGTGAAAAGATACTCTCGCCCCCGTGGCTTCAACACTGCGGGGGCGAGCGCCGCCGTCGCCCCTCCGTTCCGACGCCTTTGTCAGCAGTAAAACATACGACCGTCGGGAACTACTACTGTGGCAGTGTACCTCTGACAATAGTTCTGTCGTATAGTAACTCATTGCAACTAATTTTTACACCAGTGGTGCCCAGCCTTTTTGAGTCATGGGCCACATAACGTGATCGTGAAGCCACTGCGGGCCAGACCAGTGCAAAATACGAGCTACAGCAGATATTATATTGTATTATATATTTTAATGAGCTCACCGGGGCGTTGCCGCCTGAAATTGCACGCATGTGCCACTGTAAACAGTCTGGCGACAGTAAATCAATAACTTGCAATGCATAGAATTTCATGCCATATTTTTGGCGTTTTTCTCTTGAACGTCACGGGTCACATCCTAATTCTAATGTAACTTTGTCATAACTATGAGTGCTATTAATCGTGTACATGTACTTATTGCGCCGTATTCTGCGTTATCTTGTTCTGTGATTCTTGTTAATAACACGACTTACATGTGCCAGACCTGGGAGTCGACTTGGGAAGTCGACTTGAGGTCGACTTGAACGTTCCAAGTCGGCTCAAGTCACTTGTGTCTACCGTCAAGTCGGTTTTGTCTGGCACCGTTTGTTTCGTGTGAAGTCGACTTCACAACGAAAAATGTGTGTCATGTACCTGTAGCCCACCTTTATTGCTTATATTGCTTATTTTTACATTAATTGTTTAAACTATTCACCAAAATTGCGATTATCTCCATTTTCGTCTAATACCGACTACCAAATTCGCTTAATCGTGCATCTCTGAAAGTCTAAAAATGTCATTATTCTCGGCTAGAACATTGAAATTTCTTTGGGCGAGCGAACCAGTGATGTGCGGATCGTGGAATTTACAGTCCCCGAATCTTTACGAAAGATCGGCGTCCGCACTCTGCAGAACTAGGCCTACTGCAAGCTTGCATCCTCTGTCACATCTAAGCATCCTCGCAAAATCCTACCTTACTCTGCGTCTAGTGTGCCCGTTGATGAGGCGATGTTCAACTTGGGGGTTGATCCTCAATCTGAAGAGGAGTGCACTGGCGGCATACCGCGCCAACATTCTTACGTTTACTCACGACAATTATTTTAAGTACTTTCCAGTCAATCGCACTGTCTACTGCATGGGGCTAAACGATTTTGCTGTTATCAACGATACGCATCTGGGCCTAATTTACAAAACTTCGTAAAATGCACTTACGAAAATGTTACGAGAGAGTTACGAAGTTTCGTAAACTTTTCGTAAACTATTTGTAACTCTCTCGTAACTCTCTAGTCTATCGTACGTTTTTTTTTCTCGTAATTCTTCCGCAATTCTTTCCTAAGCTTATCGTACGATAGCTTATTAGCTGACATACGAAAGACATACGAAAGAATGCGAATGTTTATTTTACGAAGTTTTGTAAAATAGGCCTCTGACTTGTTTAATTTGTCTGCGATATCACCGTGCACTAC
>Ga0056124_1000327_pt1 | contig 14701 bp, 14 predicted proteins | sample WorMetHEROISLAND_2_FD_70069 | JGI IMG/M metagenome (GOLD analysis project Ga0056124, IMG submission 70069) | Marine gutless worms symbiont microbial communities from Max Planck institute for Marine Microbiology, Germany - Olavius sp. 4 HERON ISLAND | ecosystem: Host-associated > Annelida >... | reverse complement strand
GCCGAGCAACAAGCGAGCATCGGTTGCTCGATCAAGTGGAAGACCTGAGCTGCGGTCATGTGCACGCGCCAGGCGAGGCTCTCTCTGCACCCGCCTAGAGATCGCCCAACTGTTGCACGCCCGCCTCGCCGCCCGTGATTAACACGTCGGCCTTGCGTGAGGCAAACAAACCGTTGCACACCACGCCGGCGATCTGGTTGATATCTCGCTCCAGACCCACCGGGTCGCCGATGCTTAGCCCGTGGACGTCCAGGATCAGGTTGCCGTTGTCGGTTCTGAAGCCCTCTCTCAGCTTCGGGTAGCCGCCCAGACACGCCAACGCGCGTGTGACCTGAGCCTGAGCCATAGGGATGACCTCAACGGGCAGCGGGAATTTGCCCAGCACTTCGACGCGCTTTGATTGATCAGCGATACAGATAAAAGCTCCTGCGACAGCGGCGACGATTTTCTCACGGGTGAGCGCACCGCCTCCGCCCTTGAGCATGTGCATGGCGCCGTTGATTTCGTCGGCTCCGTCCACGTAGACTGGCATGGATTCGACACTGTTTAGATCGAGCACCTCGATACCGTACCCCTGCAAACGTTGCGCCGTCGCCTCTGAACTGGCCACCGTCCCGGCGATTTCAAGACGCCCGTCGCGTAGTCGTTCGGCTAGTGCGTCGACAAAGAAGTTGGCGGTAGAACCTGTGCCCACTCCCAGGATAGCCCCCCTCGCCTTGCTCGCCAATAGGTCAGCCGCCGCTGCGGCTACCGCTTGTTTGAGTTGATCCTGCGTCATGTGTTGCGCCATGCTCGTTCCTTGAAAGTAAGCGCCGTTTATACCACAGGTGGGCGCCGCAACAGGTATGTGCAACTGCTGGCAGTTGCACTTAGGTCGAGGGTGATCGGGAACGCGATAACGCCCATTTCTTTCCAGGTCGTTCAAGGCGCGATATGCTAATTTGACAAGTCCGCGCTTCGCTGTCAGAATCGTCAGTTCGTTGACGCGGGGTGGAGCAGTCTGGCAGCTCGTCGGGCTCATAACCCGAAGGTCGCAGGTTCAAATCCTGCCCCCGCAACCACTATAGGTGCATTTTTCTGTCCTGGCCGGTTGACAGATTATTCGTGGCCTGTAGAATCCCGGCCTCGCCTTTTCGGCGACATCCCGAAGCAGCGGGTTATCCTGTTGTTTTTTAATGATCTTTAACAAATCGACAACCGATAGGTGTGGGTGTTTTTTAAGGCCGTCGGGGTCGCCGTTTTCGGTGACTTCGGCCGAGTGCATTAAAGAAGCACCTCACACCACTACAAGCCAGATTTACATCTGTCAAATGTGATTGTGAGTTATTTTGCAGTGATTGAACTGAAGAGTTTGATCCTGGCTCAGATTGAACGCTGGCGGCATGCTTTACACATGCAAGTCGAACGGAAACAGGACGCTGCGATCCCTTCGGGGTGAACTTGTTGCTGTCGAGTGGCGAACGGGTGAGTAATGCATCGGAACGTACCATTGAGTGGGGGACAACCAGTCGAAAGATTGGCTAATACCGCATATTCTCCATGGAGGAAAGCAGGGGATCTTCGGACCTTGCGCTCTTTGAGCGGCCGATGTCGGATTAGCTTGTTGGTGGGGTAATAGCCTACCAAGGCGACGATCCGTAGCGGGTCTGAGAGGATGATCCGCCACACTGGGACTGAGACACGGCCCAGACTCCTACGGGAGGCAGCAGTGGGGAATTTTGGACAATGGGGGCAACCCTGATCCAGCCATGCCGCGTGAGTGAAGAAGGCCTTCGGGTTGTAAAGCTCTTTCGTCAGGGAAGAAATTGCATCGGTTAATACCCGATGTAGATGACGGTACCTGAACAAGAAGCACCGGCTAACTACGTGCCAGCAGCCGCGGTAATACGTAGGGTGCGAGCGTTAATCGGAATTACTGGGCGTAAAGCGTGCGCAGGCGGCTTTGCAAGACAGGCGTGAAATCCCCGGGCTTAACCTGGGAATTGCGTTTGTGACTGCAAGGCTTGAGTGTGTCAGAGGGAGGTAGAATTCCGCGTGTAGCAGTGAAATGCGTAGATATGCGGAGGAATACCGATGGCGAAGGCAGCCTCCTGGGATAACACTGACGCTCATGCACGAAAGCGTGGGGAGCGAACAGGATTAGATACCCTGGTAGTCCACGCCCTAAACGATGTCAACTAGTTGTTGGCAGGGTAAAACCTGTAAGTAACGTAGCTAACGCGTGAAGTTGACCGCCTGGGGAGTACGGCCGCAAGGTTAAAACTCAAAGGAATTGACGGGGACCCGCACAAGCGGTGGATGATGTGGATTAATTCGATGCAACGCGAAAAACCTTACCTACCCTTGACATGTCAGGAACGATTCAGAGATGAATTGGTGCCCGAAAGGGAATCTGAACACAGGTGCTGCATGGCTGTCGTCAGCTCGTGTCGTGAGATGTTGGGTTAAGTCCCGCAACGAGCGCAACCCTTGTCGTTAATTGCCATCAGGTGATGCTGGGCACTTTAGCGAGACTGCCGGTGACAAGCCGGAGGAAGGTGGGGATGACGTCAAGTCATCATGGCCCTTATGGGTAGGGCTTCACACGTCATACAATGGCCGGTACAGAGGGTTGCCAAGCCGCGAGGTGGAGCTAATCCCGAAAAGCCGGTCGTAGTCCGGATCGCAGTCTGCAACTCGACTGCGTGAAGTCGGAATCGCTAGTAATCGCGGATCAGCTTGCCGCGGTGAATACGTTCCCGGGTCTTGTACACACCGCCCGTCACACCATGGGAGCGGGTTCCACCAGAAGTGGGTAGCCTAACCGCAAGGAGGGCGCTTACCACGGTGGGATTCGTGACTGGGGTGAAGTCGTAACAAGGTAGCCGTATCGGAAGGTGCGGCTGGATCACCTCCTTTCTAGAGTGAAGCCTCATCAAGCACCCACAACCTATCGGTTGTTATACAAGTCGCAGACGAGGGTCTGTAGCTCAGTTGGTTAGAGCATCGTCTTGATAAGGCGGGGGTCGTTGGTTCGAGCCCAACCAGACCCACCACCGCGCGGTCTGGGTGCTTATCGCTTTGGCCTTGGCTTTTATAGTCATTTCGAGGGGGATTAGCTCAGCTGGGAGAGCACCTGCTTTGCAAGCAGGGGGTCGTCGGTTCGATCCCGTCATCCTCCACCAATGCCTGTCCCCTCCCGGCCCGTGTCTGCACTGCAACCAAAGAACCCAGAAGCCAGTCAACGGGAACGCGGTGACGCGATGCCACAAGATTTGCTTCTGGCTTCTTCTGGAAGCCGTTGCCCGCCGCCAGGCGAGCAATACAAGCTCTTTAACAAATTGGTAGAAGGCTGTGTTTCCGACGCCGACATGTCGGAAATACATTGTGATTGCATGACATGCCGTCATTCAGCTAGGCGGCGTGTCTCACAACAAAGAGTTCCCTGTAATGTTGTGGCTTTGCCCATTCATGGCGTGAGGCTTCAAGGTTATAGGATCAAGCGACTAAGTGCATGTGGTGAATGCCTTGGCGATCACAGGCGATGAAGGACGTGCTAGCCTGCGTTAAGCTCCGGGGAGTTGGCAAAGAAACTTTGATCCGGAGATGTCCGAATGGGGAAACCCACCCGAAAGGGTATCGTTATCTGAATCCATAGGGTAACGAGGCGAACCCGGCGAACTGAAACATCTAAGTAGCCGGAGGAACAGAAATCAACCGAGATTCCCAAAGTAGCGGCGAGCGAAATGGGATCAGCCTGCAAGTGATAGCGTTTTTGTTAGCAGAATATTATGGAAAGATTAACCGTAGTGGGTGATAGTCCCGTATGCGAAAACAAAGATGTGGTACCAGGCTTGCGACAAGTAGGGCGGGACACGTGAAATCCTGTCTGAACATGGGGGGACCATCCTCCAAGGCTAAATACTCGTGATCGACCGATAGTGAACCAGTACCGTGAGGGAAAGGTGAAAAGAACCCCGGGAGGGGAGTGAAATAGATCCTGAAACCGCATGCATACAAACAGTGGGAGCCTGTCTTCGGACGGGTGACTGCGTACCTTTTGTATAATGGGTCAGCGACTTACGTCTTGTTGCAAGCTTAACCGAATAGGGGAGGCGTAGCGAAAGCGAGTCTGACAAGGGCGTTTTAAGTAGCAAGGCGTAGACCCGAAACCAGGTGATCTATCCATGGCCAGGATGAAGGTGCGGTAACACGCACTGGAGGTCCGAACCCACCAATGTTGAAAAATTGGGGGATGAGCTGTGGATAGGGGTGAAAGGCCAAACAAACCTGGAAATAGCTGGTTCTCCCCGAAAACTATTTAGGTAGTGCCTCATGTATCACTTCCGGGGGTAAAGCACTGTTATGGCTAGGGGGTCATCGCGACTTACCAAACCATGGCAAACTCTGAATACCGGAAAGTGCGAGCATGGGAGACAGACGGTGGGTGCTAACGTTCATCGTCGAGAGGGAAACAACCCAGACCGCCGGCTAAGGTCCCCAAGACACAGTTAAGTGGGAAACGAAGTGGGAAGGCATAGACAGCCAGGATGTTGGCTTAGAAGCAGCCACCATTCAAAGAAAGCGTAATAGCTCACTGGTCGAGTCGTCCTGCGCGGAAGATGTAACGGGGCTCAAACTGTGCGCCGAAGCCACGGATGCGCGTGTTCCTTTAAGCGCATTCCATAACTGGAGAAGTCGTCAAGCGACTTCGTCGAAGCGAGCGTCACGCGGGCTCTGCGTGATGACAAGCTGGAGTGTGTTTCAAGGAGCGCGTGCATGGTAGGGGAGCGTTCTGTAGGTCTGCGAAGGTGAGCCGGGAGGCTTGCTGGAGATATCAGAAGTGCGAATGCTGACATGAGTAGCGATAAAGCGGGTGAAAGGCCCGCTCGCCGGAAGCCCAAGGTTTCCTACGCAACGTTCATCGGCGTAGGGTGAGTCGGCTCCTAAGGCGAGGCTGAAAAGCGTAGTCGATGGGAAATAGGTTAATATTCCTGTACTTTGTTCAAGTGCGATGTGGGGACGGAGAAGGTTAGGTCAGCCGGGTGTTGGATGTCCCGGTTCAAGCCCGTAGTTATGTCCGGTAGGCAAATCCGCCGGAATGAGACGAGAGGTGATAACGAGGAACTACGGTTCCGAAGTGATTGATACCACGCTTCCAGGAAAAGCCACTAAGCTTCAGCTTGAGCAAAACCGTACCGCAAACCGACACAGGTGGGCAGGATGAAAATTCTAAGGCGCTTGAGAGAACTCAGGAGAAGGAACTCGGCAAATTGACACCGTAACTTCGGGAGAAGGTGTGCCCTTTGTACGTGAAAGAACTTGCTTCTGGAGCGGAAGAGGGTTGCAGTGAAATGGTGGCTGCGACTGTTTAACAAAAACACAGCACTCTGCAAACACGAAAGTGGACGTATAGGGTGTGACGCCTGCCCGGTGCTGGAAGGTTAAGTGATGGGGTGCAAGCTCTTGATCGAAGCCCCAGTAAACGGCGGCCGTAACTATAACGGTCCTAAGGTTAACTCCGGTTACTCTAACCGCTAGCCTTAGTAAAACTGAACCATATGCGGGAAACTCCTCAAAAACTGAGCGGTACTCGTTGCTAAACCCTGACACAGGCTGTCCGGATGCGTTGAAATCCGGAAAACAGCTTCAGGTGCAGCAGTAAAAATCCGCCAGACACGGGGACAATCCGCAGGAAAGACTCGCTCAACGGCTGTATCGTTTTGCGAGAATCCCCAGAGACTTGATGTTCAGGAGTGCGCGATGAATCTCGAAACCCAATGGATTGTTGGTTTTGTCGATGGTGAAGGCTGTTTTCACGTGGTGATTAATCGTCACCCGGAAATGGCGACCGGATTTCAAGTGTTGCCGGAATTCACCGTTGTACAACATCAGCGAGATATTAAAGTGTTACAGGCTTTAAAAAAGCATTTCGGTTGTGGCGTGGTTCGTGTCAACCACGGCGACCGAATGGCCTATCGGGTGAGAGCGATGGATCATCTGGTTGAAAGAATCGTGCCGTTCTTTATGGCGCATACCTTGAAGACCAGAAAAAACATCGATTTTCTCAAATTTCGGGATGTGGTTTTGCTGATGCAACAAGGCATACATTTGACGCCAGAAGGTGTTGAACGTATTCGTCGTGTTGCAGCAGGCATGAACCGCGGGCGCTTAAGGTAAAGTCCAGCTGATCTGGAAACGGATCAGAATCACTGAGCGAAATTCCTTGTCGGGTAAGTTCCGACCTGCACGAATGGCGTAACGATGGCCACACTGTCTCCTCCTGAGACTCAGCGAAGTTGAAATGGTTGTGAAGATGCAATCTCCCCGCGGCAAGACGGAAAGACCCCATGAACCTTTACTGCAGCTTTACATTGGATTTTGAACCGATTTGTGTAGGATAGGTGGGAGACTTTGAAACCGGGACGCTAGTACCGGTGGAGTCGTCCTTGAAATACCACCCTGATTTGTTTGGAATTCTAACCACGACCCGTGAATCCGGGTTTGGGACCGTGTATGGCAGGCAGTTTGACTGGGGCGGTCTCCTCCCAAAAGGTAACGGAGGAGTACGAAGGTACGCTAGATACGGTCGGACATCGTATTGTTAGTGCAATGGCATAAGCGTGCTTGACTGCGAGACTCACAAGTCGAGCAGGTGCGAAAGCAGGTCATAGTGATCCGGTGGTTCTGTATGGAAGGGCCATCGCTCAACGGATAAAAGGTACTCTGGGGATAACAGGCTGATACCGCCCAAGAGTTCATATCGACGGCGGTGTTTGGCACCTCGATGTCGGCTCATCTCATCCTGGGGCTGTAGTCGGTCCCAAGGGTATGGCTGTTCGCCATTTAAAGAGGTACGCGAGCTGGGTTCAGAACGTCGTGAGACAGTTCGGTCCCTATCTGCCGTGGGCGTTGGAAGTTTGAGGGGGGCTGCTCCTAGTACGAGAGGACCGGAGTGGACATACCTCTGGTGTACCGGTTGTCACGCCAGTGGCATCGCCGGGTAGCTAAGTGTGGAAGAGATAACCGCTGAAAGCATCTAAGCGGGAAACTCGCCTCAAGATGAGACTTCCCTGGAGGCTTGACCTCCCTGAAGGGTCGTTGTAGACCACAACGTTGATAGGTCGGATGTGGAAGCGCAGTAATGCGTTAAGCTAACCGATACTAATTGCCCGTGCGGCTTGATCCTATAACCTTGAATGAACCCCATTCAGGCGACTCTGTTGTTGTAATAAAGTTTTTTGAAGTATCGACCATAACGGTCACAGCAATCATAAAGCCTTCTAGCCAATTTACCGCTCAATGCTTGGCGACCATAGCATTTTGGACCCACCCCTACCCATCCCGAACAGGACCGTGAAACGAAATTGCGCCGATGATATTGCACAGCCCGTGTGAGAAAGTAGGTCATCGCCAGGCTCCAAACCCCGCAAAACCCCCATCAGCTTGCAGCTTGCCTGCGAACTGGTGGGGGTTTTTGTTCTGGGCCTGGCTTCTTCCGTTACCCTCCCCCAGCCCGGCGCCCGGACACACCGCTGGTTGAGAACTCCGCAACCGCTCTCACGCAAAATCCGCCTGACTTTGCACGGTCAAGCTAGGGCGATTGAGCACATGGGTATAAATCATCGTCGTCGCAACATCGCTATGACCCAACAGCTCCTGTACCGTGCGGATGTGGTAACCTGTCTCGAGCAAATGGGCGGCAAAAGAGTGTCGCAACACATGGCTGCTGACTTTTTTGTCGATATGCGCGTTACGCGCCGCTGCCGCAATAGTTTTATGCAGGCCGGATTCGTGCAGGTGGTGCCGTCGAATCACGCTTGATTTGGGGTCATATGACAATCGTGTAGCTGGAAAGGCACTGCCAAATCCACTTTTTCTACGCATCAGGGTACTTTCGCGCCAGAGCATGGGGCAGATAAGCAGACCCCGTGCCGACGGCCAGATCGCTTTCGTGGCACGCCTTAATGGTTATCAGATGGGTTTCGAACGGCTCATCATAACGATGGGGGCAAGGGAACGATGCGATCTTTACCGCCTTTACCGTTGCGTACCACAATCAGCCCCCGCCCGAGATCGATATCACCTACCTGCACGCGCACACATTCCATCGAGCGCATGCCTGTGCCATACATCAACCCGGCCATCAACGCAAAAGTGCCATTCATGTGCTCAAGCAGTTTGTGTATCTCGGCGCGCGTCAGAACGACAGGCATGCGTCGTGATTGGCGTGCGCGCGTGAATTGCATATCGCCCAGCGGACGCTGTGCACATTGAGCAGATCAGCCATCAGGATCTGAATGGCATCGATAACCTGCTGCAACTGCCAATGCGGAGGTTGGTTTTTTCCCACCCAGTCATGCAGGTAGTTGGTGATCTCATCCCGATCAAGCTGCGACACTCTCCGCGGATGAAAATGCGCCACAAAAACTTCAATGTAAGAAACATACCAGCGTTGCGCCTGATAAGGCACCTGATTTTTTTGCAACATTACCCGATAGCGATCCCACTGCGAAGGGCTATCATCTTCACGCCTCGCCTGGAACCTGGGTTTTTTAAACATGTGGTTTCCATCCGAACTTCTAATTCCGGCATTCTGACACTTCAAACATAGCTCGACATGCTAGTTATTATGTTAGAGTGCAAGCTAGTTAACGTTATGCAACACTAGAAAAGGACAAACTAAAGTGAATAACTTAGTTTTATTTATATTATCGATTACGCTTTCCTTTAGTGCATTTGGAAAAGGGGGGTGAATGTAAAGTGGAAAATGACGTTGAAAAATACATAGAAAGCTTATTCAGAGAAAGTGAAAAACTATATTCTTTATTGTGGTGGGAAAGCAAAGATTCATCAGTTATTAATGCGAATAGCTTTGTCATAAACGGCAAAGATTCAATACCTATATTTGCTACAGTTGAAGAAGCTAGGCAACAGCTTAAAGGAAGCGGCTTCGAAAAAAATTTGGTAGGTGTTAAGCCTGAATTGCTAGCTGATGTGCTTCAGAAAATGGAATGGGCCATTTTAAACCCTGGCAGCTCTAAGCCAATTAGCTTCAGGACATGTATCGTCAAAAAGTTTGGAATGAAAAAGGCATAACAAGGTGTTGCACGGAGACCGCTAGAAGCGGCGGCTGATTTTGGTCGTTAGACAAAGGGGAAATATTCTAAGGAATTAGAAGATGGAAAAAGATAGACCATCCATATATCGTTATTTTTCCAAAATGAGAGGAGCAAATAAAAGTCCACCAAGGGTAAACCTTTCTGAAATTATTTGGTCATGGATAGGGGCATTTCTTGGTATTGCTGCGGTATCTTACATTAATTACAATATTATTGAAGGAACAGACCTCGTCATGGTGATAGGGGCTTTTGGAGCATCTGCGGTTCTGATATATGGTGCTATTAAAAGCCCTTTGGCTCAGCCAAGAAACCTTATAGGCGGACATATAATCTCAGCGGTCGTAGGAGTTACCTGTTATAAGCTTTTCCCTTCTCAGATATGGCTAGCATCTTCTCCGGCTATTGCTACAGCCATCGCTATAATGCATGCCACAAAAACATTACATCCTCCAGGTGGTGCAACCGCACTAATCACTGTAATAGGAAGTAACAAAATCCACAGCTTAGGTTATCTCTATACGATTATACCCGCCGGACTTGGTGCAGTTATCATGTTGGTGGTCGCACTCTTGATTAAACAATATACCAAAGAGCCGCAAATATCCCGATTTTTGGATGTGATTAGCATGAAATGAGTAATAAATACATGTCTAACGAGTCGCTGGAGAAATCGGCGCGCTTAAAGCCGCGCGCGTCTCAGCTCCAGCGTTATGTGTAAATTCAGGTGTTGGGAGTCATGTCGATGACTGACATACAAACAGTTACTACTTTCTTGGGCTGGTGTGCAATCCTCAATATCGGTCTTCTTTTTTTCTACGCCATATGGCTCGTGCTATTTAGGGACTTCACAAAACGAACTCATAGCGCAATGCTCGGCATTGACCATGATAAACTTGATTCTATCTATTTCCAGTACTTGGCTAATTACAAACTGGCCGTGCTAATCTTCAATATTGTGCCGTATTTGGCACTAAAGATAATGGCTTGAGATATGTTTGTGTTTACACATAACAAGGGCAGGCAGTACGCCCCTTCGGGGCCGAACGCCCAACCAGCCGCTTCGCGCTTGGCTGGCCGCCGCTGCGGCAAGCGTTAGGCGGCAGAACACTCCACTGCCAACTGATCACACAACCTTGGGGAACAAGAAAGGAGACAAAATGAATTGGTATCTAGAAGTATTAAAGAAGTATGCAGTCTTTAACGGGCGAGCGAGAAGGACGGAATATTGGATGTTCTTCCTGTTCAACCTCATTATTATCCTCGTGCTCGGCTTCGTCGAGGGACTTGTTGGTGGTATCGGTGTAATTGGATTGCTCTACAGTCTGGCTGTCCTCATTCCCGGCATTGCCGTATCAGTGAGACGACTGCACGACACCGACCGTAGCGGCTGGTGGCTACTGATTGTGTTTGTGCCGCTTATTGGGGCTATCGTAATACTGGTGTTTATGCTTCAGGACAGCAGGTCTGGCCAGAATAAATACGGTGCGAATCCAAAAGAAGCAACCGCCTAACAATGTGCTCCAGCGGACGGGCTATCTTTAAATTCGCTTCCATATACCGTCTCCTTTCAAGTTGCTATCGTGTCATGAAAGAAGGTTTAGAGTACAAACAACTGGCCCAAGCCAGGGGCTTGGCGGCGCCTGGCTCGTGGAGTAGCATCTGCCTTTCGTTATCCTGGATACAAACTTCTTGCACACAGACCGATTCTCGCAGGCCGCCCGTTACGTTAGGCGCCAGGACTTGAAAGAGTGAGCGCAGGCAAAATTATCTGGGTCGTTCTTGGAACGCTCCTGCTGCTTGGGATTCTCGCATCCGGCGCGGGTTATTACTGGTGGCAAATGCAAGGTCCAAACGTCAAGGCGAAGGCCCAAACCGTTATCGTTGGTGCAACCGAGTTCGGGGAGTCCACCGACAATCGGGGTTGTGTTGAGGAATCGGTCAAGCGGCACGATCAGTGCAAGGGTGGCGTTAGCTGCAGCGTGGCGAACAATATCTTCTTTTTTCACTGCCTGAAGGCGAGTTCCCCGGTGGCCGGGTTCTGCGACGGCGTACCTGCGCGCGACTCGATCATGGAATCATTGGTCTGGATTTCAGATCAGTGCGAGCAGAACGGCCGGGCCGGGCCGTATTGCGGGAACTTTTTGCGACCAGTCCAAGAATACTGCGACTCGCTGTCGCCGGAGCCTGACGCCTCAAGCGGCTGAATCCGTATCATAAGAGAGATTTAATGCCCGTGATGTTCATGTTTTATGGAATGGTTATCCGAATGTGCTGTACTCTCAACGAACATAATCCACTGCTGAATTCGATGATTAAGTGAGGAAAACAAGGGAGGAGGGCTGTGCACATTGATCGGTTCATGCAGGGCTACAAAGCTGCGTGGGAACAACGCGACGAATCAATGTTCTGCGCCCTGTTCGCCTCACACGCTGAGTATCACAATACACCGTTCGACACCCAGCGTGGTCACGAACAGCTGGCGGAGTATTGGCGCCGTGTGAAGCTACAGGAGGATGTACGGGTTAACTACGAGGTATTGGCGTCGACTCCCCAAGGTGGTATCGCTCATTGGCACGTTGGCTACCGAGTTGCCTCCGAAGAGCTCTTTCAAATCTGGGCGAAATCCACCGGAACAAATCTTGTGGCGCGAAAGCCCGGTGATCCGCTGCCTCGGATGGTTTTAGACGGTGTGCTAATCGCCGAGTTTGACGGTAGTCTTTGCACCAAGTGCGAAATATGGTGGCACAGTATGCCGCGGGCATCGTGAGCGCTATCATTGCGGCACTAAACCCATCAGCGTAGAGGGTATTATCCGGCCTGCAATCCTGTGCCATCTGACCCGAACGCTGAGCCTAAAAAGCATACCCGGCGTTTGATGCCATACATTAATCCTGACATGTACTTCTTGCACACTTTTTTGAGGGCATCTCTGGCAGCTTCCCGAAACATCGTCTCCAAACAGCGGTTTGGGCCGGCAATGGTCTGAAAATAAACAAGCACCTCCTGCGCCGAGAGTTGTGAAACACGCTTCGGACGCGGCGCGCTATATCGTCAAAGCTGCGACGACATCGGCGAATCGTATAGACAAGTTGGCATTTATTGGCGCCGAGCCTTTTATCATTAATATAGATTCGCTGACCCACAACGTGAAAAATTTTCTTCAAGCCAACATCTTGATGGTCAATATGCCGTCAAAAAACGTAGCTGGTTTTAGTCGGCTTGTAGATGAAATGAAGGTTTCCGAAATTGAGAATGTTGTGTTTGTCAGTTCCACATCTGTTTATAAAAACATCAAAAAAACCATGACGGAGTCCGATACGGGCTTTTTTTCGCAGAGTCTCTTGCTGGAGATCGAAGATCTGTTTATACGCCAGGGTAGAGTAAGAACCACGATTGTCAGATTTGGCGGACTGATCGGCTACCGTCGACATCCCGGGTGGTTTTTTAGTTCGGGAAGAATCGTTCAAAACCCTGAATCGCCGGTTAATTTAATACACCGGGATGACTGCGTTGGCATTATCGGTCAAATTGTTGAACAAGAAGCCTGGGGCGAAGTGCTTAATGGCTGCGCTGACACTCACCCCACAAAAAGGGAATTCTACACTCGAGCTGTAGCATTGATAAACGGCACCCTGCCAGAATTTGGAGAACACGATCCCGGATCGGGCAAGATCATCAGCAACCAAAAAGTCAAGCAATTGTTGGGCTAGGAGTTTGGACATCCAGATTTAATGAAAATAGAATTTGAGGAAGGTGCGTAACCAGCGCATTGAGCCGGAACGTTTTATCCGCTGAATGAATAAAACGTCCGCTGATGGGTGACGATATGCTTTCAACCAGGAACGACTCATGAAGATATTTCAACTGCTCGCGATGATCGGCGTCTCTTTTTCCGCCAGCGCCCAGCCGCCTCAAATCGCCATCGAAGTCTGTATGCATCAATCGTCTGGAAGCCGCTGTAGTTTTAGTGCTCCCCACGGAAAGATATCAGGCACCTGTCTGCGCCCTCCCGCAGAGCAGCGACTGATATGTGTCCCTGAAGGCATCATGCACAATCGTCCCCCTGCGAGGCAGGGGCGAAGACCTCCGACAAGGCGCCATGTCATTACCCAGTCTGACGGGAGCATCGACACAATCAGGGCCAATACCAGAGCTCGTTCAGAAAATAGAATCACAATGAGCATCGATGGAAAGCATCGAATTTTAATCGCTAACGGGATTCCCGAACATCTCACCGGACAGTTTCCCAATGCAGGAAACCCGAACGCCATCCAATCACAAAGATATGTGTTCAGAATAACCGCCCACCCGAAAGTTGCTGCGTATCCAACCTCGTTGGGGTTGCACAGCTTTGGTTTGGGCATCAATGGAGTGCCTTTTGATCCAAGAGCGGCAGAATGGTATCTTGGAGACAGACAAAGTGGTTGGCAATATGAAGCCATGTCCGGAGCCATTCATTTAGGGCTTGATGACAACTATGCTCATGTACAGCCAACAGGAGCTTATCACTATCACGGTCTACCGAGTTTGCTCTTGTCAAAGCTTGCACTTTCAAGCACGGCGCACTCTCCATTGGTGGGTTGGGCCGCGGACGGGTTTCCGATATATGCTCTTTACGGTTACACAGCACCTAATGACGAGCACTCAGGCATCATTGAAAATACCTCGAGTTATCGCTTGAAAAACGGTCAAAGGCCATCAGGGGGCCGCAACCCCGGGGGGCGCCATGATGGCACCTTCGTGGCGGACCACGAATATGTGCCAGGCGCAGGAAGCCTGGACGAATGCAACGGCCGCCTGACTCGTACCCCTGAATTTCCCGATGGAACCTACGCTTACTTCTTGACCCGATCTTTTCCAATCATTCCCAGATGCTACAAGGGTACTCCATCTACGGATTTCATTTCACAGCGTAGCAGATAAAAAACGTATCCAAGCCTTGCATCGGAAAAGCCGGCGAGTCAGGTTTTTTGGTCAATTTCCTGACCAGGTCTCGCAAAGGCCGTGAGTTTCGAATGCTGCAACGATTATGTTGGCGTCCAGCAAAACCATTCACGGCATGACCTTGAAAGCTAGCCGTGCTGTCCGTACCCCTTGAAGCGCTCAATGGCCGCCGCCATTTCGTCGGCGTTGAGGAGGACAGGCTCGCCCAGTTGCGCGGCGTGTTGGTAATGCTCGCACAGGCTTTCCACTTCGAGTGCGAGCGCAAGCGCATGCTTAAGACCGCGCCCGGTGGCGATCATCCCATGGTTGGCGAGCAAGCAAGCTGTGCGCCCTTGCAGCGCTTCCAACACCGCGTCGGAAAGCGCCTGAGTCCCAAACAGCGCGTACGGAGCGCATCTAATATTTTCGCCGCCCGAGACGGCAATCATGTAGTGAAAAGGCGGAAGCTCTCTACGCAAGCACGATAACGCCGTGGCGTACGGCGAATGGACATGCACCACAGCGCCGATTTCTGGCCGCGTGCGATAAATATCCCGATGAAAACGCCACTCGCTCGAAGGTTGATAAGGTTTTTCGGGTTGGCACACCTCGCCGTCCATCGTCATTTCAACCATGGAGTCTTGAAACATGGTTTCAACGCCGACTCCCGAAGGCGT
>Ga0056124_1000326_pt1 | contig 14702 bp, 6 predicted proteins | sample WorMetHEROISLAND_2_FD_70069 | JGI IMG/M metagenome (GOLD analysis project Ga0056124, IMG submission 70069) | Marine gutless worms symbiont microbial communities from Max Planck institute for Marine Microbiology, Germany - Olavius sp. 4 HERON ISLAND | ecosystem: Host-associated > Annelida >... | reverse complement strand
CACGTGATCTCAATATTGACTGGTAAACTGGTGAACCGGTCAATACCCCATATTAGCTTACACCACGTGACGCGATTTGAACCAATCACAGACGCACATTTCGATCAGAGGTATAACAATAACTAATACTGCCCAGTACTGGAGAATATTGCACAGTGCCCAATGCCCCGATACCAGTATCGTTCCAACCCTAATTAATGTACAGGGTCATGACATCAAATACCACGGGTGAGATGGATTGGAGGACTCAAAAGTCAAAAGCAGTTGTAGTAGCTGGCAGGTATAGTTGAAGCAAACGTTTTCATGTTCTGTGTTTAATTGTATTTATTGTGCGCATTAGCAGTAGCTATGCAGTGCATGTGTTTGGACGTTTGAACATATCAGGCAGTACACATTGCCAGCGGTGATGTAATGGTCTTGAAGACAAACACTCAGCCGTCCAATCGGAACAACTTCTTGCATGAAATTCAGCTCCTCAATTCCTTGTCGCATCCAAACATTCTCAGGTAGCCTACTTGGTTGTTGGGTGTCAAAGCATCTGCTAACAAAAACTGTTGATGACTGCAGAGTGCAGACTGGATACCTTTCTTGCTTTCTGTTCCACCCACAACCTATCATTTGTTTTATGAGCCCTCCCTGTTTGCTCCTAAAATTTGGAATTCCTTACTTCTTCACTTTAGACAGTCACAGTCGCTCTTGACATTTGGACGCCATCTAACTACACATGTCAGTTTATCCTACCATCTCAATGCCCAGTCCGCAAACTGGCCCTGATTCTGTCTACACAGACTTTGGACCGACTTTTTTCTAACCATATATGGCAGTTGAGCAGCTCGGGAATTAAGTATAATTATGTGCCTTTTTAGTTACATTTGGCTGTAGACATGATTTCCTCAAGGCTAAATTATTTACACATTTGTCAGCAGTTTAAGTGGTTGCTAAATACTTTTATTGGATTGTTGTTGAGAATGTGACAAATTGTGACTTTTTGATTGGACTTTGCTTTCCAAGTTTTATTACTTGCTAATTTGCAAGCATTTCTGTGATTAAATGTGATTAAATGCCCTGTTTGCTAACCATTGTCATCGATTGTCAAGATTCATCACTTTGCCACAGTTGTGCATGATGTTCTAACTTCTGGAGCACAGGCATAGCAATGATTATTATTAACTACCGGTATGTATTATTAATTATAACCGTGATAATTGTCTGGTGCAGGTTTATTGGTGTCTGTGTCAGTGAAGGGCATCTGCATGCATTGACGGAGGTTTGTTGATCTGTTTTGGGCTGATAGTTTTATTAATTCTTTATTATAACTTTTTTATGCTCTGTGCTAGAAATGGCCTGAGCCTAGCCTGGGGTGGTGACATGAACTGTCTCTTCGTTGTCTGTGCAGAGTGAGTGATGATGGAATGTTTTGTTTAAGTTTCTGATGTTGAAAGACACGTCTGTTTCTTGTTTCTTTATCTATAAGCATTTGTGTACTGAGTGCATTACAGTTATATCTTTTATGATGTAATATTATATATTCAGCTGCTTGAGTGAGGTGCTGAATAGAACTGAGACAGGAATGTGTAATCATGTCTAGTTAGTGTTGATAGCAACATGACAAAGATTTGTGATATAATAAATCTGCTGCTCTATTTCCACGGGCAGTCTATTAATATACACACATTCTGCTATATTTCAAATATGGCCACGTGACTGCCAGCAGTCTGCAGTCTCTCCGGCCTGTGTGTGGGCGTGGGTGGTTAATTGCCTGTGACCAGAGTTGCAGCTGGAGGGGGGGGGTGAGAGCACCTGCTTGACTGCCAGTCACATGACTGCATTGGCGCCTAGAAGGCATGGGCATCATGCAGTATGCTGCTGCAGGCTGTTAGTAAGTCAGCACTTGGCATTTGTTGGCAACTGTAGCTGATTTTTTATGGCTCTACTTAGCGGTCACTTGATTGGCAGCTAATACCTGCCTGCCTGCCTGCTTGCCTCTATGTAGTATTAAGTATTGGTAGTGATCAAGCTGTTTGCATCTCCATGTGAAGTGGTGTATTGACAATTCAGTCTCGTCTTCCACCTCCCTTTACTTTCAACGTGTCCGTTGTCCAGCCACACACAATAATCTGCCTTTCTATTTTATTTACCAAGCTGACTGGTTTCTATCCAACTTTCATGCTTCTCCATCATAGGCCAAGTTTCGAGGGTGTGCATCAAACAACCGTAATAATAAAGCAATGACTTCTTATGCAACTTGTAGCTACTAAACAAGCAGTGTGACTGAGCACTAAGCAGTCAGCATACAATGTGAATGGCTCATCTGGTAATTCTCAGATGTTGTCATTATCTCTCACTGAAAGCTGCTGCTGCTGATAATGACTGTGATAGTGATGGTGATGATGAATAATGATGCTATGCAAAAGTGGACCAGTGTTGACTCACGAATGCACGCACTTGGGCCTACAGGATCTGGGAAATATTGTAACTCACTATTTTGTGACTGGTCACGCACTAGTCAGCTGCTGCTGCTGCTGTGTGTGGTCATGTGACCTCTCTGTCATCAGCCACCTGTCAACTATGTGCCCCTGCTTACAGCAGGCTGATGATTCGATGACGTCCAGCTATTGGTAGTTTGCATCATCCAGTCATTAGTTTACTCTGCTTCCCTGTCTGTGTGTGTGTGTGTGTGTTAATAGTCATTTAATTCAAACTGTTATGTACAGTTTTTGTTTTGCTTATGAAATTATTAGTTTTTTGACCCTTGGTACTCCGTTCCCGAGGGAGCCTAAAATTGACTAAGCAATACAAAGATCAGCCATGAGATGGCGAGCTGATGCATTGAAAATGCCGAATGTTATTATTATTTTTTTTTCTTTTTATTTTATTATTATTATTATTATTATGATATTATCATGATTAGATGTGCTGAGGGGATTGTGTAATAATGTTTTACTGTTTGTCACATGAATTGCACTTGTAAACAGAGAATCTGTCATGAAATTCCTTGATTGAGACCAGGATCACCACCAAAATGTAGTCGATTGTTCCTGGGCCCACCATAACATAGAAGCAGCCCTAAAGCCTAAAAGTTACGGACATGACAACGTTGCTGGTAGTAATGAGATGCGATGATGTCGATGATGACAGTTTGTGAGTCGAGGCAGCTTGGAGCGGCTGATTGCAGACAAGTCACATGACCTGTCATGGCCGCTGCGTATTCGTCTCGCGTGCGACGTGGCCAAGGGACTGAAGTACGTTCATGGTCGCGGCATCATGCACCGCGATCTCACATCCAAGGTTTCTGCTGCATTCCACCAACTCTGTCCACCAAACTCACTCTGTTATCACTGCCGAATAGTAATAGTAAACTAGAAATATTGTGCAAACTTAACTGCAACCAGGACGCTGACTTCTGATTTTTTTTCAGCTAAAAATCGACACACCATTAAGCTCCTGCACTGGGGAACGTTTAAACCAATTTTGGTTTTTTAAACACTATTTTTGTTCTTGACCCCATACAGGACAACAGACAGGCAGACGGGCTAGTCCCGCAATGCAGCTTATTTTGACAGCCACGTAATAGTAACTGGAAGTACTTGGAAAGCACAAACTTTCACCAAGATGCTTGTTGTATCATAATGCTGCCATTTACTGAATAATACTGAAGTTTTGTTATCCCATTGTAACTGCATTATGGCCCTTTTGCAGGGGTGAAAGATAGGGGCAGGAATCGTCAGTGCTAGTTGTCATTGCTTTTGACCAGGCCTTGTGTTACTTTTCCAGCTGAAACACATTGCTGTTGTTTGGGCAATTTACCGAATTATACTGCTGAGCAGTTGACGGTGAATCAGCTGAAAGGTTTTCAACGGCAGTGCTTTGGTTGAGAATCAAACCGACGACACTTGTTACCTGTATGCCAGAATGCAGTGTGTTGCAAAGATTACAGTACGTTGCTCGTGGTGTTTGGTTTGCTGTTTCGTGTGTGTCTGAGCGATGTTGTTATTGTACAGAACGTGCTGGTGAAGCAGCATTCTGACGGCCGACTGTCTGCTGTCATCGCTGACTTTGGCCTCGCTACTCGTATACCACGCCCCGGGTCAGTCAGCCCTTGGCCTGCTTGTACTTAGCTCATGCATATGTACGATATAATGCAATCACCAGCAGCTGATGTGTACGTTCCTCCCCTTTAGTCGTTATATTTTGCTGTCATCATAATCATCATCAAAGGGATGAGATTAACGTGGTATAAGTGCACGAGCACTGCAAGACCACGTTACAATACACGAGGTTAAAACACAAGAGCTAAAAATACAAGAAATCTGAGCTAATGCTCATGAGACGCGCCGCTGTATCGTACCTCCGTTTACATACCTGTTTGTAAAGTCTTTCCCATATCGTGGTGCTGATCTTTGTTTTGTGAGCCCTCAGCCAGACACCAGTATACACTGCGAGATCACGGATACAGAACTAGTGCCCGCTTGTCCCCCAGCTTTCTCTGGTATGCAGTGTGCCAACCCACGGAGGGATCGCCAGGTTGTGTTGACCTGTATACTTTGTCTTTTTCTCCCTGTTCCTGTGACCCTTTTTATCTTCCATGTTGTTGGTTGAATGCCAAGAAGGGTGTTTGAACTGCAAAAACAAATCCCGGAACTTCCGGAAGTTTATTTTTGCGACCAGCATAACTGGGAGCAACTAGTTAATCACAGCAATTAGTGTTGTTAGGTTTGCATGTCTGTTTGTTGAACTGTTGGCGCACTGGGCTGTGATGTAGGCAAGAGAAACAGCTGACTGTGGTCGGATCTCCGTACTGGATGGCACCGGAGTGCATCATGGGGCAGCCGTATTGTGAGAAGGTCGGTACACAACTTCACCCCACGTCTTGCACTTGAGACTCGGCAGATTCATGTACTGCCTCAATTTACTTACTTAACTAGCTCTATCTTTGCCTTTCTTCTGTACACCATCTGTCTACTTACTCGTGGCAACTAGCATCAGTGTGCTTACTCTATCCTTACCCTTCTTCACCATCTGTCATTTTGAGCATGTATCAGCAGAGTATTATGTGACTGTGTAAAGCGGCCTTGCAGTAGCCTATGCCGCCTACGACGCTGTACAATTGTCCGTTTTGCATTATGTTACATTACGACGTTACATTACATCTACTTACTCTGGAGGCAACTAGCGTCAACGTGCTTACTTACTGTGCAGTGCAAAAGGTTTTGGTGAAATGTTAGTTTTTTCAACAGCAATTTGACAGTTTGACGCTGTCTGGGAAGCATTATTTTTGTATGATCTTTGTTGAGAAGGGATTGCCACATTATTCTCAAGCCAATACACTTTTCTGAACGCTAATTCCTATGTGCAACAGCGGTAGTTATCTGCATACTGCTGTTACAGCTTAACAATGAGAGGCTCTAGTAGCAGCTCTAGTTGATGGCATCCTGGAGTCAGTAAGAGATTAAAATTAATATTATTTACAGACCCAGTTTCTCTCACAGTCTGTAGTGTACCATCTCGGTTTACACACTTAGTCTTTAATATCTTATCAGCAATCAACATTACCTGTATGTACTGTTACTGTGATATTGGCTGTCGGTTCAGCCATTGGGCCTACTTCAGGAAGTTACTTATTTCGACAATGAAAGCAGACGTCTGAAGTCATTTAGGAACATTGCAGTGTCTGTCATTGTATATATGTAGCGATGTAGATATGCCCAACTATATTTTACAGTGTTTAGCATTGTAATATAGACTATATTTGGCTGGCATAGGCGTGAAATAATGGTTTAATGATGCACTAGTCTCCGCTTGCTTGCTACTGAAGCACTGTAAGAATTAAATGAACACAGAATTGGTGATCTGTGCATCACTACGATTTGTTGACCGTTGAGCCGGTAATACTCATGGAGAAGATGTGAACTATGTGATTTTTAAGAGAGAAATGACAAAACTCTTTCGTGTAGTGTATATTATGATAGATTAAAGCCACAGTTAGTGGTCACAGACATGTCTGAAGTCTGTGTGAATAAGCTGAGTTGCTGAACTGTGACTTTTCCGTGTGTGCGAACGAACATAGAACTAATAGAATTGCCAGCCGAATGTAAAATTGCATATATAGCATTTAATGTAGTTTATTTGTATGTATTATTTTGTGTATACGTGCGGTAGAATCAATTCTTCTTACAAAATAATACAGAGTACGCCGTTTCCACTGTCTCGCCGGAAACTCAGCAATCATTCTGTCAACAGACCAACATTTTTTAATTCGCAGAGTTTTAATTAACAAGCGATCTTCGACAGTTAAACGTGCTATTTTTGTCATTTAAAAGCAGGTGACGTCACCGCTGACGTGCAATTACTTCCAGCCAATTAGCAAAGAATATTTATCGACTTGACAAATATTTTCTATCGGTCAGTTAACAGCAGTTTCTGCTGCACATTTTGATGTAAACATTGCAATCCTAGGACAAACGGTTCAAAAGTAATAACACGGCAAAATTTGTGCAATTTTTTCTGGACCACCCTGTATATATTTCATGCATTTATACATGCAGTAGACTGCAGTCGAACTGTTGCATGGTGTAGGCTGATGTGTTTTCGTACGGCATCGTCTTATGTGAACTCATTGCCAGGGTTGAAGCTGATCCAGATGTCCTGCCACGCACAAATGTATGTCCTATTTTGTACAAAATATGTTGGAATTCAGAAATCTCTTGAAGTTGCAAGTACTTCTGACCGTTTTTGTTCAGTTAGGCTTTTTCCTGAATTACTTTTCTATGCTGCTGTATACAAGTGACCATTTTCACTGGACCATTTGTGTAAAGGATTTCCAAGCTCTGGTCTTGTGTGATGTAGTCCGTTCTGCATTCTGAAACCTTGCTTTTATTTCACAATCTTTACGGTATTGATCCTTGTGTTTGTACAAACAGTGTATCCATCTGTCCGTGTAATTTGTAGAAATTTGGTGTGGACTACGTTGCATTCAGCAAGATGGCGGCGGATTGTCCTCTTCATTTTCTACATCTGACATTCATCTGCTGCCAGGTGACTGCCTCCAGTCTTGTTCTTGTAATAAAACATGTCCTAATTATTATTATTATCATCACTTTTTTTACCCTTGGTACTCAATACTGAGGGAGCCTAAAGTTGACTAAGCAATACAAAGGTGGGTACGATCGTCAGTCCATGCAGTCAGCGGCCGGCAAACTGTCATGCAACAAAACAGCATTAAAGCGCTGCACCAAAACAGAAACCCTTTGAAATCACTGTTCACACTGCTTTATTATGCCATATTCCAGTGTATGGCAGGACAGATGACACTGCTCCATAGACTTTTTACAACACATTTATCTTGCAGTAGTGGGAATTTGCATTACATCACTTAAGTCATCATGCTTTGTCATTATGTATAAAACATTATGATATGATATTAAAGATGATGTGGTATTGAAGTGTCAAATTTGGATAGGGGTGTAATGTAGGACTTACAAGGCCAGATTGAGAGTTCATAGGTCATTCAGAGTTCAAAGGTCATTTTAGAAAGGGTTTGTTTTGCAGCCATATTTGCTGAATATTGGGCAATAGACAGCATGAAACACCTGACAAATCTGTGCATGATGTGAGTTATTATGCAGCCGTCCTAATAGTTATTATTACAATAGTTATTGTACAGCCGTCTCAAATCCTACCCTCCATAGACATCTGGCACCTTTTCGGACTGATTTCATCGATACCCGGACTGCTTTACGGCTTTTTTCTCTGTTTCAGTTTTTTTCTAGTTTTCAGTTATCGTTCTTCCTTCCGTTTTAGTTTTTCTATCTTAGGTCTCATCTCTCCCATAACCGTCTGTTTCTTGATTTTTTATTTTTCACATTTTTAGTTCCATTTAAAACATTTTTAGTTTTCTTTTAGTTTATGTGCTAGGTAAAACTGGCAGCTTGCCTGTCAGTTTTCCAGTGCAAATCATCTATCATATCGTATGTCCGTTTGTCTGTCCCGTACATGCTGTTAAGGGGATGTCAGACGATCGATAAAGTTGGCCGATTTAGTCTGCCAGTAAAATCGACCAACAAAAATCTGTCATCTCGCATGCAAAAATCGGTCGATATTGTCAGCCAATAAAATCGTTCGATTTTATCGTCCAACGTAGAACACGTTCTATTCTTGATGATAAAATCAGCCAACTTTTTGGATATCGGTCAACAGATTTCGTTTATGTTACCATGGTGATTGTTTACAGTGGGGGATGAATATTCGTTTTAGTTATTTATTTTGTTTGGTACTCTATAATATTTATTTTCGTTTATTAGATGCAGAAAAAGTAATGCAAGTATTATTTTGCGATTTGCATTCTGCAGTTGTGTATTCGTAAAGCAAGCTGCAAAGGAAAAAATCGACCATGTGTCATGGTTCAACGATTTTCTCGGGCGACTAAACCATGCTCACAAATGTTGGCCAACTTTGTCGATGTCTGACATCTGCTATAGCTCGAATACAAAAGGGCTTAGAAAAACCAAACTTGGTGTGAACGTTTCTCAGGGAATGAGTAACTGGTGTGCCATTTGTCAGTTGAAAACGTCGTGGTTGTGGTTAGGGTTGCAACGTAGTTCTATAGTTTGTGTCGTGGATTGCAGATAGAGCCATGGAAACGTCCACGCTCAGCAGAGCTGGTTCACAGTCTGGAAGCGATGAAGTACAGTGCATTGATGAAGGTGATTCTGATGGATCTCAGCCGCCTTGATTCATCGACCTCCTCCTGTACTCCCGCTGCTACCAACGACACCGCCATGGACCGAGAGGTCCTCGAAAACATTCTCGGTACGTTTCTTCACAGAGCATTTCAATTAGTTTTTTCGTTATGCCACCATAATCTGTTTGTTGTGTCAACAACAATGGTCAAAGTCATTTGGCACTTAGTGGTATCGCTATGAACATGCTATTTTGGATGAATGGGTTTGACAATTGTACTGTTGGATAGGGTTCTGCTGCATTCTCCATTTCTCATTCAACTTGTCTATAACTGATGGCTGCAATTTATAGAGCAAATTTTGACCACTCAAATCTTTCCTTCCTATGAGGTGACCGGGACTCTGTCTAATATAATGTTACGTGTGGCCACAGGAATGTCCTAGGTAGCTGTACAGATGGAAGGACGGACCACACTACAGTAAAATTTGTTGCATTAGTTGGACTGATGATACTTTTGTCGATGCTGCATAATTGTTGTAACGCTAATAATTATAGTAAAATGTGTGTTTCATCAGGAAGTTTGTTAGTCCCAGTTTTATTGTTTGTAGCAAGCTTTGGCACTGTGTAATGGCATCGATGGTTGACTGGGCAGTTAATAACACGTGCGTGTGTATGCTGCAGACATGAAGCAGCATAAGAGGACACGTTCTGATGATCAGACTGTGCCTCCTAAGAACTCAACGACTCCACCTGCTGCTACCCCTGCTGCTGCTGCTGCTGCTACGCCGGGCGTGGTAGTCACCGCAACGCGACGAATTGTTCCAGTCACTCCACTGACGGTCGGGCGCGTCATGAGCCGTGATGACGCCCATTACATGCCACACGGCGGCGAGAATCCGTTTGCGGCGTGTTTCCGCGACGCTGCGGTGAAAGTCGTCGACGGGTTCCCAGTCAGCGATGCGGTCGTCGACGTCACGACAGACGAGTTTACGCAAACACTGACCGAGGGAGAGTCTGTGGAGCAGAGGGTGTTGTCGTGTGGTGGACGTCGGAGGAGTAGGTCACTACCGAGTTCACCATCAGTGTCACGTGATGGCAGCACGTGGTGCCTTCACAGCTATGCCGACAGTAGCGACACGTCATCGAGTGTCGACAGCGCTGTCAGCAGTCTGGATGTCGGGTGCTCGTGTGGACGCCGACATCGTCGTGCGGATGTAGTCGCGCGGTGTCTGGAGGATTGCGAGGTACTGTTTGACTCGGAGATGTCACAGCAGCTGCACGATGATGCCTCGTCGTTTGCGTCGACTCTCGACGAGACTGCTTTGCTGTCGCCAATGATGAGCTCTTACTCTAGCCGAGACGACTGCTCCGCTGACGTCGCGCAACACACGTTTGAGCTGCACTCGGTCTTCTGGCACGAGCGATTCCAGTCGTTGCTGCGGTGCTGGGAGTCTCGGCAAGCCACCGTTAACCCAGCCCTGCTCCCACCACGCCTGCGCTACGCCGTACCCTACCTTGTACAATTTGCTGAACTGCGCTGCATGTGGGAGAGCACCTTGTCGAAGACACAGGCGCACCGGACCTCAGAGCAGCAATGATTGTTTCCTTTAGATTCCTGATATTTCTAAGTCACTGTCCACTACCTTCGCCACGTTCTTTCACGCTTCGTCACTCGAGTGATTGCTGTAATTACGATAGCAATTGATGGTGCTGTGATGTGCTATGATCGTGGATACTTGCCGATTGTTAATTAATTCCATGAATCTCGTCCACTGTGTATGTCTGTTGCGTCTTAAGAGTGTCTGAATTTATTTTCCAAATCCAGTTACGCACTGAAAGCCTTGCGTGGCTGTCAAGCCAGCTTTCTGCTTGATTGCATTCAGTTGTGTGATTGACGCGTATTGTGTGTATATAATTTATAGATATCACGGTGCTTCCGGTCTTGTAGCTTTTACTGGCTGTGTAGTGTGTACGTTTATGTTAATTAGTGCTGACTATTGTTAAGTTGGCTTAATAACTTATGTTGTTGCAACCTTTTGGCATATTTAAGAATGGATGAGTGATTAGCAGTGCTGTCTGTCGGTTATCTAGATCTTACAGCTACGGACTTGTTTTAAATGTTTATTTATGTACTACGTTACCACTCACTTTTGATTTTTTGTTAATTGGCCAATTATTCTGGAGTTACTCAGCGGTAGGTGGAATCCCCAAAAGAAAACTTGTGGGAATTTTTATAGCAGGAGTTAGATGCCATTGCTGTGGCCTACCAGCGATGTCCAAACACCACAGAGACTATTGCATTATACTATTGCCGTGTGAACTTAACAGTGTCAGCTGAATAGCTTTTTTCTCATTTTGATATTTTTGTCAACATTCCAGTTTTTAATTGTCTCCTATCGTGTTTCATTATTTTATGAATTCCGTACATATTACTATGAATTGTCAGATGAGCAGCTGTTTGATGTTTTACTGGCATGTCCATTCTGCATGTTTTAGTTGCTAACGCTGGCTTCTTACTGTGGTGTGGTGTACTGTTTTTTCTGCGTTGCTTTTTCCGTTATTTTCTGCAGCTGCATCTTAGCCATATTATACTTTCTAATCTCACTAGTATTACTATTATTACCTTTGTGGGAACAAGTTGGTCATGTTCATTCCTTGGTCTGTTTGTGTTTTCCGTGTGTCTCTTTGCAATATTACATTAAAATGATGAACAGATGTTGATGAAATTTTTTGTACAGTCGTTGCGTGCCCAAAAGGTGGAATAGCAAGTTTTTTGTGGAAATCTGATGAATTCTTTCCTTATTTGGTGCAAATTTTTCACTGCAATACAGTAATGCGTTTTTAATGGGATAACAATACTTTGCTACTTTTTAGGTGGAATTGCTCTGCAGCACAAGCGATTCCACCTATTTGTATACATTTCTACATAGCGTGGTCTGTCTGTCTGTGTGTCACATTTGTGCCCCCTGCTCAAACCATTTGATGGATTTAGATGCCATTTGGCAGGTACACTTGTGGAGTCCAATGACACAATGTGTTATGTGGGGGTTCCTGGCCTCCAGAAGGTGAGATTTGGGGGTCAAACCCTGAGCCAAAACATGCGGTTGAAAATTCGGCCAAACCGTCAGTCCTATGCTGCCACCAAGTGAGGAGTTGGGTGGACTTGTAACAGTGTTTGCACCTTTTGCCAAATTACTCTGATCCTTGTTTACTATTGACTGCACTGTACTTTGTCACACTGTGAAATAAATCACACATCTTGAAGGTTTGTGCTCTTCAAGTGCTTCTAGTTTTTATTCTTATTACTAGTTAGTAACTAAGAAGCTCCTACCTCATGTATTTAATTGTTTTATTTGCATGCAGTTGTTTTGTGGCATGTTGAAAAAAAATGTTTAGTGAATAACGTGGCCAAATGGTCAACTGTGCTGTGTTGTTTATGCCGCCTGTTGTCTCAGGTATATCCGAGTCGTGCAAGTGTATGTTCTACTGCATTTTACCTAACCAGAAAATTAACGATTAATTAATCGATTAACCATGGAAAAAAATAATCAGTTAAAAATTTTAGTCAATTAAAATTCAATTACAATTTGGACTTTTTATCATCCTAAAATGACTGATGATGAACGTTTGTAATCTAATTTTATTTCACATAGGGCGTGTCAATACTTTGTGAGCTTTGGCTGCACAGTTTGTGTACTGCGTCATCATCATCACTTTTTCGATTTTCTTTCAGTTTGTGAAAGACAACAACCAGTAGTTTAATTGGCAGTTTTTGTGGTCTTTCTTGATCACAGAAATTAATGGAAATTACGCAATTCATTTCCATTAATTTTTGGAGATTAATCGATTAAAAAATTTTAATCAGTACCAGCCGTAATTTTACCGTATGCAGTATCATTGGATCCGTCTTGACTCAGTTAATGTGTGGATGTAGAGTAGCTTACCGAATGTATTATTAGTAGTACTATAGCATTTTGAGTTACATAGAGGTCAGTCTTTGTACTTGGTGCAGGCTTTGTTTACAGTGCTTACCGTATTTAGAAATTGTCAGACAAATCGTTATCCCTTGATCACGACTGGCCTATCATTACAACTATTATTCTGTTGATGTCGGGTTTTCCGTTCAGTTGTTTTTGTTTGCTTGCGAGATGCTTTGACAATGATTTAGTGTCACAAGTTACACAAATTCACATCAGCTCTATGCTTGCTGTCTGCTTGTAGTAGCCAGTGTCTGTATATATCTCTAGGTTTATAAGTGATTTCTGTGGTCTGTCGGTGCATAGAAGACTTTAGCTGATGCGTTGAATTATGCACCTTTCGTACCATGGACTATTCGTATCATTCCTGCCGTGTACTTTTAGTAGCATCTATCACAATCAAGCTAACTATCGATGCAGCTAAGCACAGCGTAATTTTGTCGTAGATATCGCAGTTTCATGGTTTCTAGCAGCATGTTGCTGTAAAATGCGATCACAGGCCTGCCTGTGTAGTTCAGCCTTACAATTTATTTGGCTACATCGTGTACAACACTACCCACGCGTCATCCTTTCAAACTGTAGTTCAATTTTGGGCGGGTTCTGGCCGCTATTAACACGCCACGTGTGATCGGAATAAATGGTACGAATAATCCAGTGATGGCAGAAATAATCCATGGTGCGGAAAGTCCAGTTACCGATGCGTTTTGCAGAGGTTGTTTTGCGTCGATGCATGCAGTGAATGTACATCAGCAATCGAGTCAGTCACATGTTAAGCAGCACTTTTTGTTCATTTATCACTTCATTTGTGTTATTAAGTGTCTCTCTAGTATGTATTTCACGTTAAAATGCACTTACTTTGGGGGAGGGATCTTATAGCTTCGTGCTTCAAAGTATTTACGAATATCTTTATGAGAACAGCAACTAAAACCTGCGTAACTAAAACCACAATGTTTTAAGAAACTTCATCTTAGTGGTGCAGCAGTGTTATCAGAATTTTCACTATTAGAGGGGAAACGTTTATTGTTAATCCATGAAAATGTTTAATTTTGATCATTTGAGTAATGGCGGTCCTGGTTCGTCTTCAGATGAACTTATTCTTTGATAAGCCACTAGGCAGTTGATAATTCTGTTTGAGTGTTTTGAACATACTTGCATGCATGGTTATTCTACAAAGTACAATTCATTTTTCCAATATGTATGCTTGTCATTGGAGCATGCTACTTCATTCTGTGATAGCAAACCAGTGCAAATAGGTTATCTCATAGCATTTTTCATGTTTTCTGTATTGAGCATTGTTGACATAATGTGTCGTTAATTGAATTTTTGTAAAACAAACTTGTTTTCTTTTGTTTCACATTTTTTGTTCGTTTTCAGTTTTGGTTTTACATATTATCGGATTTTTACAGTTAAACCGGTTGTTTATACAGTTATTCTCGAGAGCAATAAGTTTAACCTATGGATGTGAAGACCGTATCAAGCTGATGATTACGATGTATGTGGCGTTATTATTGGTGAACTGATGAGAGGCTAAGCTACGACGCTCAGGGACCGTGCAAGAAGGAATGGAAAGAATTACATCAATGTTACTTTGGCTTACTAACCACTCTGTTGGCGTTAAGACGACTAAATAACTCGCACTGTTTTACCATCCAGGTCAAGCTATTATCAGGGGCGTCGATCCCTATGGGACAGGGGGGACACGTCCCCCCAATATTTGGACTGGGGGGGACATGATCACGAATGTCCCCCCCCAATATTTCTAGAGCAATATCAGGTAGTTTTTATCCATGCACAATTTTCTTGATAAGTTGAAAGAGTTTTTAGTCTTATTAGTCTTTACCTGACTAGTGCAAGGAGTCGTTGCAGGGGACCCTGTAAATTGTAATCTAATCAAGAAGGTCACAGTAAGGTGAAACGCAAGTTCATGTTCAGTTCATGACTCTGTTCCACACCTGCTGTGAGACTTTACACCGTTCCGCGGGGGGAGAATGAAGGTGAATGAGAGGAGGACAGTAGTGGGGGGTTGATTGGCCACTGTGTGTCCCC
>Ga0056124_1000321_pt1 | contig 14762 bp, 11 predicted proteins | sample WorMetHEROISLAND_2_FD_70069 | JGI IMG/M metagenome (GOLD analysis project Ga0056124, IMG submission 70069) | Marine gutless worms symbiont microbial communities from Max Planck institute for Marine Microbiology, Germany - Olavius sp. 4 HERON ISLAND | ecosystem: Host-associated > Annelida >... | reverse complement strand
CTCAGTAATCAGTCACGTATCATCTTCAACATTCAACAGAACAAAGTAAAGACAAAAGAGTAAATGAGTGGATGCTATTCAATTTCAAATATCGTTCCGTGAACTCCGTCCCATTGCTTCCCATTACCATTGTGACTTCACAATCGTTACAATATGACTTTTATTGAACGAAGATGCGTCCCGAAATAAACAATCGGTAATCGGCCGATAATCGGCCGATTATTTGGCGCCGATAATCCGCCGGCCGATAGCTGGCCAAAGCATTTTCAGTGCACCTCTAATGATAATGAGACATACGTTTACACGTTTTCTACTTTTTGCCAGCATATCTTAGCAATACTCACTTACACAATACTCGTTCTGAATACGTAAATATGAAAAATCCGGAACTTTTTTTACCCCAACAACAGCGGAAAAACAGCTTAACAGCAAAGTGAACACAGGTCTTACACATCACGTTTCTAGCAGACTCGGATAACTCTAATTCAAATAACATGACTTACAGATGCATTGCAGGAAAATACCCTTGGCAGATAAAACCTTTTATATACGGTCGAGAAACTCTGCAGAATTGCAGGATATAAAACATATTACGACCAACAACCATAACTCTTCTCATTCTCAATCTCCTCTAGAAGAGGCATTATATAAGAAGAAATATAATATATTATTATTATTATATAATATATTATTATAATATTGTATACACTGCCATTTCAGGGCTTGGCCATATCAATATGAATACGTTACACAGAAACTAAATATACAATGCATTTCCCACTACATGTATTATACAGACACACACGTTTATCGTTCATTTATCCATTAAACATGCTGAAATACAGTGTGTTTTACACAACGATTATTTACATATATGCACAGAATAGACTGCAGTAGTTAGTTCAGCCCAGAATGCAGCTGTCCAACAAAAAACCATGCACAAGGGTGACAACGTGTCAGGTCGAAAGACTAAAACCAAAATGCAGTGAAACCGTCGTGTCGGCCCATCACCAACGATGACCTACTTGCGGACGTGACCTACTTGCGGTAGAAGAGCAGATAGTCCTTCAGAGCCGCCGGGACTGGAAGCAGGTTGACCTTCTCCTGCATGCAATGTCTGAACGAGACCCCGGAGACCGGGTCCGCAGCTTCCGCGCCTTCGTCCTGGAGATATTCGGGCTCTTCCACTTCCGCCGCGGTGCATGCCTCCTCCTGCACCTCGACTATATCCTCCATCCTCTCGCTGCGGTGATCTTCCGAACTGTTCCGTGTTGGACCGACGGACTTCGGCACCAAAACCGATGACAGGTCGATGCCGAACGCGTCGTCGTCGAAAACGGCCGGCGTCGTCGTTCCGTTCTTAACCAGATCATCCGTGCTGGCAATGTCGGTGTTGTTACCCGATTCGGACTCGGCCCCGAGCGAGCTGCAGGTACCGATCCCCGACGAGTACGAAGTTGAGTAGCCGTTAGTCGACGAAGGCTTGGAGGTCTGGATCACGATGGCCTCGCTCGCGGTGTTCGACGTGGCCTTGGTGGAATCCTCGGCGCTGGCTGCTCCAACCTCTTCGTCCGAGTCGCTATTCTCGATCTCCGCGTCCTTGTACGCCACGCCGTTCTCCATGCGGACTTCCCGGTCCGCGTCCGGTTCGACCCTGAAGGCCACGTCGTCTTCGGTCGCCGAGTCGCTGCGCAGGAAGTTGGGTGGCGGGGAGCGCCAGAACATCGGGCGGAGGAAAGCCGACTCTGATGGAGAGCCGTCGTCATTGTCTGGGTCGTCGGCGTTCTCTCCGTCGCTCATCGCCGCGGCGTTGCGATCGTCGTCGTCGGTCCCGAGTCCGTGATCGGTGTTCTCGTCGTCGCTGTCCATCGGCGGGAACTGCCCGACGATCATCAGCCCGGCCTGCATTGGAATGAAGTTGATTCGACGACGTCGCTCGCAGCGCCGCGGTCGGCGAGGTCGAGGCGGCCGGCGCTTGGCACCGGCGCCGGGACTCAACGACGGATACTCCAGCTGGATGTTCTTACGTACGATACGCCGCACCACGACGCGGCAGATTTCCTGTAACGTCATCGGCTTCGGCGATGCTACAAAACAACGACAACCCACAATTTACCAGAAACCAGTCAACTATTAACCAAGTAAGTAAGTAAGTAAAACGTGGATTTATAGAGCGCATAACGTTGAAAATAACCTCTAATGCGCTAGTCATACTAGTAAGAGCTGAACAAGATTGTTTTAAAGAACTGTTTGAAGTACGCCGGATCTCTGAGTTCATCTGGCAGTGAGTTCCAGACCGTCGGACCAGCAACCGGAAAAGCCCGACGACCGTATGTGTTGAGTCGACAGCGAGGCACAATATCAGTTGAGCAGGGAGCGGCAGCCAAGCAGGCAGCAGACAACAATACTACAAAGTATCAGGAGCTTGAGACCACGCAAATCTTTTTCCCGGTTGCTATCAAGACAGCAGGCTCATGGGGCCGTGAAGCCATAGAACTGGTGCAGGAGATCGGGAGACGCATCGCCGATATCACTGCGGACAACAGAGAAACCACGTTCTTGTTTCAGAGGCTGTCCGTGGCACTGCAAAGGGGAAACGTGGTCTCATTCTTAGGCACTTTTCCGTCCGATTAGTCCACCGTTGCAGTCATTTACACCTTGTTTAGTCTTCTTCCCTCGGGAATTGAGTACTGAGGGATAATAATAATAATAATAAATAATAATAATAATTTGTATAGCGCCGTTAGGTCGTAACTTCAGAGGCGCTGGCAGCAAGTAATGTCAGTATCAGTTGTATGCTAGAGAGAACAGAAATGTCTTTAGCCTAGAAAAATGTCTATAGCCCACAGCAAATATCGCACTGAATTGTTAAGCACTACCACTCAAGCTGCGTTCTTCTTCTTCTTCTTCAGGAGCTTGTCGAAGACGTAGCCGTTGCCACGTAGGAAGCTGCGTAGGAAGGACTATACAAAATTTTGTGACTGTTTGATGGACTAACTGAATGAAGCCAGCAACACACACAGTAACTAGGTGGTTAGAACTCAACACACGTCGTCAATCTCTGTATGCCTCCGGTCACTTTTTAGCATTAAGCCAATGTTGAGAGACTGACCTTCTAGCACGACAGCGTCAACTCTATCACGGCTGTATGGTTAATTACATACCATCACAGACATCAATAGAAGTAACCAGGCCCACCACAGACCAACCACACTGACCAAGACCAATGCAGTACTACCAGAAACCAAACTGACAACCCAGCAAAACCACCAACCCACAATCCCACATGCGAATAGTGTTTCTGTTAGTGCTGTGCGAATATTCGAAATTTCGAATCAAATTGAATATTTACTCCAGTATTCAATTAGATTCGAAACAAGCACAATTATTCAACATTTTCGAATACTTACCATCACCAATTTCTTACTTATTTAACAGAATGACGCCAATTTTTCACCTTAGCAACCATGCCTAGCAACCAACAAAATCAAAAAACATGGAGTCGTCTGCGTCGTCAGTGTCGTCTAAAGACTCAAAAAACGTAGAGCCATTTCAGGCAGATTGGTTCGGACGATACAAATATGATTCGTTCTGTATGCAATAGTACTTATTACTGGTGATTTTTGAGACCGACGATAACTATTCAATTCGATTTGATGTGAAAAAACGCTATTCGCACAGCACTAATTTCTGTTATTTAGAGAAGCATCGTTGTGTCTCTATAACAGACGCAACTTACGCAAGTCGATAAGATCAACGTGTCCGGTGCCGTTAGGCATGATCAGGGAAGCAAAGGAAACAGGAAGTATGTTTTTTGTCTCCCACGTTGTCTCAGATGTTCGGGTTATCTGCAGCAGCTGTAACAAAACATTACACTTCCAGCTGAAATTAATCGGAAATCACACATGTAAATTAACACTTAACAAGTGGTTCTCACCAACAAAAACAACTCAAAACTAAAATCATCAGAAAACGTAAGATATATACAACAAGTAACTGTCTATAACTTCAATGCAGTCTTGCTTGTCAATAAGTCCCTACGACACCCAGACTAACTAATAGACAACTGCTAAACTAAAAACTCATTTATTGTGACTATTAAACTACAATACATTAGTGACTGTTTTACAGCACCATTTTAACATGCACTTTCTGAATAAGTGCATTAGCATTTTGCCATTCCACGAACGGCAGGAAGTCAAGTTGACCTGTGTGGCTGGCTGGTAACATACCAAGATGGTTCACCTCCATGCAGACAGTTACCCATCCCAGTATAAACTGGGCACTTATTTCCTTCTCCAATCATTTACAACCTATGCATCATCTGGGGAAAGGTCAAAACGTTTGCTATCGTTTATGGTAGCATCTTACCAAGGCTTCCTTAAATCCCTTCTGAGTGGTTCCACGAATCATCATTATTATAAATCGCTTCACTATGTAGAGATCAAGACACCTGCAAAAAAATGTAATTTTTAATTTCTGTTACTCGTCTGATATGTAGATATATTTACTTACTGATATGTAGACATATTCAATAACTAAATAACTTCTTTACATACACAACAATGTAAATTATCACAAAGAGACTGACAGCATGATCAGAGAAATCAATGTGCACCTGATCATTAAGAGGCATGACAAGAATGCCACCGACATTGATCAAGTTCTTCATGTAGTTCTCGTGTTCCGGGGGACAAGCTGCTCCGCAGTAAAGCCGATCATAGAGCCGGCAGTGTGGGCTGAGCAGCAAACAGTTTCCACGAGTGAAGACCGGCTCACAGAACTCAAACTCGTCGAATGAGTCGGACGTCTGGCGGAACCGCTCCAGCCCACCGAGCGCGTAGTCAATGACGTCCTCGTGATACTCAATGCCGTGGTTTACTCCATACGGTCCTGACACAGTATCAACACAGACTCCAGAATGAATGTAAATCATACTGCAAATGCAGACCATCCTAACATATTGCAAAGTCGACTCAATATAAAAAGTCATTTCGAGGTCATGGAGTGCAGTACACTTATTACTTACTCCTAATAACTTCACTTCGGTGCCCACAGAACTTAACTTTCCACAAGTTATTAGTCGAGTCCAGGGTTCCCACTCTTTTACTGACAAAAAAATCCAGGACTTTTCCAGGACCCCCATGAAAAATTTTCCAGGACCTTTTTGGAGCCCACAGATGTTTAAATATAAAGAAAAAATGGCATTTACTTACAATATTCAGAGAGTAGTCTATTGCAGAAAATTCATCAACATTCCACACTGTATTTAAGTAAGCAATAGTCAACACAAACTGGGTGCTATACTATTGCTGCTTGTTTTCCATTTGAACCACTAGAAAAATGCACGACTTTCAAGGATATCTTTCCAGGACTTTCCAGGACCTTAAGCTTCAATTTCCAGGACTTTCCAGGACCAAAGTGATTTTGCAGGACTTTCCACATCCTGGAATTTTCAAGAAAAAAAACAGGACTTTCCAGGAGGCGTGGGAACCCTGTAAGTCAGCTTGATATGTTGAACAGTTCTGATAATTACACTGTATGTACTCTTTCTGCATGAAAATCTGTGACAGGGTAGAAAGTTTCTGTTACAAACTTCACATCACTTCCCAGAAGTGATGAACGCAGAATTTTGAAAGAGGGGGCAGATCGGGGATTCAGACCACAACCCTGAAAGCTAAATACATGTAGCTCCAACTTTACATCCAAAGACTGCCACCCAGTCTGCTCTTCCTCCAATTCTGCAACTTCTCCAAGCAGAGCAGAGACCTACCAAGAATAAGTCCTGCCATAGTGTTGAGGTAGCCGGTCCCACTGCCAAGATTGAGAAAGCTTAATCCCGGAGCGAGACACAGAGACTCCAGCACTTCGGCATAGATACACGGCGCTGACAGATGTATGTTGCCGTGCTTCCACGCGAGGTCCTTGTAGGCACTGTCTCGGTGGTCCTTGAGATAGTAGTCGCCACGGTCGACGGCACGAAACACCTGTTCCACCACCGGAGTCTTGATGTATTCCGCTTCCACGAGGTTACAGACCAGTTCCTCGTTGTTCTCACCGGCGCTCACGGCTCCTCCCATTCTCTGCTGGACGACGGATGACGAAACTCAAGTAACAACCTCTACAACAACAACAACAACCAGTGAAACCTATTTCACTTGGATCATTTATTAGTTCCAGCCAGGGTTCAAAAAAACCGGGTTTTTTTAAAAAGCCCAGGTTTTTTTTAAAGAAGCCCAACCCAGTGGGTTTTTTGGGTTTTATTGGGTGTTTGGACAGGCAGCAAAAAATAGGTAAAATAGTACAGAAACTCAGTAACTTAAAGCCTTAAAAGCTTTAAAAACAATAAAGTATTGCATTATTAGTGGCATATAAAGTATAAACTAAAATTAAGTTAAAGTAGACTGTAGAAGTGTGGTTTTTTTGGGGGGCTGGTTTTTTTTAGGTGGGAGTACCCAACCGGGTTTTTTTGGGTACATACCCGGGTGTCTGAACCCTGGTTCTAGCACTGTTGTCGACTAGTATAGTCGACTAGGCAAAATTAAAAAACGATAGTCGAAACACTTACTATCGACTAGCGAAATAGTCAATAGTGGCACTGGCAGCACTACTGTCTACAACTAGCTAGACTCTATACGAGGATATTTTGACTTTAAACAGTAACATCGAGTGGAAATGTTACTATGAACTTAAATTCGGTTTTGTCATTTCCTTTTATTCCTGCCATACATGCCAGCATAGAGAAGTTGCTCATCTGAAACATTAAAATGATAACACTGCTGTATGGACACCTTAGGGAGATGAACTGATGTTCAAAATTGCAAGCTGACCCCCTACAATGCTGGTGGCAAACTTCAGGTAATGTTGTCTGTCACAAAAATCAGGTCAACTAGCTGACCAAACCGTAGTCAACTAGTGAACTAGTCGATAGTGGCAGTTCACTCATTCGTTCAGCACTGACATTTACCTTTACACAATAAGACACAAGTTAAATAAAGCAAACACAAGTGATGACCAACCAGAGCAGAAGGGCTCCAAAGAAGCACTAATAACTATCCATACACACAAATGTACCCAGGCTCGGCTAAACTCAGTAAATCCGCCGACCTGTGCATGGGACACGGGCCACCAGCTTGGATGAATGTACAAATTCACTGCCTGACGTACCAGATTTCAAATACCAGGTACTGAAGTTTATCCTGCTATCAGGGTGACCACTCTCCAGACACTCTGAAATTCCCTCACATTTCCCTGACAATGTGCGGCACTCATGCCCATGTTAAGTGGTACTCATAGCATGCCTGTAGTACTAGTTTTAATGTAAATGATCAGACTATCAAGTTCACAATTATCTCATAATAAGATTGAAATCACTATGTATATATGTAGCTATGCACTGTTTTTGAAGAAAATGCTAATGTTTAGGTACACAGTAGCCAGGACTGCTACTAAATACCCTTATGAACGCAAATATTCATCTAGTAATGAACAGTTTTGGGACACTTTTCCATGACAATATTTTTCCCTGACATTTCCCTGACTGTTAACAACGTCCCTGACATTTCCCTGACATGTTTCAAATTCCCTGACATTTCCAGGTTTTCCAGACAAGTGGTCACCCTGTGTTATAGCAGCTTTTGGTATGTCTGTGGTATCATTTGAGCTTACAGAAAGCACAGGCGTACACATGAACTTTTAAGTTCTGTGCAGTCAGATGAGAATACAACTGATTTAAGCAGTCTAAAGCTTATATTATGTATAGTAGAAAACTGCAAAGCATAACATCCACAGGTGAATTATGCATGATGAAAGCCCCGCCCCCTCAGTAACACACTGCAGTACTATACGGAACTTCGCACTGGTGCGCAATCAACTTGAATCTACGTCCACTGACAATTCTTGCAAGAAAACATTCTAACAAAGTAATAATTTACCAGAGTGCGATTTATAACCAGCTCATACGCGGCTATACAGCGCAATAACCTTTGTTCCGCGATGCCATGTTTGCGCCGTTTCGTCAGCTGACGGCCGCTTATAATTAGACCCAGAATTCAGGCAAATCGCTGCGCATATTAAAGTGCAACACTTACGGGCTGAAAACTGCGCCGCGCTACGGCGTCAGCGTACGCGACACTGCCGAAACAGACGACAGGAACCGTTCATAGACCGATATCTACGGCTCGCCGAACGTACGCTTCGATTTGTCAACCATAAATCGCCTAAATTAACAAAGAAAATGCCTAAACCGCTGCACCCGAGCCACAGCCCAGCGACAGCTGAACCGCGGATGTCAACAAATGACGTCATCGGCAAAAACATTACATTGCATGCCGGGAATCTGCTTAAAACGACCGTAATTTTCAGTCTTTCGTCATATTGGATGCACAGCGACCTAAAGGTGCAGTCCTTAGCTAACGTACCCACCTATAAAGCGCACTTACTTAATTTTTGGTGCGCAGAAGCTAGGACTTTTCAACAGTCACAGACTTGACCTTTTTTCACCGACCTACTTTATAAATAGGTCACTCGAGGGCCGCCTAGAAGCGAGAGATTGCACGCACCAAGGTCTAGTCTCTATATAGGAACTGCGCTGCAGAATTTAGTTCAGTTCAGTTTATTGATTCCATGCCGCAGTTACATGACAGAATGAGAGAACAAATGCGAAGGTGATGGAAAAGGACTAAAAGGCACCAGAGTGCACTAACAATAGCCCTCAAACTAGGCCTAGAATGAACTATGGTAGTAACATTGTAGAATTAAGTGCGTTACGTCATCGCAAAGTGGGCGGTCGATATGTCATGCTAACAGCTTATAGTATTACGACTTTGTTGCTCTATGGCAACTTACTGTATTCCATGAACTGCACAAAGGGCTTACATTCTCGCTAGTATCGGCAATATGGCAAGATTACGTTACGACCATGAGTAAGAAGTCTTATTAGAGATGATGATCCTAGCCGTGGCCAATAGCAAGACGATGAGATGTTTTTACCTTTTAAATGATGTTTTTGCAAGTCACAGTCAACACACACAACAAAATGATGCACATTTTCCACAAATTTATTTGGCAGTCAGCAAATTAACATTAACAGTTATTCAGAACAGGTGCAACAAAGAAATTAAGCCGCAATAAACGTTCAGCAATGTAAAAAAATATCCAGCCAGAAATTACTATAGTATGTTGGCTATTCACAAAAGAAAGATCACCACAAACACAAACAAATAAATGTAAATGTAGCGAATTTCTCAGACTTTCAGACTACTTTGCCAGAAATCTTGTAACATTAATTCAAAGAAAATCACACAGAGGTAATTTTATGCATATTACTACTGAATGCCAACACCAAATATACAGCAGACAGTATACAAAACAGGCAAAAAGCTCAAAAAAATCTACAAAAATGGCCACTTTCTATTTCCCCAAATCCTCTCCTGTAGCCATTGACCATTGTCACCTAACCATTTCAATATACTATGTTTCTGGCTGTCTATATGTTAATGACCCACAACTGCATTCAGTGCAACCTTGCATTTACTGTGAAGGCGGACTCACATTACGTTCGATGACAATGGCCACACAATTAAGCTGTATTATTTGTTGACGGCTGAACGACCTAATCTAGGAAATAAAACTAACGTCCATATTACAGACAGCCACTATACGCAACTGGCACCATTATACAACTTAGGAAGAAATACTAACAATCACATGCCACAGTAATAATAATAATATACACAGACAAAGTGCACATGGCTCACAGACCAACTCCAACACGAAACAGGCCAACAGCCATTAGCCGTGAGCAGTTGTCAAAATACTCCAACAAAAGTCCTTTGAGTTATCCTGGTGAGCAGCCTAACCAACCACGAACATTATTTCATACATACAAGGGGTTCTTCACATTTTTCTATGCCCAGACAACTAAGGGATCATACTTTCTGTTAAGATTTTTTTCCGTCCCATACCCCATGCCTGGGTAGATACTAAAAATACTGTATACATCAGTACCGGTATACTACTCCAGCGGTGCATCAACTGGTTAACCTCTACATGAAGAAGCCACATTTTCTTCTTACTGAGACAATGAGACAGCTATACCCCAGTTTTGGGATCCCATAAACCTTAGCTATCGTATGGGCACTCGCCAGTAAAGAACCCCTGACAACGATGGTCCAGCAAATGTATCTATGTGGTCAGACAACTCGCCGGACTTCAAAAAACCGTTTGAGGTAGTAGACTTGACCAAGAGTCATGGCAACGAGGACGAGAGCCTCGAAGAATGACCAGAGCACGACGCGGGAATTGGTGTTGTCATTAACTACACATACACACACATACAGCAGTGAATAACAGAGAAGAAGATTCCGCATAGAAAAAAGTAAAAAGTAAAGTTAGGTTATATTATAGTGCGCTCTAAAGCTTAGCTTAATCTAGCGCACTTAACCACCATAACCACTTCACAGATTATAGAGGACACCGTCAAACCCTCTTGCCTGTCCGAGAAATTAATCTCAAAGCATGAACGCCTGTAATCCTAAGGCAATTTATTCTGCCGGGTATGGGGATTGAACCCAGGCCCGGCTGATGACCGTTTCAGGCTCAGCGCGCACTGTGCCAATGAGCCACAGAGACAAACCGACAGTTAGGTCCATTGCATGGGAGCTCATCCCCTTTTTTCGGCGCTGTGAGCCAACGAGGTTCAAACCCAATTAATTTAGCATACAGCCAGGTTGGCTGGATGACCGGCTCTGTTAACAACAAACACCTGTAAGTGTAACTGACTGTGTCAGTATGCCAGCAGTCCTGGTAACAAGGCCCACCGTTACACAGAACTTGCCATTTCTTCCCTAGCGATGGCCGTAACCATCATCGGTACTCATTCTGCCTACCCATGAGTTGGCCTGGGTGGCTTGGTCAAATATGAAGACCGTAGACCCACAAACGGTCACCAATCTCAGTACTAACCCAGCTCAACATTGAGTAACTTTGTTGATGTGACCAACGATGTTACAGCGAGGCTAAACCATCACACAGAATTAACAGAACAGCCTGATTATCGGTACAAATTAAGAACTAGTAAATGTAATAATTATCATAATCAGCGTATAGAAAAACTGAAATTATAAAGATGAACTTTCTTTTAAAAATGTTGAGATTGCATACAAAGATATAGCAAATTTTCAAACTAATGGTCAAAAAAGTGATATTCTGATAAACTGTACAATCACTCATTACACAGATGACTCCTATGGACTTGTATGAATGAATGAATTTAACGTGTGCATAAACCGTATAATAAATAAATAATAAATTAATAAATGGTGATCAATGGTACTGTATTCTTTTTTCAGCAAAAAGGTACAAACAGTCCCATGCACACAATTGGCTTGAGTTAACAAACATTACAAGAAGAAAATTCTATCATTCAGACTACAACTCGCTATAAACTACAAAACATCAGAATGAATTTACTAGTGGATGTGAGTTGGATAATTCATCTTTCAATGCTTTTATCCTATATGCTGAACAAGACTAAGGGCATAGCACACTGAATGTAATACCACAGCAATTCAGAACAAGTGCAAAACCCATAATAAAACCTAGAAAACTGTATGATAAAATGTAAAGTCCATGGGTGATGCTAAATAAAAATGATTTCACATTATGTTTAAAAGTCAAGTATGTGGAGAGCATTGTGAATGTCAGCAGGTAGTTGATTGAAGGCTTGTGGCCACCATTTCCATCAATCTGGGTCTCCCAAACTTGAACCTTTGGTCAACTTTGAAAAACCAGGCATACTGAAAAAAATACTTCAGAAGAAATAACCAGTTAAACGAAAATCAAACAAACAACAGTAACATTTAAGGACATTAATTATCTACTTACTCGCTCGATGGATCCTCTCACGGACTTCCATGTATTCCTGTTCATGCTTCACAGCCGTTAACGCTGTTGATAATTCATTGATCATCTCCTCCAGCTTGTTCTGGGTTACTGCAAAAATAAACGACATTACACTGAAAAGTCGTCGTCATCATGTACATTACATTACATTAGCATTACAAATGCATCCGTTACCTCAGTGCTTTGACAATGTTGCCTCTCACTGACTCACACCTGGCCTGAGAAAAATACTGATTTAATCCTCAACGGAGTGAAAAATATATACACATGCACAGAACTATTATGAAAACACGAAACAAGTACTAATATAAAAATAAATTTAGCAGAAATGTGCACTGGCACATGAAACACAAATGTGCTCCATGAGGCATTTTCATTAGTGCTGTGTGAATAGTGATTTTTCATTCCGAATCAAATAGTTGAGCTATTATTTGAAATTTCGAATCAAATGGAATAGTTATCATATTTGTATTGTCCGAACCAATCTGCGTGAAATTGTTCCGTATTAGACTATGTTTGGTCTTTAGACAACACTGACGATGCAGACGACTCCATGTTTGTCGATTTTGTTGGTTGCTAAGGTGAAAAATTGGCGTCATTCTGTTAAAGAAGTAAGAACTTGGTAACAGGAAGTATTCAAAAATTTGGAATAATTGTGCTCGATTCGAATCGAATCGAATACTGAAGTAACTATTCGATTCGATTCAAAATTTCGAATATTCCCATAGTACTAATTTTCATTTGCAAAGCCATCTGAATCCCGGACCAGCACTTTCCAGTGTTCCACTGGCGATTAGTCCCATACGGTAAGACAAGCAGCATGGGATTGGTGGGCACATATATTCTAAGTGGGAAAGTACAGTTAATGATGCTGAAATTACTATCTTTAAAACAAAAAAAAACTGGCGAATAAGAAAGTCCATCCATAACCTTACTTACTTACTACCTTATTTACTAACCTTCAGTTATCAGATCACCTACGAATATTTGACAATACCAACCTTCTGAATCTTTGTCAACTTCAGTCTTTGGCTTATCACCAACGTCAACACTGAACATCACGATCTTTGGCGTCATTGTCGACATTTTGTTGCTGAAGCAATATTTATATACGCCATCCATGTGTGCAGCGAACGTATACTTGCCATTGGATTCTCGTTCTCCGGAATAGATCGCTTTACCATCGGGACCGATTATCTACACAAATCATTAACTGAGTAATAATTATCACAATTAGTGGTTTGAAAAAGACGATAGTATGAAGAGGAATCATCTCGAAATGTAGAGATATTGTACAGGGATACAGCAAGTTTTCAAACTTGTGGTGAAAAAGTGATATTCAGATCAAATGTGATTGCACTTGTAATAGGCACAATTCCCATTCACGTGCATGAATTGAGAGTATCAATGGCACTACAGTCTTGAGTAAACAGGTACTAAGAGTCCCACACACTATGGATTACTGGTGCTCACTATGCACCAGTTATGGGTTATTTTTCCTAACGGGGCCTCGAGCCAGAGGTGACGTTAATCATTATCACACAGGCTCTGGTAAAAAGCGGATCAGCGGATGTGCGGATCTGCGGATGTTGCGTCAGGATAAGGACTGGGATTAGCATTAGGGTTAGGGATGGGGTTAGGAATAGTAATACGGTTAGGAAAAGGGTAAAACTAGTAAATTATAGCTTAATTACAGCGTTACCCATTGCGACATCCGCAGATCCGCACATCCGCTTTTTACCCGTGGCCTTATCCAAATTACAGTGCTTGGTGACGCAGGGACGTGTAAACAACCTTCCCAGAATGGCTGTGGCATGCAAACAACGTGTCTGAAGTCTTAACATTTACACCATCTCTATACACGTTCGAAACCTACTTTGACGTCGATGTCCAGAAAGCCTCCCTCGGCCACTTCGAACATGAGACTCATCTTCGTTCCAGACGTGACACGATCGAAGAAACATTCTTCGGCATGTGCGTCGATGTGAATAAAATATCCAGCTGTATGTTGTATGCATATCAAACATTCCAGAAGTACTAACACTAGTGGTAACAATAAATATCTGTACATTATGTCAAATAATTAAACAAAAAGCAAAAAACAACCACTATATAATGAAAACACTGCCACGTATTCCGGAAATTAAAAAATGGCTACCACAATTTGTAACGATAAATAAGTAAACAAAATTTCCATGAGTTGCCACTTGCCGAACAATATCGAAAATCGCGGACATCGCACGGTAGACTGAATTTTCATACTTTTGTGAGCTACATGTACTCGAATTCACTGACGTGTAAGACTGGTAAGACTGTAAGACTGGTTTCGGGGCCCCCTGTGTATAGACACTTCCATAAAATAAATATTCACTGTTTCCGTAGGGCGGTCGAGTACCACCTTCGTATCCAATGGCAACGTTTATACATTTGTTTTTGCGATCGAGGTGATTTGCATTTTAGATACGTCTGTTGCATTTTTTGTAAGTATAGCGTTAACTCAGTTACACAATTTTATAATAATTATGCCAAACGTGTATGTTTAAGGCACTGTCATTGTTCGCACTCGGTTGGCAACGGCGGTATAGACGCACGCATTAATGAACTAACGCCCGTTAGTATATGGCTACCGTTAGTACTGCTGCACTGTAAATGGCTGGTTAGGAATAGTCTGGTTTAGATCAGGATGCTGTTTGAACTAAGGTGCTAAATTAGAACAAGTAAGGGTTAAGGATAGGCAGTGGCGTAACTAGAGACTCGGGGGCCCCTAGGCAATCCCCTCCCTCCGCCTAGAAGTAGGCCCCCTGAAATCCAAGGGCGGGGGTGTCTGGGGGAGCGCTGTAAGCTCCCCAGTGGGGTCT
>Ga0056124_1000320_pt1 | contig 14797 bp, 1 predicted proteins | sample WorMetHEROISLAND_2_FD_70069 | JGI IMG/M metagenome (GOLD analysis project Ga0056124, IMG submission 70069) | Marine gutless worms symbiont microbial communities from Max Planck institute for Marine Microbiology, Germany - Olavius sp. 4 HERON ISLAND | ecosystem: Host-associated > Annelida >... | reverse complement strand
GGGTATGCCAATGGGCCCCCCAACTGAAGACACCTTCCGCCGCCTATGCATTGTTGGCGTCAAACTCCACTAGATGAACATTGTTGTACAACATGTTAGGCTCTGGCACTGCCAGAGCCAAACATCTCGACATGTCAAGATGTTGGGATGTGGCAAAATGTTCCTCCGTTGGTGGTGAATTGTTGTACAGTTATTGTTGTACTACAAGTTGTACAACATGATGTAGGATTGTTGGCGTCTGTCCATGGGTGATGTTGTACAACATTTTGTCTGTCCGTTCGTGTAGTGGAGTTTGACACTGTCTGTCTGTGTTAGGTTCGTCGTCTGAAGTACTGTGCGTTGGTTGCGCTTTGTGTGTGGTCTGTCTGTGTGTGTTAGTACTACTACTTTGTTTGTGTGTGTCCAGGCACAAGCAGTTACGTGCGGCTCACAACTCTCAGCAGTGTCGTAAGCACGTGAGTTTGGCATTGTATTTCAGTTTCAAAATGTCTCGTTTTAACTGTATACATACCACATAATTAGTGTCATAATTTTTACAAGGCATCATCATAGACGCCCATTATTTGCCTCCGATTCGGCCACTGGCTGACATTGTGCACTCTAAATATTCATTTACTTACTTCATTACTGTGAGCAGTGTTGAGGCCATAGGGGGTTTCGGTTGGTGTGAACCCTCTCGCTTTCCACCAGTGCCATTCCGGTGATTTGCCTAAAAACAACAACCACCTTACCCTTGCTATTTTCTCTCAATGTTGAGCGATAATGCAGGTTGAAATATGGTTACAATACATCTCCCACTGAAAATTCCCCCCCCCCGCGTTTTAGCTTGCAAACACTTAACAGCTTTTGGTTTCCGGGGCAGGGTGTTATATGCTGACTCCCTGACCGGAGTTTATCCTCTAGACCCCACTAGGGGGACGTTAAACCTTGCTCAACCAACGAACGCCGCTAGGGGCTTAACCACCAAGAGTGGGTGTACACGACTGTTCACTGTGTCATAAGCCTGTGTGTTTGCCATTATTATTGTGAGCACTGCTGACGCCACAGGAGGCTTAGGGGTTCTGAAACCTCCCACTTTCTACCAGCACCATTGCTGTAATTTGCATACAAGCGACAAAAATCTGCGGGTACCACTGGCTTACCTCAGTGTTTTTACGCAATTTTCACCGATAATGTGGCAATATATGTCATGCAGTGTCTGAATAACGTTACAAAACCACACCTAGAGACAAATTTTCCCCCTTCAAGTACACGGTGTTTCAATAGAAAGGCACGCTTTTCTTTCTTTCGTAACTCAGTCACATAGCAATAAGTTCGAATATTGCAGCAAGTCTGCAACCATTCTCGTGCTAGATTAGTCGACAGTAGCAGCAGTGTCGGCTATAGATAGCTATTGCACTGTGTTCTGTCTGTCTGTCCCTGGCTTCTGTTCTTGCCATCTGTAATGATCGCATCACGGTTTGTCTGTCTGTATCATAGCGCAACAAATGCGGACCGGCTGCTGAACAAAATTGATACCACTGGCTTCAGAAATTGCTTGAAAGGCAGCGGCCGTGCGTGATCAGTTCGCACATCAGAAAAACATCACCTTACTTGTCTGCAAACCCACAGAAATCTACAGAATCGAAAACGAGACATGTTTATGGGACCTTGTCCAGTTGTTAGGAACATTGCGAAGCTGAAAACCTATAAGCACTTGCCACGGTTTTAAACCCGGGGAGAATATTTTGTGTGAAATTGTTTGGTAATCATTGTGCAGCGGTAGTATCTTGGAACGGTTTTGTTATCATTGCCATCTACCAACCTGGTAGCATGAGTAGTTGCCAATAATCAGTTTCAGTTAGCTTAATAACATGAGTAGTTTTTTTCAGTCGGTAGTAAAAATTATGTGCAGTAGATACTTCATCTCAGTGTCTACAATATGAAGAAAGCTTATAGCTCCTATAATGTGTCGAGCGGGAGGTTAAACCTTACTCACTCACTCACTCCAGGTTCATAGCCTCTGGTCGGCTGAGAATATTTGCCCTGATTTTACGATGGAGCACTTGGTCCATGGTTATGCCAGGAGTCTCTCAGTCTCAAACATGCATCCCAAATATCCAGACTACTTTGAGACCGCTGTATTATACGGCATATACGACCCAGCCTACATCTCATTAGGTTTTTGGTAATAATTGCACAGCTGTAGTATGATGTTACCGTGGTTTTATTATGATATTTGAGCCATATATAACAAGCGTAGTTGTTTCCGGTCAATGAACACAATGACGTCCTTAGGCTAACATATACGTACAGTTATTAGACAACACGCCTATTTACTTTGCTTGAAAATGGTGCTATGAATTACGTTTTATAATCTGTAAATAATTCCACCGCAGAAAATTTTGTGCATTCTACTGGTTGGCACATATACTGATATAACCATTAGTATTAGTAATGTTTGTAATGCACAACATTTTTCTTCTTACTTTACTCTGTACATCAGTATCAGTTTTGTGGCCTCTGGCACAGTTACAGGACACTCAATACAGTACATGTAGAATTTTACTTACATCAACTACTCTTGTTTTCTGTGGCTCATTTTTACATGTATGCATAACTGTGATTGTAATGTCTGTTGTGTTTGTGTTGTAGGTCATTAGTTTTTTTCTTTTAGTTCCAAACCCAAAACCGAGACAAAAGGACAAAACAAAACAACTATTGAAGAGTCAACTGAACTGAACTGAACGAGATTACGAACTGAACCTACTTCTCTGTATTTACTATTTTTGCATTGTTTCTGTTCTCTTTCTGTTCTTTGCCATTTAGTTTTCTTTCTTCTATCTTATTCCTCATAATTTTTACTTGTTTAGTTTTTAGTTTATTTTGCGGTTTCAAAAAATACATTTGGTTTCAGTTCGAGTCTGCCCGATGAAACTCTTGTGCTGACAGGCGAACGCAACCTGTCAACAATTGTTTCGCAGACTGACCGGTGGCCCGGTGTGTGCGAATTTTCTGACAAACAGTGCGATATATTGACGAACAACTTGACGATATACGAACGATATCTTACGTGCAATATCTTGAACTTTTATTGCTCTATTGGTCTATAGTGTGGCTTGGACACTTATTCTCATTATATTTTGCATTATGTGAACAATACGAACTGATTTAAAGCTGAACCAACAAAAAAGTGAAGCAAAAGCTGAGCTAAACTGAACAGAAATAAACGGTCTGATACAAACTCGAACTGCACAAACTTCGGAAAGGCTTTCTAAACTGCAAAAGGCATTTTAAACTCACTGAAGGTTTACAGACAGAGAACAAACGCTGCGAACTAGTCGCGAAGCCCACTAGCCCTAGTTGGTTTCATAGAGCTTCGCTTACGTGTACTCCAAGTACTGTTGATAGTTCAGTCGGAACTTTGTATCGGTAGAATATTTCATTGCTCTGTTGACTACACCATACTTTGAACAACTGTTTCTGTATTGAAGCTTGACTTTCGTTGTGCTAATTCGTTGTGATAATTTGAATTTAACTCCAAATTTATCTAAATTTGTACGCTTATATTAGATTGTCATTATAGGTTGAAAGATTAGCGAGAATCTGACGTTATTTTTAACGCAACTCAACTGCTTATGATAACCTTAACTAATCGAACAGAGCAGAGAGGTAATTGAAATTAATATATATATTCCAAGTACTGCAAAATACGTACTTTGTTATGTCGGCCTAGTGTTAACACAATAAAGTATGTCTGCATCGACGAGAATCATAGATTGTTTTGGTACTGGCTATCAGATAGTGCGTATGCCAGGTAGTGGCTTTTGCGGCTTTCACTCACTAAGTCACTCATTAACGGGAAACGTATTGGCATATCAGGACATTATCCATGATTGTATAAATACGTTCACAAATATTCCTGAACTTTTCACACTGCGGACAAATTTTGGTGCTCACAATGAATCGCTTCGTGACTATACAGCGTTTATGCAGGACGCTATTAGAGATGTGCAGCAAGGTCGTCCTGTCGACAGTTTAGCTTGGTGCGAAGAAGCGCACTTGATCGCTATTGCATTGCTCTATGACATAATGATCTTCACGTACGACAGAGAAAACAAGCAGTGGTTCGTTGTCAACGAAAGTGGCAGTCGGTACATTTGTCTGCTTAGTCTGCCAGGTCATTTTGACGTCCTGATTGCTAACGATGCGCATAGTCCGCCTGTAATTCCCGCGGCTGCTAACACGTGCGGTGTAACACGCGGCACCTATGAAAAGTCAGACGGCGTGTGGGAAAGTCTACAAAGCAGTTACTCTTTCGAGTTCGTGTATCCAATTCCACCTGAATTTGCAGGCATCGACATTTTTAATCGCCCGCTTTCAGCTACAACGAATGTGCCTAATGACCGACTTTCAGCAGAACCAGGTATTGATATTTTGCATCACTGTGATTTTCCACAGTGTTCGTACGTTAGTTCCAACCTGAACGGAATTAAAATGCACAAAGTCAGACGTCATAATAAAAAAATGTCAAATCGTACGGCTGGCATTGAACATGAACAAGTAAGTCAAACTGGTGTCGACGTCACTGATCGTACAGAAAATTTTGCATGTTTTACTTCAAATTCAGATATTAATGCTGCAAATAGTTCGATTGTTAGTTCTATTAAAAATGAATGTATCAAACCTGTTTTGTCTTATGCTGACGTTGTTCGACGTACTTGGCATAACTGTGACAGTACTGGATGTACTTACACTAGCAATAGGCTGAAGGCGATTACTACGCACAAACGTCATTGTGTAAGATCGTCGTCAAAAAGCGCATGTCACATTCAACAGAAAACTGCAAAAATGTTGGTTAATGAGTGCGAGAAAAGTGTTTCGCATAAAGGAAGAAATGAAATAAATGTGCAGCTTAAAGCTAGTAGTAATAGTCGCAAGGCAAATTCAGATGATCACTCTTACATCATCGGTTCTCGGAAGAGCGAACGTATGGCACGAAGACCTGCTCCGTCTTATACAGACGGTATCCGACGTACGACATCGAAAACGGAAAGTGACAAAGCGTGTGTGGCGAGACATAAAATCGTCGACGTTGAGCCCGACAGCACGGCAGAAACAGACTCAGATGTCAGTTCTTCGATAAGTGAAATGTCGCTATCATCTCAATCTCATGCAAAAACGAAAAATATGCGATGTGTACGTTCCGAAATAGGTCGATTTCTGTGTGATATTGTTGGGTGCGGAGCACAGTTCGACACGCCGAAAGATCTGTTTGTGCACAAAGACAAACGTCATCTTAAGCGTACACCTGCCGATGACACGACAGCTGTTCAGTCGGACTCAGATAACGTATCGGTTGCTAGTGTAGACAGCTGCAGTCTTCGCAGAAGCTCAAGAATTCGCAATTCTAAAAGACAGCGCATTGCAGATAATTTCAATTCAGAGCTTACGCAACCTAAACAGCGTGAAGTGCGTGTGTCCATGGTTACAAACGCAGCGGATAAAGCAAACGTGGAACGTACGGGAAAAGTCGAACAGACGTCAAATGCTAATAAAAGTAGCAATAATTGGCGAGAAAAATTAGATCACACGAAGAAAAAACAACACGTAAAAACTAGTTTTTCTGCTACGATTAATGAGTTTGAAAAGAACTTTTCGCAGGCACAAAATAAACATGAGCAAAATGATCCTCTCTACGATAAACTAAAAAACTATCATGACACCTTGCTCGTATCTGTTACAAATACGACAACTGAAAAATTGTCGGCGGAGGTTCTTAAGGTTATCAAAAACCCAGCCATGGTTGACGACGGTCAGCGACAGTTTCGATGGTCAAAACAGGACGAAATCAGGCTGAACGACCTGAACAAAACATGCAAATCTTTACAATCACGGTCTGATTGGACTTGGTCCGCTGCAGACAATTCTCTACAAGGAGAATACAATGACAAACGCATGCAGTTGTGCATAACTCACGAATGTCAGTGGAAATTAATCGAGTGCGACGAGTGCCAATCAATTGGATTACTCGTTGGTGATCAGACAGAGTCAAGTATTTGTTACGATTGTTTACAACTGAGTCGACAGAGCGATCGAGTTAGAAATGAGAAACAAGCAGCGTGGAAAAAAGTTCGACCAATAACCAAGGACTTTCCTAGAACACCAGATGGTCAAGATTTGCCGTACTTGCAACCTGGCGAAAAAAGCGTACTGGCGCCCGTATTGCCCGTAGTTACTGTAACGAAAAATGTCTATGCTGAAAAACGATTACGACGAGAATCCATATCTATAATCCGAGATCCAATGCCTACGTGGTGCAAGTTTCTGCCTAGAACGTCTCTGGTAGACCGATTTTTGCTGATTGAACGACGCGTGAAAGACTCGGTAAAATACATTGTCGCTAATGCAGACCGCGTGCGAAAATGGCTTCGATTTTTGTTTAAAAATCATACAGAGTTTATCCGTCTCAGTCAACAGAATCAACTAGCAATAGACGAAGCTGCCATCGACACGTTAGGTCCAGATTTAGAACTTGCGGAAGTTGATTCTTCTCTGGCCGAACACACAACAGAACAATCACAGCAAATAGAAGAAGAAATAAGACGTGAAGATGATGGCATCACAGACGCGACAGTTTCGTCCGGTCTGTCAGAGACGCACGTATTTTCGTTTGACAAATACGAGCCACTATATTTGAAATCGAAAGATGTGATACGAATAAGAAAAGAAGGCAAAGTTGAAATTGTCAAGGACGATACAGTACGTAAACCAACGTATTCTTCATCTGCAAATCTTGCGTTTCCGTACTTATACCCTTATGGACAAAAGTCGCCATTGGATTTTGAAGACAATAAACTCGCACGATGGCTTCTTAAAAAACAGGCACTATACGCGCACAGAATGAGAGACGGCAGACTGCAATGGACATTCGCTGAAGACGACATTCATATGATGCATCAGCACTCGAGACTATGTGAACAGACTGTTCGATCAAAAGTCGGATACTATTTGAGCTCTCATCCTAGCGTTGCACATGTGCCGCTAAACAGTATTATAACAGCATTCAGAGATGGCGTTGACAAAGATTCGGGTTTGCTTGATTCTCATCTACCCGATCTAACCACTGTTATGTCCCAACTGCCAAATTCACGGCAGAAGTGGTTTAGTGAACGTCTTGGAATCGAGGCTGTGTCGAGAGATAATGGATCACCTAACATTTTTGTGACAATCAACCTCGATCCACGAGCGTCACCAGATGTACGCCGTTTGATCTACAGGTTAGAACATGGCAAAGAGATGGCCCGTGACGAGCCTTTTGAAAGAAATACAGCCGAGTTTACACGCTTACTGAGTAAATATGCTCCACTTGTTGCCATTTACCTGTATCGAAAGGTGAAGATAATGATGCACGTATTTTTTACGAAAATATGCCGCATACCGGAAATTGAACCGAAATGTGATTGGACACAACAAGATATCACGGAGACCGGTTGGTATTGGGGGCGAGTAGAATTCACAGAGACTCGTGGCGTGCCTCATTATCATTTCTTGGCCAAACTACCAAACGTCCTCGATACGGGTATCGTAGGGCGTATAATACATAACGGTAGAGTCGTGCGAAATGAACTGAAATGCGGAAACATTAAGCCCGAACAACGAGAAGAAGCCTGGCGGATGATAGAAATGGGTTTGCTTGCTAACCGTTATGCAGCGCATTTTGCTCACTCAATCTCCACGGCATCATTTTACAGTGAAGATGTGGGCATTGACGGACATCAAGCAGATAAAGTGATTCACCTCGGAGACTATCGAAAAGAATACGTGAAGAACTACAAAGAAGGAAACATTAACCTGAAGACACATCCGATCCTGCGCCGTTTTGACGACCACGAGTGTCATGAAAATCAGTTTCACGAGATGGCCGACATTGCATCGGTGTCATGTCTCCACCAGTGTATACGAGCGAGTTGTGGCGGTGACCCTTTGTCCGGAGACGGTTGTCGTTTTGATTTCCCGAAAAAAGAACTCAAACACACAGTCGTTGCAGTCATGCAAGTGAACCCAAATCAGATGGAACCTCGCGTTCTTTTGAGGAGAACATGCGACAGAGTATCGAACTCGAGTCGGTACCTTATTAGGTATTTTCGTTCAAATCATGATGTCAGTGTGTTAATTGACACGGCGCACAAAATCCGTTACGCCACGAAGTATTGCACAAAATCGGGCAAACACGCACAACTGTTAGACGAGATGATCGAGCACCTCAACAAGAGGTCGACAGACTTGTTGCCGCCGAACATGAAGCAGGTTTTGTCGCATCTGCTGTTAGCTGACTGCTCACACCGTGCTTTCATTAGCAAGCAGGAGCTGGCTTACAAGGTAATGATATTGCCTGATATTTTGAAGTCGTTCCCTGATGTCGGCGTAGTTGGATTCTACAACCGTGCTAACCTGCAAGTACCGTATGATGACGAGCACACAATCGAATATTCGGATCGCACAGAATACAGCGCGTATGCAGAACGCTGCAGAGATGATACTGAACTTGGTCGTGGTTTGACAGAAGAAGCAGTCAGCAATATGTGCCTGAACGAGTTTGCACAAAGAATACAGCACAAGTGGATTAATTCCAAGAAAGCAGAGTCGAAAGTCATCGACGAGGTTACAAAACGAAAGTTTCGCACAAGAGACGTCAATACCGGACATTGGCGCTTGACGCTATGCAACAGACGTAAGCATATACGACCAAGCACTGTGCTGCACACGGCTCCGGCGATTGATTACGAGTACGTCGAGCACGGCAAAACGACAACGCAGACTACTTTCTTCGATCTGCCAATCGAGAAACGACACCAGCTGTACCGTGCATACTACGAGCTTGTGATGTACATTCCGTGGAACAATACACCGGATGAGACGTTCCTGTCAGCTAACGTACGTTCAATTATTGACAACAAAGAAACACACGCTGAGATCGACAGCAGACACAGCTTGCAACGGTTGGAAGAGTTCTGGAAGGTGTACAACAAGTTCTACAATGACGGCAAAGTTGCTCCACCAGGCAGTTGTTGGCAAAAGGATAACCAGTTTTCATATTCAATGTTTCTTGTAAACCAGCACAACCGAGATATTCACCTCGATCGTGTCGACAACAAAGGCATGTTGAAGGCGCAGTATGAAGACGTGGAGGAATTGCAAAACGTTGACGTGGATATACGACCTACCGACAATGACGTTACAGATGAGTCGGAATATCCCACGTTTCAGAACTTTATGCCTCCAGACATGTACCGCGACATCGTTGAGCAGAAGCCAATGAATTTGGCAGAAATTAGCGTCGCGTTTCCATTGCACCATCAGTGGCAGCGTTTGGAAGAAGTAGTCACTCACAACAAAGCAAAGCGATTTATTGCAAATCCTCCACCGTCACCGGTTGACTACGATGATATGACACCGATACAAAAGTTTGCAGTCGACAGGGGAAAAGATGAGAGTCAGCAGATTTTGTGTTTGTTCGGCGGAGCTGGATGTGGAAAAAGTGCAGTGGCGTTGAAAATATGCGAGCACTTTGCCGGCAGAGTTCAGGCTACTGCATACACTGGAAAGGCGGCATCGATATTCAATGGACCAACAATACATTCAATGTTTGGATGGTCTCACAATCAACACTCATCGGCATCCACAGATATCAAACCAGACAGCACGAAAGTTCAAAAATTCGCCATCGATCACGAAGATGTCGTATTGTTTGTATTTGAGGAAATTCTTAACATTCCTCCAGCATATTTGGCGATGATAGATGACTTCATGACTGCTGCTTTCAATCCGAAGCATAGGAAAAACTCACTCAATGAGCTGCCGCCATTTGGAGGTAAAAAGGTCTTGGTACTTGGAGACCAGGCACAACTTCCACCTATTGGAGGACCTGCTTTATACGACGATGGACGTACAACAGTGAACACCCAGAGTAAAAGGCAAGAAAGCAAACAGTCGAAGAGAACAAAGAAAGGACAGTTGATTTTTGAGAAATATCTCGTTCCGAATTGTATATACTTACAGCGAGGTCAGAGAAACACCGGACTGTTGGGAGAGATATGCGAGAGGATGAGAAACGGCGTTTTGTCTGTGGACGACTTTACGATGCTGTCATATCAGAGAGCGCGATTTCCGGACGTTTGCACAGATTTCGGTATTCATTATCAGAATGAGATGTGTTCGATGCACAACTGGCGTCAACTTTGGAACGAATGCTCATTGTCAACACCACCGCGTCGGATGTTCATCTGCAAGGCGACATACCACGTGACCAGTGATAATGATCAGATCGTAGATGCACTGAGCACACTTCCACCACAGGCTTATGACTACGCACCAGATATTCTTTGTGTCGCCGAAGGTTGTGAAGTTCGTCTACTACACAACGTGAACATTGCTGCCGGTCTTGTTACTTCGCAGTCTGGCACCGTTGTCAAAGTAGTCTACAACAATGCCGATGTTAATTCGTTGCTTGCTGGCGAGCATGTTGTTCCGTACTGTATAGTGGTGTCAATCGCAGGATTTCAAGGCTTTGTGGCAAAACGTGACTCGAGTGGCAGACGTATATTTCCGTTTCCAAACCAGCCGACATGGGTACCGATATTCAGAAAACGCTTTGGCGTCAAGATCAGTTTTTTGCCGACATGGATAAGAAAGAAACAGTCGCAGAAAGACTGCTTCAGAATCCAGTTTCCAATTGATTTGGCAAGCAATATAACTGCTCACCGAGCTCAAGGTCAAACGATGGCTGATTGTCTTGTGTCTGTTGATTTGGGATTGCAGAATCCAGATATGAGGATGCCACCGGAGATTGGATCACTGCTATATGTCGCTTGCACACGCGTGACAAAACTGGAAAATCTATTTGTCAGTCCTATTCACCCAAGTCTATGGCAAAAGATTGGACAAACCGACATCGACAAATACAGGCGAACGGTAGATGTAAAGCTTCGGCATGCTGCTGAAAAGTTTGCTGCGAATCATGGATTGTATAAGGAAATGCGCGACGAATTGCGTTGGACTGCAAAGTGCAGTAACAATGCTGAAGAATGGCGTTTGTTGCAACAGCAGAGAGATCCACCACCGTCGATGAAACGGCTTGCAGGTACTGCTGACATGACGAAAGATGACACGGATTTTTACGTTGAACTTGGAGACACTAAGTTTGCGATGTTTGGCACAGCGGTGCTATCAGAACGACACATTGGCATTGACCAGGGAGTTAACAACTTTGCTATTGCAGTTGTAGAAAGAAAAATGGGCGAAAATCCGAACATCGTGGAAGCGAAGAACTACACAAACCTGGAATTGAAAAAGCGTTTTAAAGCAACTGATGTGCTCGTCGAACTTACTGACAAGACCGACTTGCTGGCGTGGATGGAGCCTGTGAACAATGATCACATGGTTGATCGGGTCATCGTGCACCTAGAACAGATGGATGCTCGAAACAAAAATTCAAAACAATTTTCAGTCGAACTTGGTAAACTATTGCAACAGCAAGCGTCTGATAGCCAAACCTGTGTGGTGAAAATGTCACAGCCACATATACACCGTGCCACAGGACCTTTGTTTCATCTTGGAGACGAGATTGTCGAAACGTTACAGCTGCAGCCTTCTCTATATCTACAACGGCGGTCTAGAGCAGAGTCGAACCCTTCTGGTGCGTCTGTTCAGAGTGGCGACGCTGAGTCTGAACCTTTTGATGTCGAGCCTTCCGATGATGCCACAGTCAACCGTATGCGTCAATCTGAGGCACATGAATACCGTGCAAAAAAGAAAATGTCTGGCGAAGTATTTCGTTACGTTATCGACGCAAACGAACAGCAGCTGCAGCAAATGAAGTTGACCATAGACGAGAACGTTCAAGGGTACTGGCGCGAAAAAATTGCTTCGCAGTCGTCAGTCAAAGTCGATGATGCCGGTGATGCATTGTTACATGCACTGGATGAACTATTATGTGGCAGTACGAATTATAAGCAACTGGTTCCAGCGGCACCGTCAGTCCATGTAAACAGAACGGTGGTGCTTGCAATATTTCCGGAAAATACTTACTGGATCGCGTTAAACTGTCGTTGGAATGCATTCGTCTTTGAAAATTTCGGCTGCTTGAGCTCAGGCTTGCGCAACTGTTACTACAAGCATCCGTCTACCGTAGATACCATAAAAACAAATATGACTAAGTCGAAAGACGTTTGGTCTTCCTTGTCACAGTTTGACGGAGACACAACTTACGATGCTGTTGATCATATAAAAGTTGTTGTCAAGCAGCTCACTGGTCATACGGACTTAGGATTGAGCAACGAGCAAGCTGGAGCCTTAACAGACTCGACGACGAAAGCGATGAAGTTGATTTGCGATGACGTGATAGGCACGAATAGCAAATTATTTGAGAGACGAGACAGAGTGCTTGGTTCTATGTATAGTCGGACTTCAACTGTAAATCAAAACAGGAAGTTTCAAGTAATAAACAGCACGGGAAAACACACCAATGCCGTTCTCTCGTGTTTGTCGTGGATGAAACATAATCTCACGGACTTTGTAGTAAATCGAAGGGAAATTTTAAGTGAACACGAAAAGAGAACCTTCTTTCATGCCATATTGAACCTTGCACATTCAGATACAACCAGCATGGAGATGTTGCAACTTTCAGACACGGTGAAAACAAAGTTACGTTCCGATGAATTCACTGTTACGATGCGAAACGACAACACGTATACACGTAACATCGCAGATCTCATCCTTGTTGGTTTGAGTAAAAATCAACAACACGTGAAAGCAGTTGCTGCAAATTCCAGAAAAACGAGCAAGTCGACAAAGTAGACGAAAAGTTTTTAAAGATGTGGCCATCAGAAATAAACACAGCTTTTTTTATAATACGTTAACGTAATTAGCACACAATAAACTAAAATGTGGTTCATTTAGTAGAATTATAAGTTTGTAAAAATTGTCAAAATTTGTGGCCACTGTGCCCCGAGTACACGGACACAGACGACGACGTCAGCGACTGATAGCGGCGCCAGCGATCGACTGGTCAATCTGCGCCCACTCATCGATCAGACATGCTTTGAATTCATCAAACTATCGCTAATGTTACGCAATGTTTTACGAAATTATGTCGTAGTATCATAACATAAATATACAGAATAATGCGACAAAACTTTCTGTACTGCACAAATTTCAGTGCGGGACATTTAGCATGTTAGTGTCACCATTTATACAGCAGTGTATGTTTTGTAACACTAGTGCGCAATTGTCACGCTAGCCTGGTTCCGGGATCTATCCAGGATCTTGGACCCATAGGAAGCAGGCATCGGCTGCGACCAAGTTCCAGATTAACATGCATAGAACCATGTGTCGTCAGCCTCATCGTCACCTGCTACCGTACTAGTATGTTTCGTGCATGTGTTTCTGTCAGTAGTTGACATAAATATGCCTTTCAGCACTTTATAAAAACTTTTTTAGACCAGTTTGACATCAGGTGCAGTGCGTCACGTGCACTCAGTCTAGTTTCTGTCATTGACTGCCTCTGTTAGCGACAGCAATCTGTTTTCAAGAGTAAGTGGTTTGTTGGTGATTTGTCGACAAGATAGTTGTGAAACAAGAAGTTTTGTAAATATTGCTGATAGAAAGTAAAAGATAATATTGACGATATGTGCAGAAGTTTCGTTTGCACATAAAGCTACGTTCATACATCAGCAGGCATCAGCTTGCGTGCAGTTTTCATGGAAGCCGGGTTCCAGGATTTACCAGCATCTCGGTCCCACAGGTAGCAGGCATCAGCGGCGAGCCTGCGATGCCCATCCGACCGACACCAAGTTCCATGTAGATCCATGTGTCGTCGTCACCCGCATCGTCAACCGCTGCCGGACCTGTAAGTCTAGTGTCCGTGTTTATATCTCAGTAGTTGATCTAAACATGCCCTTAGCAATCTTGACAGAAACTTGTTTCTTGTCGATATTTTAATCATCTGTTTGTACATTTTGCTGTTTCTAACTGACGTGCTTGATTGATATGATGTGCAAGTGTGTCATGTGCATTTAGTCTAGATTCTGCCATTGACTGCTGCTGTTAGTTGCAGAAGTTTGTTTTTAAGAATAATTGCTTTGTTGGTGATTTGTTGACAAGGTATTGTGAAACCAGATGTTTTGTAAATATTGCTGACAGAAAGTGAAAGATAATATTGATATTTTGTGCAGACGTTTCGTTTCGGCCAGCGTGCAGCAGTCGCGCTAGCCGGGTTCCGGGATCTACAAGCATCTCGGTCCCATAGGCAGCAGGCATCAGCGGCGAGCCTGCGATGCCGATGACGTCATCCGGCCAAAACAGAGTTCCATGTAGATCCACGACGTCGTCGCCCGCATCGTCATCCGCTGCCGGACTATTGTAAGTCTAGTGTCTGTGTTTATCTCTCAGCAGTTGATCTAAATGCGCCTTTCAAATCTTGACAAAAAAACTTGTATCTTGTCGATATTTTTATCACCTGTTTGTGCATTTTGCTGTTTCTAACTGACGTGATTGATATGATGTGCAGTGGATCACGTACATTTAGTCTAGTTTCTGCCATTGACTGCTGCTGTCAGCTGCAGAAATCTCTTATCAAGAATAAGTGCTTTGTTGGTGGTTATTTGACAAGGTAGTTGTGAAGCCAGATGTTTTGTAAATATTACTGATAGAAAGTTAAAGGTAATATTGATATTTTGTGCAGAAGTTTCGTTTCCGCTAACGTGCAGTAGTCGCGCTAGCCGGGTTCCGGGATCTACAAGCATCTCGGTCCCATAGG
>Ga0056124_1000319_pt1 | contig 14798 bp, 7 predicted proteins | sample WorMetHEROISLAND_2_FD_70069 | JGI IMG/M metagenome (GOLD analysis project Ga0056124, IMG submission 70069) | Marine gutless worms symbiont microbial communities from Max Planck institute for Marine Microbiology, Germany - Olavius sp. 4 HERON ISLAND | ecosystem: Host-associated > Annelida >... | reverse complement strand
CACAAGCCATAGAAAATTGAAGGCCTACAGCATATTTACAACATATAGACCAAAATGTTTTACAATTTGTTGTACATCAAATCTACAACAAATCCACAAGTTATAGAACAAGCAATGAGTTGTACTGTTGTACAACTGGTTGTGCAAGAAGTCCGCAGCAAATCGAAATGATTCGCTATGCAATATTATTACAATGCACAATTATCTCAAATCTGTCGAGAAAATGGTTATGTATGTTTATCACATATTGGTTATTAATTTTGGTTGCTGGATGATGATTGGAAATGATGTTAAAGTTTTCCTGCCTGTAGCCATGTAGAAAAATGTCAGATTTAAAGATTAGTTGTAATCTTACTGTAGTACATTTTTGTCAATATTTTAACATTAATCAATGACAATTGATATTGCTTTTCGTCAACTACGCGTCATACGCGTCGTTACACTGCTTTGAAATATTAGCGTCAGAAAATTAGCAAAGTAACTGACATTTCTTTGAACCATAATGAAATTTGACGAACTTATTTAATAGTACAAGTCAGTGCTGTTTGTGCCACGCATTGGATCACATTCGCTATTCAAAACGTTTAGTTGTCTCCAGCATACAAGACTTGCCAAGAACTTGTTTTTTTCTGACATTTTTTCTATCTTTTCCGAGGAAGCTTCATCATAAGTAGTTCGTGGCTATTAATCAGGTACACTGTGTCCCCAAAACAAGTACACCAAGCTAAATCGATAACTATGCCAATTGTCCATGCACTTTCAAAATTCTTTTACTGGCAGACTATTTGGACAATTTGCGATAAAACTGTTAAAGATCCCACCACGCCCAAAACGCGTCAATACACCACGAATGCTGTAAACTAGCATGTTGTGTGTAGCCAGTCTTGCTAAGATATGAATTATCAGAGCCTTGCGTATGGCACATAGCAACTGTGGTAAGATAATAAAGTCAAGTTTCGTCAATTTGAACCGCAGAATTGACGAATATCACACCGGCGTATAGTCCAGTTTAATCGTGCCGTCTGCCACCAGTAGCAACTGACTTAACGTCATTCTTGCGCCAAAAAGCGTTTTTGCTCTAACATTTTATTCTTTGCTGCACCAGATGCCATTCTCGCAATTTTTAGTGTAGTTAATGTGAAAGTATTCTGCCACTAAACCAAAAAACGACATCATTCAGCAACAGCTTTTTAGCAGCTACGTCTTGGATAACAGTTTGCTTTTGTCAGTTTTCAGCAGGCGTCTCTTAAAACACTTCCAACTAAAATCGCCACGAAAAAATGATCTGCATGACACCAGCTTGTACTGTTTGGTGTACTAAATGATGAATTTGTAGCTGTATTACTGGCTTAGTAGCAGCCCATCTACCATAACCAAATTTTCTTTAGTTCACGTGCACTTAATTTGCCATTGCTGTGTTTAGGTTGGTGCATTTTTTTTGGAAAATTAATATTTCACAAAGTAGTGTAGCGACGCGTTTTGGGTGTGGTGGGATCCGGGATCTAGCAGCCTGAAATCGCGAAAAATTCACTGAAAACTCCTATTTTATGGGGTTCACGGTCGTTCAAAGTCATCTATGTTGGTACCCCCGAAAAGCTTGCCAGCAGTGATTGTTACGATAAGCAGCAAGTCTGTGTCTACCTGCAACCGTTCTCACGCTAGACGAGCTAATAGCGGTAAAATAACGATTTCTTAGGGGGTACCCATGTTTGATGCCCTCGTTCGAAGGAAATCTCCTCACCCAGCGGCACGATAATTTGCTCACGGTCACAAGAAAGTAGAGACTCTACGCTGTCGTGTGGTAAAACCCCGGAGTCTCTATCTCACCTTGGCTTGAATCGGTACCTGGTCGTGACAGATGGACAGACAGACAGACAGACCAACGGAGGGACGGACAGACGGACAGAATTACGATAGCTAGTACGCGCTTGGCGCTACTTAACTGTGGCGTCTAAAAATGGCTGCGGCGCTACAACAGCCAAAAGCAATCAGTCAGTCTGTTGCGAAACCCAGGCACGCCTAAACGTTTAGTTGTGTTTCGTTATCGGTCATATTATGTACGCGTTTCGACGTTATTTACTGTTCTGCCTTCTCGACCGTAGCTATTCATAGCGTAGTAAATGTGCAGAGCGTCACAGAGTCAGAGAGCTGGAGCTGATCAGTGGAGCAAGTCACGTAGACGTGTGTCTGATGAGTGACAAAGAATTACGGCCACTGGACGCCAGCGGCATCTAACATCTCCCATAGACGAGTCCGGACGAAGCTCGATAATCGTTCGTCACAATGATTTACAACTAAGGAATAGCTTATGTAATGCAAGTTTTAGATATTCTTCATGTAACTGACGCTTGACATCACCAGTTAAAGTCGTCTGTGTTTATCAGTCAAGCACTAATCGGGACCGGCAGTGGGCTCCATCGGACTCGAGTCTTTACTTTTCTGACTCGGACTCTCATGACTCGGACTTTAACATTTTCTGTCATTTTTTGTTCTTTTTCATTTATTGGGGAAATATTGCATATTTCATCAGCAGTGGCAGTTGTGAATGTAAATTTGTGCAGTAAAACTAACGGAATTTATACACGCTACATGCAGTTTCTGAGCTTTTCGTGCCCAAAAATGATTTTGCGACCGGGCCTCCACCCCGGACCCCGCTGGGGGAGCCCTAGATGCTCCCCCAGACCGCCTAGCTGGTGGGAAGGCCCCTCCCGAAGAAACCCACTTTTAGCTATCGGCATTTAGCCTCGATTTTGGACCCTTGACTCCAATTTCTGTCTACGCCTATGTTTATCTGTGTAAGTAAGCAAGTAAGTAAGTAAAGTGTGAATTTATATAGCGCATACTCAACAAAATTTCTAATGCTTTTAGTTGTGAGATTAACGCCAAACTCCACTCTGCAACAAATCGAAAGTATAAGAAAAATCTAGAAGTTGTAGCACAAGCCATAGAAAATTGAAGGCCTACAGCACATTTACATATTCACTATCACTATGTCTGTAACTCGACTGCATGCAGATGATCGACAGTGGCAGTAGACTGGCTGGCATCTTATGGCACGTGATGCATACAACAACAACATACAACAGCCATGACTACATTTTCTCAGTCACTCGTGTAAAGGCGTGAACCTGAAAGAGAAAACTGTCCACTAATAAATATTGATATTCAGTTGTTGAAAGTGAAACCATGAATGTCCATATTTTTCAGATTGCTGCATGTTGCTTTTTACGAGCGGGAATATTTCAAAATGACATGGAGGCTGTTTTTAAATAATAGTCGACACTAATTATGGTTTTACATTACTTCTACTTTGTCGTTTTGCAAATCTGCAGTTTAGTAATTTGTTTTATAAGAAAACATAATTAGCAAAATATTATCCCCTAATATTCATTCGCTCGTACCGAGAGGAAAACTTTGGTGTTCGGTATTAGCTTAGCTGCAAGTGATATCGTCACGTGATAGGCCAAAATCTATCAATAATGTCTGCACTGCAAATGGATACAAGGAAACGCACTACGTCGGACTATCAAGCGGTAGGGGAGGGGAGGGTAGTGACGACCAATGATCGGATGAATCTGCCACGACACAGTATCGTCCCGTCATTGAAAACACGTTGACAACACGTCAGACTGATAGTTGGTGGTTGCCGACGGCGCTCGAGCTGTCAATCTAATAAGTGCTGCAATCTTTGACATCACACTGCGCTCGTCTCGTCGTGCGTTACCAAGAAGGACGGCTTTCAACGTCGTCGTCTCTAATTTGTTGCCGCGAGTTGAGTCTCGTACTGGGCTCGGACGGTTCAATTGACTTAGTTCGGTGCCGGTGCTTTCAGCTTCGGTGCGTGACGTTTAGATAACCAGCTGATGCTCCAGTGTGGCGAGTGGCTCAGTGCTGAGGCAGGCGGCCGTTAGGCTATGGACGTCCTGCACATCTTAATCTACCGGGATCGCTCATCGGATTGACACGCCGGCCACTTGAAAAGTCACAGAAATGGCGCCAAATGCCGGAACGCTTAAATTAAAGTGAGTTAATGTGGAAGAAAAGTATCCATTGATACATTAATTTGCACAGCCTCACTCTTCATTCTGATGTCTTTCATTCTTGCCCAGCAGCTGAAAATGACTAATCCGTACATTTTCTATTAGCTGCCGTGCCAGCTAACGTAGAAATAGAAGTGCGGCTATAGCCTCATCTACCACAAGAAGCTCAATTTCCGACAACAATGCAATCAGTTTCTCCATTTACAAGAAATAAACCAGGGACAATCAATACAATGATAGTACCTCCCTGGAAATAAACCAACGGGTGACATAATGGGAAGCAGGAGCAATGTGAAGTTGCAGCGTTTTAGCACGGATCACGCCCAAGCGTAACCACAGCATCAGATTCATAGGACAGGTCAAATGGGCAGGTAGAATAAACATTTATCCAGTGGTCTGTCACGTGCCAGCGAGGTACAGTTGGCGACAGATCAGACTGGTGACTGACATCAGTGGAACTCTGCTTGCATGGAGCGACGCTGCCGAGACCACAACGCAGCAAATCAGTAAGCTTATTTACGACAGTTCGTTCGTCCGAGGTCGACTACCGGCTGTACACTATACACGGAGGCTGCGTCGAAATCGTGTCATTGTCTCGAATAAATTTAACTCGCGCTGCCCGTGGGTCTCATCCGTCGTCGCCGACCAAGCCTACAGGACTTTTTTCAACGGTCGGATGGATGACAAATATCCGACGAGAACTAAGGGCGCACGTGCCAACATTTGATTGCCTAGCGACGTAGTGGGTGGCCGACGATGTGTCTGGTACGGCAGTGTTTCTTTGTAGTCGTTGACAGTCGAATATTGCGCTTGCACCGTCACTCCGTAAGTCTCAGGCGGGTCGCTAGACACATCGCTAAACGTCAAAGTAAAGCGTTGACTATGACTGTTTCACGTATTGAAATTGTATGCCCTATGGTCACTGACGGTAAATACCTCTGCCTTCTAATTATTTTCCTGCTTTTTACTGACAACCGTACGTAGCTTCCACAACTCCCGCTTTGTGCATGCACGTAGCCTACTTGAAGGTCAATATTTCGCCGCCGGGCGTTTTGGCAATGGAGTAAAACCAGGACGTCAAACATGCAATATAGTGGAGCACAATACAATACGGTACATTGTCTTTACAAATGATGATGATGATGATGATGATGATGGTGATGAACGAATGAACTTTAACGTGGCAGAAGTCCTAAGACTGCAAGGACACGTAACACGTAAGAATAACAGTGAAGTCACGTGGTAGTCAGTGCAATGAGACGCTCTTAGAACAGCTGTACGACCGGGCAAAAAGCTCGGTCTTCAGTCTGCGGCGAAAAACTTGCAGTGACGGCGATGCCCGTACTGACTCCGGTAGACTGTTCCAAACAGATGCAGCAGCCGCCTGGAAGGTTCTGTCGCCAATGGTGACAAATGCAGACGTAGGCCTAAGTAATTATTCCTGATACTGCCACTGAGTGTCTGGCGCTCGGACTTATGCGCGATATAAAATGTGTTTTTGATTGATTGAAAGCGTCTGCAATTCCTTCGATGCAGTATCTGTTCCGCTGCCAGTCATCAGTGGCACCGTACTTACATACTTACATTACGGTCGTCAGACCTTTTCTGTTGCCGGTCCAACGTCATGCCATGCAGTAATGCTGCCCAGACATTCGAGTGACTCTCTCGTACTACCGCCGTCCGTGACTTTCATAATGAGACATTCTTTTCTTTTTATTCTACAGGTTTGTTTTCAGACGGAGAGCAATATAAGCTGCCAAAAAGCAATTACACATCGTCTGCGTTGAAGATGTCTTGACACAGTTTAATAATTACGGTACACAATCAATAACCTTTTTAATAACAGGTTCTAATGTGTTTGCAATATAGCTGTTACCGAATAACTTAGACTGTCAGAACTCACCTTCACTAATAGTACAAGAAGCCTAAGACCGAAGCAGTCAGGAACATAAGCCGCGCTTGACAATAGCTGTGCTAGTAGTTTATCTAATCTAATCAAATCTAAAACAATTTGATATAGCGCCAGGAATAATGTCACAACTGTGAATCAGAAGAGCTGCGTTAGCGCTGACGTGTCTTAGGTGCGGTAGGCTGAGGTGAACAGTTTTTTAAGCCTAGATTAAAAAGTGCTTAATTACTAGTTGATCTAGTGTTCATAGAGTTTGTTCCAGAGAGTGGGAGCAGCAACGGGGAAGGAACGAGAAGTAGACATCTGGGGGCTGATGTAGTAGATCGGCTGCGGATGAACGTAAACTTTTGGTAGGCTGGTATTCAGGTAGGAGGTTGCCGAGGTACACCGGTTGCCCGAGCTTCTCGCCTTGAAAGTGAGCGTCGCCAGCTCGAAGACAACTCGTTGTCTCACGGGAAGCCAACGCAGCTCTTGCCGTAAGATGGTGGCACTCGCCGACAGTGGAGCCTGCAGGACAACACGCGCCAAGTTGTTCTACACCCGCTGTAGTCTATCCATGTTCCGCTCTGTTGAACCCAACACGAGGCTGTTGCAGTAGTCGAGCCTCGCTCCGATGACTGAGGCAGCAGCAGCAGTCTTAGCTGCGCCGATGGTAAAGAACGGCCTGATGTGACGCAACGCCCGGCCGGGTGTGGAAGGTGCAGGTCCAGACAACGTGGTATGTCAATACTGTGACTGCCATCAACACAAGCCAGCCGTTGTCTGGTTCCGAAAGTTAGTGCTTCGGTCTCGTCGGATTCAACAGCAGCGCATTCGGTGTAAACTACGAGGAAACTGCGTCACATGATGATGACGTGAACTATACAAACGACAGACGAGCATAATGCAGGTGTTCTGTATTAATGTTATCTGGTCCACAGTTGCAAGGAAACTCGGTCGAATACATTAAATGGAAAAAGACAGTGCGTTTTAACCACTGATGGTTGCATTTCAATAAATATCTTATGTTACATCGACTGTGATTGTGTAAAAGCAACGCGAGTAATGTTGACCGTGTTTTCCATTCAGTAAGTAAGTTATGTAAGCACACAGCAAAAACTGTCGTCATTAAATAGCAATAAACTGAATCAGTTTCGTTCGTCGCCAGCTGACGATCGTGACACGTACAGACTTGGCGGCTTTCTTCACACGTTTCAGTCGCTTCAACTGAGCTCGGGTGTGGACACTGTCACGAAGCATTCGGAGACGTAGGCATATGAACCATAGCTAACTGTGAAGTATTCAGAAAAGAATAACGTAACCTTTAAAAATAGTGTTTTACAATATTGGTATAAATCACATCACGAATCTCTGGTTTATATGTAGCTTTATTATCTAACTAAGATACATCTTATGGCAGCTGTTATTAGCGTTTGACGGCCAGTTAAATATTGAGATGCTGTCTGTTCGTTTCAGCACGTTAGTACTGTTGCGAAACGCACATGCTTGTGTCTATGGTGGTGACTGGCGAGGTGATGTGTCAGATTGTATTTTTGTGGTCGTGGCGGTTACGTCACGTCTGCGCTGTAGATCAACAGGCGGCGGGCGACGGCTTTGCTTACAGCGCACAAACGACACATTTACTTTACGGCTCCGTCGAGACACGATCTGACTGGTGTGCATTGTTTACCGGCCAAAGACAACCGTAGCGCAGACGGACAACGGACATCGGCACGGTATCGTCCGGCCAGCATGTCCAGTCCGCACATCGGATCAACGACGTCTGAATTGTTGCCTCAATGATGAATCGACCGATCCTAATGCGGAACACTTGTTTTTATGTCGCACAACAGAAACTGAAGAGAGTTATACAGAGGCGAACGGTGCCGACTGCCGACAATCTGCGGTCGGTTGCTTCGTTCACAAGGATGCTAAGACCTTCTCTATTCAGACAACTGATTGCACGAGGTTGTTTATCAGTCGCCGCAGTCGGATTATCGAGCGAGAAGTTGTTGCTGTTTTTTCTCTCTCAACTAATTGCCACCGTTACTCGCTACTAAGCATTCGCAAGACCTACGCAACTCATGCGGGTTTCCAACAACCAATACTGCAAAACGTTGTTAAAATTGACTTATTAAATACACTAAGCTAATTTCAGGGAGAAAATTAGAATCGTTCGTACAGAAAAAAATGTATCGTACCCGTCTAACATCTTTGCAGGCGTCGCTGCTTGAAAGTCGTCAGAATTCCGCGTTAAATCGACGAACAGCGACTCTAGAACGGCATGCTTCAGTATTTCAAAGCATCTGACAAAGTAACTGCAAATTCTTTCGTATATTAAACCAATAAAAAGATTATGAGATATGAATGGTAGGCCTACAATCGCCTGGAGCGGAACCGCAGTGGCAGAATGAGATGGCGAACGCGCCGTCGCCTGGAGGGCGTTGCCGGTCTACGCCAAAGCCGCGTCGCGATGTTTTCGCTCTGCACTGCAGCAGCTGCAGCAGCAGCTTGCGTTCATCGTTGGGCAATAAGCAGCAGATGGTAAAGACTCAGCAGACGCCCACTCGGCAATCGGCAGCCGTGACAAACTGTCTCAAATGAACCTCAACAGCTGCTTGTGACGTCGTTGCCTCTGCTGCTACTTGAATGCTTTCTAATCAACCGGCGGCCATACAAACAGAATGATGTCGCTACCAACCAGCCAAAAGGTTAGTCGAAGTTCGTATTTGATAGTTTCTGTACGAAAGTCATTAACATCTTCTGCTTATGTAAAACAGTCCGTATTTTACGTCGCCGTTAATAAGATGTATCAGTTGCTTAGTTTAAAGTTCGTGATACCTCAATATAGTCTCCGTGTTTTTCTAAGTCTAAGAAAACGTATTGTGTTGTGTGACAGGGCGGCTGCGTGGCGTGACGGATCGCAGTTGCAACTATTTTACATTTATTTGTAGAAAAAAAACCTTTAGCCTACTTTTTAACTACTTGTATTTGCCGTAGTCTGTCGTCGGACTCGCAACTGAAAGTTTTTTCATTGGAAAGTTATGGGGGAAGATGACGGCATGTTTGTTCTTGAAGAGGTGACATCTTCCGCAGGCTCAAGACTATCAAACATGGATGAGCGCTGCACCAGATGTTTGGAGAGCGATGCTGACTGTATCCGGCTTTATTGTTGTACTTAATTTTTTTACAAATTTGATTAATTAATTTAATCATATATTTGTGTGATATGAACTTAGTGCCATGCTGTGCTCTTATACGACAGTGATTAATTATCCTGAGCAACATCGGGATCAGCATCAGTGTGGGTGTGACAGTTAGGCTAACTGGCACTCATGTCTCTCTCGCAGCGTTGATTACAGCCGTGAGTCGATCTGCGATTCATCGCGGCACGTTCACACTCGCCAGTCAGCATCGAAATCTGGCTTACGTTTCAGCGTGTGTGTCCGAGCGCGTGTGTGGCTGTATGCGCTCCGGTGTGCGATGGAGACGTAATGATAGGACAGCTGCGTGACGTGCCGCGGATCGACCACCGGCGTCCGAATGTAGCAATGTCGGCAATTACCAGTCGTCCTGCAGCCAACGCACGAGACGTCCATTATGTGCCGTTAACCGACAACATCGAAGAAGCATTAGCTCCTCGCCAGTGACTACTTTCGCCTCTGAGTCCGAACTGTTAGCTAGTCAGATGTTGTCAGAGATTTGACTGCAGGGCCAGGGTTTGTTTTCTTCTGCGAGATGTTCGTGGATTTGAAGATTGCTCTGGATTGCCCGGGGTTTGGTATCGTCAGGCCTACTAGCGTCACTTTATTCCTAGGCGCCACCATAACTGCAAACTTTGCGCACATTACTAAATCCTCATGATTAGTGTTTTAGAACCAATTCAAATATGCTACCAATATTAGCCGCCAAACGGCGCTAATCATAAATAATATCGGCACTTGCATTAATGATTGTCAATCGCTGTGACAGTGGCTAGTAGTATAGGCCCGAATGAATGCAAGTTGTTTCTGATGCGGACGTTGCCGATTGCGTCCGAGTATCGGTTCTCAGTAAGATCGATGACCGTCGGTCAATCAGACTAGTCTAACTGTCTGCCGTCGCTGCTGCTGCTGCTGCTGCTGACCCAACGAGCCACGACAGACGTAATTCTCGTCAGACGGATGACGACACTGATCCCCAAATCAGCTTTTATACAGATCAGTGGCACTGTCTACCGGCGTTGTCGATATAGCAGAGGTCACGATCGACAATAAATATACTCGGCAACCAAGCAGACCCTGGACTACAGTCATTCATGCCGTAGGACCAGGCAACCGGAAGGCATTTAGACTTTTCGCACGTTTTAGTATCAGCTATGTCTATGTACAGTCTATTAAACAGTCCACTTACTTAATTCTCATGCAGCAATATTTCGTATTTTTATTAGGCATGCCATATGCTGTAACGTAGACATACCGTAAGCTTACATACCGTATCTAATTCATAAACAACTGGCAGTATTTCATAAACTCTGTCCGACAGTTGAGACACGAAATATGCAGTGGCGGCAGAAGCTAGTGACGGGGCGGCACGTGGAGGAATCAGAGTCGCCGAAAGCGGCGTCGGGGCTAAAGTGCGGGGATGCTGGGGAAGGGTCTAAGGAGAGGCTGTGCCCCCTCCGCAGAAAATTTTTAATTTTTTGATCTCGAAATGGCATGTTTTAGTGTAGGCTATTCTGTAGAGCAAATTTCATATTTTGGTTGCAACAATTAAATGCTGTAAAATCACACATGGGGAACGAGAGTGGATGTGACAATGAGATAAACATCTGTTGTCACTTTTTCTAACTTTGCCAATGAATTCTAACCAATTAAACTCAGTCTGTTCGCCAGTAATGTGTTTAAGGGACCGGTAACGAGGGTAAAAAAATAAGGGGCCAAAATGGATACTTTTGAAAAATGGAGGTAATGCCCCCTGCTCCTCCCTGTTCCGCAGCCACTAGAAATATGTGACAAAAATCTCGCGTTAGCTGCACGTACGTACTTTGTTAATTTGTGGTGTAATCGATGAAGCCAAAATTTTGTTTTTTTTTTAGAATGCAGAACGATGAATAAAGCTGGAATTCCATGACTCGGAGGCTACAGAATGGCGGGCGACGACGGCAAGTCGGCTTGTTACCGTGACAACGTGACGTCATCGACTGGCAAGAGTTGGCCGTGTATGTGCGTACGTTTCGTCGCGCCGCTAGCCGCGCTGGTGACGTTCAACTTGGTCGTGATCGTCGGCAACAGTCTCGTCATCGCGGCCGTCTTTACGCACCGCGCACTACGCACCGTCACCAACACGTTCATTGTCTCACTGGCCGTGTCTGACCTGCTGCTCGGTGCTGTAGTCCTGCCGTTCAGCAGCGTCAATGAGGTGCTTGGCTGGTGGCCGTTTGGACGCGTCTGGTGCAGCGCGTGGCTGGCTATCGACGTCTGGGTTTGCACTGCGTCCATCCTCAACCTGTGTGCAATCAGTCTGGACCGCTACCTCGCCATCAGTCGACCGTTCCGCTACCCGCTGCTCATGTCGCCGACCCGCGCCAAGGTTGCCGTCGCTGTGGTCTGGTCACTGGCGCTTGCAATCTGTCTACCGCCGCTGCTCGGCTGGAGAGACTCCAACGCGACCGCAGCACGACCGAGTAACGTCGACGTCGATCTCGATCATAGCGTAAAAACCATCGCTGACAGCAAGGCGGGAAGCAGAAGCTTAAGAGAGATTTCGGCGTTTAACGACTGCAGCTATCGGACAGTGGATGCGCATTTCGTCGTGTCTGTCGATAACAACGACAGCAAACACTCGATCACAAATAGTGTCATAACGACGCCAAAACGCTCGAATTCGACGCCGCTGACTTCTCCGAGCCCGAGCTCCACTTACAACAAGCGCGGCAACGAGTTAATGCGATACGCTGCGGCGTTTTCAAGCGTGAAAGTGGCGATGAACGCCGCAGGCCGGCAAACGAGAGGCAATGGTGAATCTGATGTTGAATCTGGAGGACTGAAGAACGGGGAAACAGATGATTGGCATTTCGTTTCAGGTCTGCAGCCCGTGGACGAAGTATCGACGACGGCGTCATTCAACTCTTGTCGAGTGGCGGACAGCGCGCCGCGTCCAGTCTGCATGCTCACCTCCGAGCCTGGCTACATCATCTACTCCGCCTGCGGCTCCTTCTGGATCCCGATGCTTGTGATGGTCTTCTTCTACGTCAAGATCTACCGGACGGCAGTGAAGGCGACCAGTGCGCTGAGCAGCGGCGTGCTGACCAAGAAGACGAGCCGGCTGGCTGGCTCCAACTCGTCGCAGGTTGTTGCTGTTAACCTTCGCGTTCACCGCGGCTGTAGTAGGGCGCCCACTTCCGGCGCATCGCGCTGGACGTCGACGTCAAACCGACTGCAGGGTAACGCGTGTAACTCTTTGACTTTTCGACGACCGTCCAGCGACCGCGGCATGACGCGGAACCAGACCGTCATAGCCGGTTCTGACGTCGATGCGGTTGATAGAAGTTGTTATTTACGGACGGACGTAGCGACGGGTTGCTGCATATGGAGCAAAACTTCACCACGAGTCAGCTCGTCGTCACAACGTGACAGCCACGGTAAGTCGACAAGTGCGGCGAACCCGAGTCATCGAGGAGGCACCTGCTCGTCGACAGCGCCACCTAGCGTCGAATCCTCGTCACGTCGTCGTCGCGTCGTCACCAGGTCAAGCGATAGCGACGTCAACGTGGCGGTGCACGCGCCAGTCCCAGAGGCAGGCATCGAGTCCCTCGTCCAGTCGACGGTAACGCCCATGTTCGACCAGTGCTCCGCCAGTGCTCGTCGCTCGAGCAGAGGCTGCGGCGGCAACGTCGAACTAGTTGACGCGTCGCACGCAGCACACGCCGGGCGACGCTTTGTCCAGATCCGAGCCCAACTGCGGCGTCTGAACCGCGAGAAGAAAGCCGCCAAGACTGTAGGAGTGATCGTCGGCTGTTTCATACTGTGCTGGGCTCCGTTCTTCACCGTGTACGTCCTCGGTGTTTTCTGTGCCGACTGCACACCACCGGTCGCGTTCGTCGTCTTCTTCTGGCTTGGCTACTGCAACTCCGCTATCAACCCGTTCGTTTATGCGCTCTGTTCTAAGGATTTCCGTTCCGCTTTTCGTCGTCTGTTGAGATGCGGCCGCGCTAGCCGGCATAGTAGTAATAGGACGATTGCTGCGTTGGTGAGCGGAGTGAGGTCTCCAGCACGACGCACGCCCGGCGACACTGTCATCGCTGCTGCTCGCTTCTCTCCCGTCAACCGTCGGTGACAAACTTTCGTGCACGTTAAATGCTTGATTCAATGCATGCGATGCTACGACAAGCTTTCTGTGATTGTTATGCACAACGTACCAAGTAACGTACCAGGTGCGGCCGCACCCTGCACTGTAGATAAGCGCTGACGGGGCCATCAGATTTGGCGGACCGGAAGGTCTTTGAAAAAAAACGATCTTTATTGTTCTGATTCGATCTGGGCTGTTACTGGAAGCAAATACAGTGCCGGATTCGGAATCGATAGCGTCTTGATACAGACTGTTCCACATGTCGACGATTCTGTCGGAGAAGAAGAATCGTCGGATGTCTGACTGACAACGAGTCTTAACCAGCTTCGCAGAGTGTCCTCGTGTGTTCGCACTAGAACTGATACAAAAGAAAAAAATGAATGGCGTTGGCAGCAGTCCTTTGAACAGTTTAAACATGCAGCCCGGTTCCTACATTCTTCAAGAGTCCATAAGCTTATTCCCAAGCGGTGTATTCTGTCTTCGTGTGTCGATCAACTTCCTGAATCCACGTATCATTTCGGTAAATCGGTGTTGAATCCCTTTCGATCAATTGTTTGTCTTTTGAGTAGTGTCGGAGACCAGGCTGAAACACAGTACTCGAGGTGTGGTCTTACCAGAGATTTATAGAGCTTCAAAAAGGACATTCGTGTTCCTGTATTACTGGCTTTGGAATAAATTAAGCTTCATGACATTGTCTTGCCGGTTTAAGATTACTAGACAAACACTCCGAGATTTTTCTCTTCTCACACAGGCAGTTTTCGTAGTAATTAGTTTCAGTTCACACAATACGTAGGTTCACACACGAGTGAAACACAGTTGCATCTATGTAGGCCTACTGTATGAAACGACCAATTGCTCATAACACATTTACACGAGTGTCATACGTATGTCGCGAGTGAACGAAATATTTTTTAGCTAGCTGCCGCTCTGACCAATATTGAATTGGTTAACTCTTCTAATACGGGCACAGCCTGTAGCGGCGATAAACTAATACGGCTGTAGTGGTGGCGGAATTAAAAGACACTTCAGGCAGGGTACGTGCTGTCGCCCGGCCACTGTTTTACTTTTACTAAAGTTCATGTAAAAAGCTATGATGATAGGCCCTATATGGTTACCCTGTAATTGTGTTTGAAACATTTCTAGTGTAGGCCTATAAATTTGTTTTCTATATATAGGCTACAGGGTGGGCCAAAAAAACTGCGCCAAATTTTTCTTGCAATAACTTTGGTAAATATGGACCGATTTTAATAATGTTTTCACTGTTACATTCTCAGATGAACTGAAAAAAGGCTATAGATTAAAATCTACCACCTCACCTCAAATCTGTTGCTGCACTACCTTGTGAAAACTAAATGTTCAATTGTACAACTATTTATGGACAAAAGCGGCAACTTTTCGGCGTTCTTGATTTACTTCCAGAGTGTATCACTAACAATGCACTTTATTTGATTACTTATTAATTAAGAGATGGTGTACCGCCAGCGACGATTTACTTCAGTCGACGAGCTGAAAACTGCGATCGTCACAGAGTGGCAGAAACT